>Ga0209550_10004186_pt1 | contig 13664 bp, 11 predicted proteins | sample LauGreSuBDMM15SN_2_FD_187567 | JGI IMG/M metagenome (GOLD analysis project Ga0209550, IMG submission 187567) | Freshwater lake microbial communities from Lake Michigan, USA - Su13.BD.MM15.SN (SPAdes) (version 5) | ecosystem: Environmental > Aquatic > Freshwater > Lake | place: Lake Michigan... | reverse complement strand
GCTAATAACAGAATATCTATCCAAAAGGGTCTTTAAAAATAAAATTCCTGGGGTTGCTTTGGCTATAATCCTAGGACTAATTCTAGCAGGTTTCGGAAAAGAAAAGGGCATCTCAAACATTGCTGTTTTTTCAGGGATGGCCATATTAGGAGGCACAATGTTGCGCGATTTCGCAATTGTTTCTACGGCATTGGGTGCAAGTTTTGAAGAAATTAAAAAGGCTGGATGGATTGCTGTTTTATCACTTTTTATCGGCATACTTTTTTCATTCTGTATAGGATCTTTTGTAGCAATTGGTTTTGGATATTATGATGCTAAAAGCATAGCAACCATAGCTGCAGGTACCTGCACATTTATTGTTGGTCCTATCACCGGAAATGCAGTTGGAGCGTCTTCCGAAGTGATAACGTTAAGTATCGCTGCCGGTGTTGTAAAAGTGGTTATTGTTACCATTTTTACGCCATTATTAGCAAAGCGAATTGGACTCGTTGATAAAAATGCTGCTATGGTTTTTGGAGGAATTATGGGTACAACCAGTGGCGTTTCTGCTGGACTTGCCGCCACCGATATGAAACTTGTACCTTATGGAGCTATAACAGCTACTTTCTATACTGGATTGGCTTGCTTGATCTGTCCCTCAGTATTATTTCCTCTATTAAAATTTTTTGTAGAATAATCTCCTTGAACTCAATTATCTGCGGTTTCCTCTGCCACCTCTGTTTAACAACTTTGGAATAATTGTATCGTATCTAACTTGCTGTTCTGGTGTACACAATTTTCTCATTTCATAAAAATGTTGATACATGTGGATGTCCGCGTTCTTAGATTTTTCAGAAATTAATGAAATCAAAGCATCAACAGAACTATCTGTTGGACTTTTATCCATCTGTTTGTAAAGACTGTCTTTTAAAATTTTCATTTCTTCCCAAAGAGGCTTCATGGTTTTGAAATACAACTCTTTTTTTGCTTTAAATGTATCAACTTGCACTGGGCTTAAGCCTATTTCTTTATAAATTGCTAGAGACGGGTTCTCTTTCTTTTTTCCCACTTTTTCTTTCGCATCATATGATGCAAATAAACAAATCGCAAGCACTATGTTACTGATCATCAGAACAACAACCAAAAACAATATCCATTTATATCTATTATTGCTCATCAAGGTGTTTCAGTTAAATTTTCGTAAGGATTTAAATTTTGTTGAACATATTCAGCAGCAATATTCGGAGTATTTTCATCAAATGTATTTTCTTTAACAACGTTTGTCATCAAGAAATAACCGTTTATTAATATGAACAATAGTGCAACCGCGATAGAATACGAAGGTTTCATTAATAATTTTAAATAGGAAATCACAAACCCATTATCCTCCTTGGCTATTTTAGCCTGCAACCTCGTATAAAAGTATGGGGAGGGTTCTGCCCTTCCAATGCCTTCAAGACTATTGATAATGTCTTCAGGAGTATGTTTGATTTTCATTTTTATGTGTTTACTTTATAATAGATGCTTAATTAAACAAATTATTGCGCTCGTTACAAGGTATAAATTTTTTTTAATATTTCCCTTAGATTTGTTCTTGCCCTGTGTAAAAGAGATTCAACCGCTGAAAGAGTAGTATTCATAATCTCCGCTACCTCCTGATAACTCAATCCTTCTACCTTGTTCAAAATGAATGCAATTTGTTGATTTTCTGGAAGCTTTTTGATGGCTTTGAATAAAATTGCTGCAGACTCTCTTTTGTCTAAGGCCACCCCCGGATGATGGAAATCAGGCAGCTCTACAGTCTGCTCATTATTCTCACCCCACAATGGACTCATAAATCCAAACCTTTTTTTCCTTTTCTTTTTTCTTAAAAATTCTAAAGCACTGGTTACAGATACCCTGTAAACCCATGTTGAAAGGGCTGACTCTCCTTTAAATTGTCCTATCGACTCAAGAATTTTAATGAATACATCTTGTGACACATCTTCTGCATCCTCCTGATTTTGAAGAAACCCCAAAACTGTATTGAACACAAGGTTTTGACGGGTAGTCACCAACTCCCGAAATGCCCCTTCCTCTTTTTGCTTTAATCCTATTATTAATTCTTGCTCAGTCAAATTATTATTGAAATTCAATTTTCAAAAATAAAGATAGTTATTTACCTATCTTATCCGGCATTCATGTTGTTAAGAGTTCGATTATATGATAAGCGGTTATTTTCATGTCTAATGAAACCTCTTTTTTGGTTGAGGGGAAAATTTTATTGGATTGTCAACTTCAAAGAATCTTCTTTCTTATGTAGAAATGAAAAATAAACGGAGAGTATTAAACTTAAAATTAAATATCCTCCAACCATAGAAAGAATCATCGGTGGCAACGTTTTTTGGCCTAGCCATTCATTTCCTGGTTTTAAAAAGCAAAATCCTAAACCAATTTTAATGCCTTCCCATATAAATGCAAACGGATTTCTATCCATCAACTCGGTCAACGCATAAATAAACAGGAATATAAAAAGCCCGTAATAAAAAATGCCAGGAGTCCCAATCTGGCTTATGTTTCCAAATAAGAATGACACAAAAACCAAGAGAAATAACATTTGAATAAACGCCCACGATTTTAAGCCAACACTGCTTGCTGGATTGTATTTCTCGAAATTATAAACATCATTTATTTTTTGTAGAGGATATTTTTCTTCCACATCCATTGGTCTCCAACCTGTTGGCATAAACCAAATCCGAAATTTGTCCAACACGTTTTTTGATCTCCAAGCATCTGCAATCAGCACCATGATATGCTGAAAATTTATTTTAATAGGATTCCATGTTGCAGCTGGCCTGGTAATTCCATAAACTGGTGGGATATCTTCCTTCTCTTCTTTAAACGTACCAAATAATTTATCCCAAATGATGAATACCTGCGAATAATTTTTGTCTAGATACTCAGGATTTATGGCATGATGCACCCTATGGTGAGAAGGCGTTACAATTATATTTTCAAGAAATCCCATTTTGCCAATGTGCTGTGTATGATACCAAAATTGTATGAATAAATGCAGCGGAGCAACCACAGCAATCACCTGTACAGGAACCCCTAAAAGAGCCGCTGGAATTAAAAAGAAAACAAAAATTTTAAAGAAAACCGAGGCACTTTGTCTCAACGCACACGCTAAATTAAATTCCTCACTGCTGTGGTGTATGGCATGTGCATTCCAAAAGATATTTACGGTGTGTTGTATCCTATGAACACAATAACCTGAAAAATCCATCGCTAAAAAGGCAATTATATAAACCCAAATTCCATCTTCAATATGCATTACGGCTAGATTTTTAACAAACCAACCATAACTAATTACAGCAACACTTAACCCCAACACATCCTTAGTTACATTCGTTACACCTGAGGTTAAACTTGATATCATATCCATCATGTTTACAGTATCATTGCCTTTTCTCCATCCATACCACTTTTCTAAAAGTACCAACAAAAGAAAAATAGGCATCGCTATCAATAAAATCTTTCCGTAAGTTTCCATATTTTAAATTTAAAGTTCAAATGTTGTTTTCATGAATTATGAATAAAACAATTTTGAGCTATTCGCTTAATCGTTGCAATGAATTTAGTAAATTTAACGATATGCTTTCAAATTCACTCTCAATTTTAAACAATTCTGTTGCTCATGAATTGTCTGGTCACGTTTTCCATTGTATCGACGCCCATACCTGTGGTAACCCTGTAAGGTTGGTAATTGCAGGTGGTCCAGCCTTAGAGGGGGATTCAATGAGCGAAAAACGCCAACATTTTCTCAGAGAATTTGATTGGATTAGAAAGGGACTTATGTTCGAACCTCGTGGTCATGATATGATGAGTGGGAGCATTTTGTATCCACCTCATGACCCTCAAAACGATTTTGCCGTACTTTTTATTGAAACCAGTGGCTGCCTTCCAATGTGCGGTCATGGTACAATTGGAACAATAACTGCAGCAATTGAATCAGGACTAGTAAAACCGAAAATCGATGGGAAGGTTAGAATGGAAGCTCCAGCTGGCCTTGTTGAAATAGAATACAAAATGAATGGCACCAAAGTTTCATCGGTAAAACTTACCAACGTTGCTGCTTATCTCGATCAAACAGACTTACTGGTTGATTGCCCTGTAATTGGCGAAATTAAAGTTGATGTAGCATACGGAGGAAATTTTTATGCAATCGTAGACGTTCAAGAAAATTTCAAGGGACTTGAACATTTTACAGCAGAACAATTGATTAGCATGGCCCGTCAACTTAGAAAAAATATCAACAATCGTTATTCATTTGTACATCCCCATGATCCTACCATCCATTCCTGTAGTCATATCCTCTGGTGTGGTGAAGTAATTGATGATAATTCTACTGCACGAAATGCTGTTTTTTATGGCGATAAAGCCATTGACAGATCACCTTGTGGAACGGGTACCAGCGCTAGAATGGCTCAATGGTATACCCAAGGCAAATTGAAAAAAGGCGACGAATTTATTCACGAAAGTATAATAGGTAGTAAATTCATCGGAAGAATTGAGGAGGAAACTGAAGTAAACGGGAAGCCCGCAATGCGCCCCTCTATCGAAGGATGGGCAAAAATATACGGACATAATATCATTTCAATTGATACGGAAGATGATCCTTATGCTCATGGCTTTCAAGTTATTTAACCCATTTTGAAATATTTCAACTAAATTAATTTATGAAAAAACAAATCACATTTATTATCCTCACCATGAATATGGGTATAATTCTTGCCCAAACCAATCATGTAAAAGTAAATCCTATTATTTTTTCAAAAGTGACCATTACTGATGAGTTTTGGAAACCCAAAATTGATAAAGTGGCTACCAAAACCCTCCAAGCTTGCATCTATCAAACCGAAGAAAAAACTGGCAGAATTAGAAATTTCGAAAAAGTAGCTAGGGGTAAAAACGAAAAGCATGAAGGTGTTTTTTACGATGATTCAGATGTTTTCAAAGCCATTGAAGCCATGGCTTATGCCATCAAAACCAATGGCAGCAAGGAGTTAGAAAAAAAAGCCGACGAATGGATTGATAAAATTGCTGCTGCTCAACAACCAGACGGTTACCTAAATACTTTCTATTCTCTCACAGGAATGGATAAGCGTTGGCAGGACATGAGCATGCACGAAGATTATTGTGGTGGACACATGATTGAAGCCGCGGTAGCATATTTTGACGCAACAGGTAAAAGGAAATTTCTCGATGTCGCCATTCGATGGGCCAATCATTTCAATGATGTTTTTGGTCCAGGTAAACGCGATTGGGTTACTGGTCATCAAGAACTTGAACTTGCCATGGTTAAATTATATAAGTCCACAAATAACAAAAGTTATCTCAATGCAGCAGATTGGCTGCTTTCTGAACGAGGAAAAGGTTTGGGGAAAGGGTATACCTGGTCTGATTGGAAAGACACTGGCTATGTGCAAGATTTAGTTCCCGTTAAAGAGCAAAAAGAAATTATGGGTCACGCTGTTCGCGCTATGTACCTCTATACTGGTGCTGCAGATGTAGCAACTTACACAGGCGATCAAGATTACATGAAGGCAATGCGCAGTGTTTGGGAAGATGTGGTTTTTAGAAATATGTACATCACTGGTGGAATTGGTTCTGCAGGCAGCAATGAAGGCTTCACAAAAGATTTTGATCTTCCAAACGAGCAGGCCTATTGCGAAACTTGCGCCTCTGTTGGCATGGTATTTTGGAACCAACGCATGAATAACCTTACTGGTAACGCAGAATACATTGACGTGCTAGAACGAAGTTTGTACAACGGTGCCCTTGATGGATTATCATTGAGTGGTGACCGATTTTTTTATGGAAACCCCTTGGCATCCCTAGGTAAACAATCTCGTAAAGAATGGTTCGGAACGGCTTGCTGCCCTTCTAACATCGCTCGTCTCATCGCTTCTCTTGGCAATTTTATCTATGGGTATGCCGATAATAAAATTTTTGTCAATCTTTTCGTTGGAAGCCAAACAAGCTTCTCATTACCCAACGGAGAAATTCAATTCAACATGCAAACAAATTACCCATGGAATGGAGATGTTAAATGCACTTTATCCATGAAAAAGAAAATGAAAAGCTCCATTGCTTTTCGCATTCCCGGCTGGAGCAAAGGAATCCCAGCCCCCGGTGAGTTATATGCATTTTCAGATAACAACCCCGAAAAGCCTGTTATGTTAATCAACAACGTTGAAGTTTCTTTTACTGAAGAAGATGGATATGCAGTTGTTGAACGGGAATGGAGAAACAATGACTTTATTGAATATAAAATTCCGATGAGCATCAAAAAAGTAGTAGCCAGAAGTGAGTTGAAATACAATAATGAAAGAATGGCTCTTCAACGTGGCCCTTTGGTATATTGTATAGAGGGTGCTGATAACAACAATAAAACTTGGAATATCTTATCACCTGCTGATGCCAACTTTAAAGCAGAGGATTTCAACATTTTAGATGAAAAAATTGTGAGTCTCGTGGCTGACTTGCCAGTCATTGAAATTGCAAATGATCAACTTTCTGCTAAAACCACCAATCAAAAGGTAAGGGCAATTCCTTATTATACATGGTGCAATAGAGGAAGCAATGCAATGCAAATTTGGCTGCCTGTCTCCCTCAAAGATGTAAAAATAAATTACTAATGTGTAGATTTAAATGCTACACTTCATTAGCATTATCTTTGAAAAAATATTTCTATGAGTAGAGTAGTCGTTGCCGGAGGTGGAATTATTGGAATGTGCACTGCCTATTACCTTAAAAAGGAAGGCCATGAAGTTACTGTTATTGACCGCGGTGATTTAACTGGTGGTACTTCTTTCGGCAATGCAGGTTATATTTCACCTAGCCATTTCATTCCCCTTGCTTCTCCTGGCATCATCGCCAAAGGGATGAAGTGGATGATGAGCTCAACTTCTCCCTTTTATATAAAGCCTCGGTTAAACATGGATTTGATTAAATGGGGACTTACATTCTGGAAGAGGTCTGGGCAATCCACCATGGAAAGAAATATTCCACACATGAATGCCATCCTTCAATTAAGCAGATCACTGACTTCTGAAATTAAAAATGACTTGGGGAATAATTTCAGGATGGAAGAAAAGGGTTGTTTGATGCTTTACAAAAGTGAACATACAGAAAAACACGAAATTGAACTTGCAAAAGAAGCTGCCGAGCTAAATATAGAAACACAGATTTTTAATGCAAACGAAGTTCAACAAATGGAGCCTGATGTTGAATTAAATGTTCGAGGAGGTATACTTTATCCAATCGATTGTCACCTTCACCCCGGAGATTTAATGGCAACCATAAAAAAGTATCTAGACGACAATGGGGTTGAATTTAAGCTGAATACAACCATCACTGGTTTTGAGAAAAGTGCTGGGGTAGTAACCAAAATAATGACAGACAAAGGCGATGTAACCGGTGACGAATATGTACTTGCCACTGGGTCTTGGCTCCCCTTGGTTACAAAAGAATTAGGTATTGAAATTTTGATGCAAGCTGGTAAAGGCTATAGCATGACATTTGAAAACATCCCTAGAAATATCAAATATCCTGCTATCTTAGTAGATGATAGGGTAGCAATGACTCCAATGGGTGGCGATTTAAGGATGGGGGGTACTATGGAAATCAGTGGAATAGGTTCCCCTACATTGATGAAAAGAGTGAATTCAATCTTTTCCGCAGCAAAAAGCTACTATCCTAACTTACAAGTTGAATTTCCCAAGCCTGAAAAAATATGGTCTGGCCTAAGGCCTTTGAGTCCGGATGGATTACCTTATATTGGAAGGCATTCTGGGTATAAAAACCTTGTAATTGCTGGAGGGCATGCTATGTTGGGTATTTCTCTTGCAGCTGCAACAGGTAAATTAATTGAAGAAATTATTGCTCACAAAAAAACAAGTATTGATACCAGCGCATTTGACGTTGAAAGATAAACTTAACCTGAAATTTAAAAAGATGAAAAAAACAATGCTCTCTCTCGCTCTGATGATTTCCTTTTCTTTTTTTTGCCAATCACAAAGTTTAACCAAATTGTGGGCCTCAGATACCACACTTAAAGTACCTGAATCTGTTCTGCTTGATACAAAAAACGAAAGAATGTTTGTGTCTAATATTGATGGGAAAGGCCCATGGGACAGAGATGGAAAAGGCTCTATCTCACTCCTAACATTGAATGGAAAAATCATCAACCCTGAATGGGTAAAAGGATTGAACTCTCCGAAAGGCATGGCAATGGTGCAAGATTTTTTAGTAGTTGCAGACGTTGACTCAATTTTAATCATTGATATTAGTCGTGCAACCGTAGTCAAAAAAATCGGTATAGAGGGTGCGCAGGGCTTTAATGATATCACTGCCACAAAGAGCGGGGATATTTATGTCTCTGATTCAAAAACTAAAAAAATTCATATGATCAGACAAATGAAGTCCTCACTTGTCTTAGACAGTTTAAAAGGGCCAAACGGCGTTTTGTATGTTGATAGAACACTTTACTTTGTTGATGCAGGTAGCTTCTACAAATTAGGGAAAAACAACCAACGTATTCTAATTGCAGAGGGAATGGAAGGCAATACTGACGGGATTGAACAAGTAGATGAAAATACTTTTATTGTTTCTTGTTGGGCAGGGGCTGTTTGGTTAATTAAGCTTAATGGCGATGCCATGGGTGAGAAAAAACTTTTGCTTGACACGAGAAATGAAGGAATCAATACAGCCGACATTGGATTTGATAAAAAGAATAAAATCCTTTACGTTCCTACATTTTGGAAAAACAATGTAGTTGCCTATCAATTGAAGTAATTCCTATTTTTTTGACCTTAAAACAAAAGGCCTGCATGTTTTAAACAATGCAGGCCTTTTATCATGGCAATAACTCTTGTCAGCTTATTATTTTTTCATCTCGGATTCCAAATAGCTGTTCAATTCAATTTTACCAGCATCTTTCAACTTTTTTGAAAGCCCACCTAAAATTAACCCATTGATATAAGGGTCTGTTTGCGTTTTTATTTGTGCCGGTATTTCATTTCTGAATGATATGATTAATGAAATGGCTCTTTTAATTCTCACATCGCTTTTCATTTTACCTGCCATGTCTGAAATCTGTTTCATCAACATGAATTTTTCATCAGATAATTCAAGTGTGTTAAACTTCTCTTCGAGCCTCTCAAAAATCTCTTCTCTACCTGCTCCTATAAGCAAGCTGTTTATTGCAGCATCTAATTTACCCTTTGCTGGTTGCTTAAATAAGTTTTCAGCATACTTTAAAGCCAATGTTGAATCTATTTTAGACAGCGCATTTAGTGATGCTCCAGAAACACTGTATGAGGAATCTAAAATATTTTGCTCAAAAAAACTTTTTAATCCTACATTTTTATATGTTCCTAAATATTCAATTAATTCAGCTTTCACCATTCGGTTTTTTTCAACCTTAGACATCTCCAAAAAGGCCGTTTCAAATTCTTTTTGATTTTTTTCTGTCTTTATGTTGATGTTTCCCAAGGCAATTTCTCTAATGCCTGAATAAGGATCTTTAAGTGCTTTCTTCATAATTGCAATAGCTTTGGCTTCTTCAATTTTCTCGCTAAAAAATTTAATAGCCTCCAACCTGTCAACATATGTTCCTGCATAATTGTATTGGTGGATATAATCATCTAATGATTTGTTTTCCTCTTTTTCACAAAGTAAAACTTTGTCTCCATCCAAATTGATCAAGTCAGGCTTTGTGGCTACATTGAAATTGAACGTATCAACGGCATTCTCAAGCCAAACTTGATGCCTTGATCTATCCTTCCCTGAATAGATGTCAATGTATGTGGGAATCCTAAAAATTTTGCCACTCAATTGCTTTTGTTTGACAATCACTAAGGCTTGTTTTTTTACATCATCATAAGCGTAATTAATGTCTAATTTTGGGTGCCCACTTCCAAAATACCATTGATTAAAAAACCACGTCAAGTCTTTCCCACTAACTTCTTCTAATGCCAACCTCAAATGATGGGCTTCAGCTGACTTAAATTTATTTGTTGTTAAATAGACATTGAGTCCTTTGAAAAATGCACTATCTCCAAGATAATTTCTTAACATGTGAAGAATGCGACCTCCTTTTTGATAGCTTACTTCATCAAACATTTGCTCCCTGTCTTCATAAATAAAGCGTACTAAATCTTTCTTTGAATTATCTCCTGCCAAGTACTGCTGCATGTCAAAGTAATTTTCAGCATCGCCTTCATCTTTGCCATATTTATACTCATTCCAAAGCACTTGGCTATAATTTGCAAATGATTCATTGAGCGTCAAATTGCTCCAACTTTCTGCTGTTACATAATCTCCAAACCATTGGTGAAATAATTCGTGCGCAATCGTTCCTTCCCATTTGTTCTTATCAGTCAACTCTCTTGCATCTTGCTGCGCTGAATTTTGATGAATCGTTGCTGTTGTATTTTCCATAGCCCCCGCTACATAATCTCTTCCCGTTATTTGAGAATATTTATTCCAAGGATAGTCCACCCCAGTAATTTGTGAGAAAAAACTCATCATTTCCGGTGTGTTTCCAAAAATCTTTTTGGCTACATCACGATACTCTTTTTCTACATAATAATTCACTTCTTTTCCTTTCCAACTGTCTTTAACAACTGCATAATCACCTACACCCATGAAAAACAGGTAAGGGGAATGGGGTAAATCCATCTTCCAATAATCTGTTCTTGTGCCATCTTTGTTTGTAGCCTGACTTACTAGTTTTCCATTGCTTAGCGTTACGTATTTTGCTGGAACAGTCATGTACAACTCTTGGGTGGTTTTCTGTTGTGTTTGATCTATTGTTGGAAACCAAACCGAATTTGATTCTGTCTCTCCTTGTGTCCATACTTGAATTGGTTTGTCTTTTACTTCTCCTTTTGGGTTAATGAAATACAGTCCTTTGACACCAAGCATTGGGTCTGCTCCAATTAATGCTTCAAACTCATTGGGTTTTGATGTGTAATCGATATATACGGTATATCGCTCTCCTTTCTTGTATGTCTTGGGAAGTTTTATTTTTAGCTGCATCCCATCATAATCATACACTAACTTTCTATTTCCGTTTTCAGCAAGTGATATTTCTTGAAATGCCATCCCCTTAGCATCTAAGGTTAGGGAATCGGTTGGACTGAAATGTGGGGTGAGGGTGATCCATGCTTTGCCATATAACTGGGATCTCTCATAATCCAAACGAACATTTAGCTTGGTATGAACCAGGTTATTGATTCTATTGGGCGTATATCGGGGTGCTTTTTCCCAGCTTTTGTCTACTTTTTTTGAATTTTGCCCATAAGAAAATGAAATACTTAATGCCAGAATAAATGGAAATATTATTTTTTGCATACAATTATTTGAATAACAAAGATATTCGCTTGCTTCATTTCCTCAGAAATTTTTTATGAATGGTCAAATTCATTGTTACGCTATATTTGATTCTTTTGGTAGATTTGTAATCATGAAAGATTACAAAAAGTTTTTTTTAGTAGCAATTATTCTTCTTGGGGTGTTTTCTTCCTCAAGAGCACAACATTATTTCTTTATCGAGGCCGATAATCAACAGGCTTTTTATATAAAAAAGTCTGATTCCATTTACTCTTCCTCTGCCAACGGGTTCTTAATCATTCCCCGAAATAAAGAAAAAACATTTACCATCACTGTCGGTTTTCCGATGAATAAGTACCCAGAACTTCATTTTAAATTGGAGGATATGGACCGTGACAAAGGATTTCAATTGAAAAATTTTCAAGAAAAAGGATGGGGGCTTTTCGATAGGGCATCATTACTAGTAATTATGCAATCAGCTGCTGAGATAAAAGTTGTTGAAAGTAATGAGAACAAGCCGCAACTAGAAGGAGGCGATTTTGCAAACATGCTTTCTGAAGCTACAAATGATAAAACATTGTTGGCTAAAGGTAAAACTGCTTTGAAAACTGCTCCTAAAAATAAAGAATCAAAAATATTACCCAAACCTTTGAAACCAGCAACCAAGCCAGAAGCAAAAACCAATCAGCCAGTCCAAGTAACGAATACGGCAGTCACTCAGGTTAAACCAGAAGTAAAGCCCAATCAATCAACCACTAGTACTATCACAAAGGTTAAAGTAGACAGCAGTGAGAAGGGGATGTTAAACATTAAGTATATCGATAAATCAGCAGATGGGAGTGCGGATGTTGTTGATCTTAAAATTGAAGTTCCTAGCAGTCAGGTTGCAAAATCATATTCCGAGACAGATGATTTGTTCAATAAGCAAAAACAAATTGAATTATCAAATTTACAAAATAAAGCAGACTCAAGTAAGTTGGTTACCCAAAGTTCGGTGTTGCAGGCACCTTCAATTTGTACTTTTCCTAAAGCTTCAGAAAAGGACATCAAAAACATTCAGCGGAAATTATTGGGATATTCAGAAGGGGAGGAACAGGTGAATTTTGCGGAAAAAGGCTATAAAAACAAATGCTTTACCACCAATCAAACCATGGAAATCAGTTGGTTCTTGTTGAATGAAGACATGCGCCTTGCATTTTTTAAACGAATTGTTAACCTAATTGTAGACCAGGAAAATATCAAACTCTTAGAAAGTGGATTTGTTAAAGAAGATAATATCAAGTCCTACAGGGAATTCATTTCAACAAAATTCTAGTTATACCCATCGATAAATTAAATGCCTACATACTTTCTAGCTGTTTCATATCTTGGAACCAACTATGCTGGTTTCCAAATTCAAGAGAACTCATTGACAATTCAGGGCGTAGTAGAAAAGGTGTTGTTTACATACCTTCAAGAAGAAATCACCCTAACAGGGTCATCAAGAACTGATGCTGGGGTTCATGCATTCATTAACTACTTTCATTTCAATACAGACCGATTGTTGAGTCCTAATATGCTCTACAACTTGAATGCAATGTGCCCAACAGATATCTGTATTAAAAACATATCGAGGGTAAGCGATCAAGCACACAGTAGATTTGATGCCACTTCTAGGGTTTATAATTATTATATAACGAATCAAAAGAATCCCTTTTTGACTGATAGGGCATGGTTTTTCCCATACCCAATGAACAAAGAATTGCTTGAAGCGGCAGCTAAGGTTATGATGGGGCAGCATGATTTCACAAGCTTCGCTAAAAAAAATAGCCAAGTTAAAACTCATATTTGCACAATAATGAAATGCACGTGGGAAGAAACTGAATATGGATGGAAATTTACGGTTGAAGGGAATAGATTTCTTAGGGGAATGGTAAGAGGTTTGGTTGCCACAATGGTGAAAGTAGGCAGGGGAAAACTCAGCATGACAGAGTTTGAAAATGTATTTAAATCGAAAGATAATACCCTGGCAGATTTTACAGCTCCAGCACATGGATTATTTCTTGAAAAAGTAAACTATCCATATCCTATTGATGGGATTTTAGATTAGCAAAATATAATTATTTTATTTCCGAAACAGTTGATTCTAGGGGCTTTCAGCGATATTAGAAAAAGACATTGTAATTTAATTTGGAACGTAAGGATTTTCTGTCCTATATTTGCATCCCGCCTCTAAAAAAGGCGTAGTTCTTCGAAAAGTTTCAGGTTTATTTTTAGGGTTTAGGTTTTAGAAATAAATTTGGTTAAATAGTTTAAGTCAGTTACTT
>Ga0209550_10004183_pt1 | contig 13668 bp, 10 predicted proteins | sample LauGreSuBDMM15SN_2_FD_187567 | JGI IMG/M metagenome (GOLD analysis project Ga0209550, IMG submission 187567) | Freshwater lake microbial communities from Lake Michigan, USA - Su13.BD.MM15.SN (SPAdes) (version 5) | ecosystem: Environmental > Aquatic > Freshwater > Lake | place: Lake Michigan... | reverse complement strand
CCTGCCGGACAAATCGCCTTAATGCACACCGAGTTGGTGGATAAGCGTCGCTGGATTTCCGACAAGCGCTTTTTGCATGCGCTGAACTTTTGTATGGTGTTGCCAGGCCCAGAAGCGCAACAACTTGCTACCTACCTGGGATGGCTAATGCATCGCACTTGGGGCGGGGTCCTCGCGGGTGTGCTGTTTATATTCCCATCGCTCATCTTGATTGTATTGTTATCTTGGATCTATATGGTCTACGGTGATACCACGATCGTCGCCGGGATTTTTTATGGAATCAAACCTGCGGTCACGGTGTTGGTGATCCAAGCCAGTTATCGCATTGGTTCGCGCACACTTCACAATCTATGGCTCTGGGCGATTGCACTCTTATCTTTCTTTGCGCTGTTTGTGTTTAGCCTACCGTTCCCCTTAATCATTACGCTTGCAGCAGCAGTCGGATGGCTTGGTGGCAAGCGATCGCCGGCAACTTTTTCCGTGCAGCACGCCACCTCTGCATCAAAGAACTCTTTAACCACAGCGATCATCGACAACGACACCCCAAGGCCACCGCATACGCAGTTTAGTTATCCACGACTAGGCATCGTTCTAGGCGCTGCGGCAATACTCTGGTGCCTGCCTATGCTTGCGATGACGTCACTTTGGGGCTGGGGCCATACGATCACTCAAATGGGCTGGTTCTTCACTAAAGCCGCCCTACTGACCTTCGGTGGCGCCTATGCCGTGTTGCCTTACGTCTATCAAGCGGCGGTGGAAACCTTCGCGTGGCTCACGCCCACACAAATGATTGATGGCTTGGCGCTGGGTGAAACGACACCCGGCCCACTCATCATGATTGTTGCGTTCGTCGGTTTCGTTGGTGCCTTTGTGCAAAGCGCTCTTGGCCCAGATCAAGCCGTGCTGTCAGGCGTCATCGCCGCCCTTGTGGTGACCTGGTTCACATTCTTACCCTCTTTTATTTTTATTCTGGCCGGCGCGCCGTTTATCGAGAGCACACGCGGGAAATTAGCCTTTACGACCGCGCTTACCGGTGTGACGGCGGCCGTTGTCGGAGTGATTGCGAATCTTGCCCTGTTTTTTGCAATGCATGTGGGCTGGCCCAATGGGTGGGCGCAAGGCCCGGACTTGAAGGCCGTCGCAATCGCCTTAGCCGCTGCCGTCGCGATCTTTGTTTACAAGCGGGGCAGCATTGAAACCATTCTGGGCGCCGGGCTACTAGGCTACCTCATCACAAGCTAAACGAAACTAGCCTTCGCGCAAATGGCAAGCCACCATGCGGCCAGAGCCCAGCATCGTTTGCTTTGGCTCCTCGGTCTTGCACCGCGCAATCGCATCCGGGCAACGCGTATGGAAATGGCACCCGCTGGGACGCTTAACAGGACTCGGCACGTCACCTTGCAAGACAATCCGATTCGTCTTCTTTTGCGGATCTGGCACGGGCACCGCAGAAAGCAAAGCGACCGTGTAGGGATGCTGCGGATCAGCGAACAACTCTTTACGCTCGGCGAGCTCAACGATTTTGCCTAGGTACATCACAGCTACGCGGTGTGTCATGTGTTCAACAATCGCGAGGTCGTGACTAATAAACAGCAAGGCCAAACCAAGCTCTTTTTGAAGATCCTGCAACAAGTTAACAATCTGTGCCTTCACAGAGACATCGAGCGCAGACACCGCCTCATCGCAAATAATCAAATCTGGCTCGGCGGCCAAGGCGCGCGCGATACAAATTCGCTGACGCTGGCCACCCGAAAACTCGTGAGGCCAACGTGTGCCCGCATCTTTTGATAAACGAACTTTTTCCAAAAGCTTGGCAACGCGCTCTTCGATCTCTTGTTCGGACTGACACAAACCAAAATTACGGATTGGCTCCGCGATAATGTCATACACACGCATACGCGGATTCAGACTTGAAAAAGGATCCTGAAAAATAACCTGAATGCGCTTGCGCAATGGCCGCAACGCGCTAGCGCTTAACGAATCAATCCGAACGCCATCAAGCAGCACTTCGCCCGAGGTCAAATCAAACAGGCGCAGAATAGAGCGACCGACCGTTGACTTCCCGCAACCAGACTCACCCACCAGAGCGAGGGTCTCGCCCCTACGAATGGAAAAGGACACCCCATCCACAGCATGCACGTTGCCCGTGACTCTGCCAAACAGCCCAGTCTTAATGGGAAAAAACTTTTGAAGCTTGCGAACTTCCAACAACGGCGCAGTAGAGGACATGGACATGCTAGTAACCTGATTCGTATTAGTCATTGGCGAAGGCAATCTCACCTGCGAAGTGACAGGCGACCTGATGGCCGTTGTCGCGCATTTGCATAGCGGGTGCGATTTCGTGACAAGGCTCTTTCGCCAGGGGGCATCGTGACGCAAACACACAACCCTTGATCTTTTGCTTCAAACTAGGCACCAGACCAGGGATTTCTTTCAAGCGCGTCGAGTGACCATCAAGAGACGCGCCTAGCTTAGGCACTGCTCCGAGTAAACCTTGGGTATAAGGGTGCAGAGGCTTTGCAAACAGCTCACCTACAGGCGCTTCTTCAACTTTGCGGCCAGCATACATCACCATCACCCGCTCAGCGACCTCAGCGACCACACCCAGATCGTGCGTGATCAAGACAATCGCCGCACCAATTTTATTCTTCAAATCCGACATCAAGTCCAAAATTTGAGCCTGAATCGTAACGTCTAAGGCTGTGGTCGGCTCATCGGCAATCAACAACTTGGGGTTGCACGCCAGCGCCATCGCAATCATCACACGCTGTCGCATGCCACCCGAAAGCTGATGCGGATATTCATTTAAGCGACGCTTTCCTTCCGCAATGCCGACCAAATCCATCAGCTCAGATGCGCGAGCCATCGCCTGCTCTTGTGTAATCGTTTGGTGTAGGCGCAAGGTTTCACAAAGCTGGCGCTTAATCGGCAACACCGGATTTAAACTGGTCATCGGCTCTTGGAAAATCATTGAAATCGCGTCGCCACGAATGGCGCGCATTTCTTTTTCCGACATTTTGAGAAGATCTTGACCCAAAAAACGAATTGAACCAGCAATTTTTCCGGGAGGTTCTGGGATCAAACGCAGAATCGACATCGCCGTCACAGACTTGCCGCAACCGGACTCACCAACGATTGCCAGTGTCTCACCCTCGTTGACAACAAAGCTCACGCCATCGACCGCTCTATTCACACCATCAGGGGTGCGGAAGTGTGTCTGAAGATTTTCAACTTCTAGTAAGGCCAAGAGATATCTCCAATCAACTTGTTTTCGACTTGCGGGGATCCAGCACATCACGGAAGCCATCACCCATTAGGTTGACCGCCAAAACTGTGAGGGAGAGAAATACCGCAGGGAAAAAGATGATGTAAGGCTTAATCTGAAACAAGGTGCGACCATCTGCCATGATGTTGCCCCACGAAGGGATGATCGGTGGCACACCCGCACCAATAAACGAAAGAATAGATTCCGTGATCATCGCTGAGGCACAGATATAGGTGGCCTGTACGGTCAACGGTGCCAAGGTGTTGGGCAGAATATGCCGCCAAATCAGCATCGGCATACGACACCCGCACGAGATCGCTGCGTCGACGTAGGCTTGCTCGCGCAGTGACAACACGACGCCGCGCACCAGCCGAGAAACCCGTGGGATTTCAGCGATTGTGATCGCGATAATCACGTTCTCGACACTCGCTCGAGTCAAGGCCATCAGAGCAATCGCCAGCAAGATCGGAGGAATGGACATTAAGCCATCCATGATGCGCATGATCACTGAGTCCGCACGACGGAAGGTTCCAGACACCAAACCAATACTCAGCCCAATAACTGAGGCAAGTAATGCAACGGCAAAACCTATGGCCAGCGAAACACGGGCGCCGTAAAGAACGCGTGAATAGATATCGCGACCAAACGCATCGGTTCCAAACCAATACTTAGCGGAGGGCTCGAGATTTCGATTGCGCGGGGCAAGTTCTGTCGGATCAACCGTACCAAGCCAAGGTGCCGCGACTGCGATAAACAACATAACGAGCAACAAGCCAGCACCAAAGGTGATGGTTGGGTTGTTTAGTAAAAATCCAGTCCAACCTTTGCGTTGGCGGCGAGGCTTTAAGAGATCCGGTAATGGGGGAGCAGCAGCAAAACTAGTCATTAATAACGTATCCTAGGATCGACGATCGTGTAGATCACATCAACACAAAGGTTGACCAACACATAAACAAAACTGAAAACAACAACCAATCCTTGGATGAGGGGGTAGTCACGACGGACAATCGCGTCGATTGTTAAACGCCCCAAACCAGGAATCGCAAAAACACTCTCTGTGACGACCGCACCACCGATGAGCAGAGCGATCCCGATACCAATGACGGTGACGACTGGCACTGCTGCATTTTTGAGTGCATGTAGAAACAAAATGCCCATCTGCCCCATCCCCTTTGCTTTCGCAGTGCGGATATAGTCTTGGGACAAGACCTCAAGCATCGTGGCACGGGTAATGCGCGCAATCAGCGCGATATATACAAAGCCCAACGCAATCGCTGGCAAAACAAGATGCTCGAACCAAACGCCAAACCCTTTCTTATAAGAGACGTATCCCTGCACAGGAAACCAATCGAGCTCCAATGAAAAGAAAAAGCTAAGCAGGTAACCCACAACGAACACTGGCACTGAAAAACCAATCACTGAGATCGCCATGATCCCGCGATCGATCCAAGTTCCGGTCTTCCACGCAGCCAAGACACCGATTGGCACTGCAATGGTGACAGCCAGGATCACGGTGAGAAGCATGAGCGAAAGCGTGGGTTCGACTCGTTGTCCGATCAATTCAATCACCGGCATACCGGTGAACATCGATGTGCCGAGATCGCCTTGAAGTAACTTAAAAAACCATTCAGAAAATCTAACGAGAAACGGCCTGTCCAATCCCAGACTTGCGCGAATTTTCTCAACGTCAGCGGGACTTGCCTGGTCCCCTGCAATCACAGCCGCCGGGTCACCTGGCGCGATGTAGAGCAGACTAAACACAAAAAAAGCCACGACCAGCATGACTGGAATGGTCGCAAGTACCCTTCCAAATATATAGCTAAACATATTGATTGTTTATCCGTGCTTCTAGATTGGATTCGCTGTGGAGAATCAAATGGGTCGATACCCAAAAAGGTATCGACCCTAAACGACTCAGTCCTAACTTAGGCTTTCTTTACACCGGTGAACCATGGCAATGGGCCAGAGGTGATGCCACTCAGGTTTTTACGCCAAGCTTGGTACGAATAGAAGAAGCCAGTCGGAATGTAAACAACATCATCCATCCCAGCCTTGTTGATATCAGCGAAGGCTTTCTTCTCTGCATCAAGGGTCGATGCGTCGAACCATTGATCGACACCCTTTTCAACACCAGCGCTGGTAGGCCAGCCAAACCAAGCTTTATCGCCGTTGGCCCGCACACCCACGTTACCGGCCAGCGTTGCGCAATCTGCGCCCGCGTGCCATGTGTGGAACATCCCCCAACCGCCTTTGCCAGGCTCGTTCTTGGATGCGCGGCGTTGACCAACAGTGCCCCAGTCCGTTGCAACGAAGTCAACCGTCATACCTAAGCGCTTGAGCACATCGGCAGTGATTTCACCCTGTGCCTTGGTGATCGAGTTATCTTGCGCAACCAAACAGGTGACGGGCTGACCTTTGTATCCGGATTCTGCCAACAATTTCTTGGCAGCTTCCATTTGCGGACCTTTTTTCAGGGCATCACCACCGTTCTCTGAGTACAGCGGGGTATCTGGAGTAAAGAAGCTTGCTGACTTCTTCCACAGCTTTGTGTCAGAGCCGACCACAGCGCGCATGTAATCCTCTTGACTGATCGCCATCTGTACCGCCTGACGTACCTTCACGTTATCAAACGGAGGGTGAAGGTGATTCAAGCGGAACGCACCAATGTTACCCAACGGGTCAGCAATATCGACTTCGATATTGCGATTACGTCTGAGCAAGGGAATCAGGTCAGGCAAGGGACTTTCCCACCAGTCGATCTCACCGCTTTGCAAAGCCGCCGACGCCGTTGCGGGATCAGGCATGATGATCCATTCGATGCGATCGAAGTGAATGATCTTGCCGCCAGACATCCAGTTGGAAGGCTCACTGCGCGGCTTGTAATCAGCAAAGCGCTCGAACACGGCCAGCGCACCGGGTTTCCACTCGTTGCGCGCAAAGCGCATTGGGCCCGAGCCTATGTACTCTTCGATTTGCTTGAACGGATCAGTCTTAGCTATGCGCTCAGGCATGATGAAACAGATCGGTGTGCCTACTTTACCCAGGGCAAACAACATCTTTGGATACGGTTTAGAGAGCACCCATTTGAAGGTCGTATCGTCGACAGCGACCAATTCTTTTTGAATCGCCTTGAGCATCAAGCCCATCGGGTCACGAGCAGACCAACGAGTGATACTCGCCACGCAGTCAACAGCGCGTACGGGCGAGCCATCATGAAACTTTAGTCCTGGGCGAAGCTTGAAGGTCCAAGTCAAGCCATCGGCCGACATTTCTTCGCTTTCAACCATCTGCCGCTTTGGCTGCAGTGTGTTATCAATGCCGTACAACGTATCCCAAACCAGCTGGGATGCATTACGCACCACGTACTGCGTGCCCCAAATTGGGTCAAAGTTAGCCAAGTTCGCCTGAGGCACGAACTTCAATACTTTGGTAGAACCTTGCGAAAACGCTGGGGCACCGATAACGCCAGTCGCGGCTACGCCCAAGCCAGCCGCGCCTTTCAGTAAATCACGTCGATTGAGTTTCATATATGACTCCAAATAAATTAAATCGTGCAATATCTCGTAAGCAATAACCGTGCCACAAAACTGATGGATCTACTCGAGCTTAACTTAAATTGGGCTTGCACCCAGCCGCTTTGGCAATCGCCAAGGTCGCGGTAAGAAAAACCGTGAAGAGTCAACAAGTTTGTAACATAATGGTGCAATCTAAAACATACAAGTTATCCCTCATGAACTGTGATCTCCTCCTGAAGAACGGTATTGTTATTGATGGCTCGGGTAAACCCCGATATCGCGCCGACATCGCCATCAAAGACGGCAAAATTACCGCGATCGGTTTAAACCTGCAGGTTCGAGCCAGCATGATTGTCGATGTAGCGGGCGCCTCAATTGCCCCGGGCTTCATTGACGTACACACACACGATGATCGTCTCGTGTTGGCCGATCCATCCATGGAACCAAAAATAAGTCAGGGCGCCACAACGGTGGTCACTGGCAACTGCGGGATCAGCCTGGCGCCACTTGGCCGAACAAATGCCATTCCACCCATCAACTTGGTCGCTAATGACAACCCCAATCAGCGCTTCAGCACCTTTAAAGAATATTTTGAAGCACTAGAACAAACGCCCTCCTCGATGAACGTCGCCTCGCTCGTCGGACACACCACGATGCGTACCGTCACCATGCAAGACGTTAATCGGCCAGCAAACGAAGCAGAAATCGCGCAAATGCAAAAGCTGGTGCAAGAAGCGCTCGACGCGGGCGCAGTCGGCGTATCGACCGGCTTGTATTACGCCCCCGCTCACGCAGCGACCGCGAGTGAAGTTCAAGCCGTCTTTGAGCCCCTACGCGGAACCAACGCCGTGATTGCCTCCCACATTCGCAATGAGGCCGAGCAGGTGCTCGAAGCGATGACCGAAGCGATGTCGATTGCCAATGCATTAGGCGTGCGTCAGATTATCTCGCATCACAAAGTCAATGGCCGCGCAAACCACGGGCGCTCAACCGAAACGCTCGCGCTCATTGATGAGGCACGCAGCCGGATGGATGTTTGCATGGACTGCTACCCCTATGTGGCTTCGTCAACCATCTTGCGTCAGGATAATGTGGAACAAGCATCCCGCACACTCATCGCTTGGTCAACACCGAAGCCAGAGACGGCTGGGCGCTATGTAGACGAGTTACTCAAGGAACAGAATCTTGAGTTCAGCGAATTCTTGGCTTCACTGCAACCCGCAGGTGCGATTTATTTCTCAATGGATGAAGCGGATGTAGAACGCATCATGGCACACCCAGAAACCATGATTGGTTCCGACGGACTTCCGCATGATACGTTTCCGCATCCAAGACTTTGGGGCGCCTTCCCCAGAGTCTTGGGACACTATTCACGCGATCGGAAAATATTCCCGCTCGAGACCGCAATTTATAAGATGACAGGCATGCCAGCCGCCAAATTTGGCTTAAAAAATCGTGGCCTGATTGCGGAAGGCTATGCTGCCGACCTCGTCGTATTTGATCCCGAACAGGTGCGCGATTGCGCCACCTTTGCGAACCCCAAACTACCTGCGGCAGGCATTCAACGCGTGTACGTCAATGGGGTAGCGAGCTGGCGCAATGGCGCCTCAACCGGCGCCCGCGCCGGTCAGGTGATACGCCGCATCTAAGCCAACACCAACAGGCTTACTTGAGTAACACTTCCTGGGTCATGCGATCGCGCAAGCGGTCCATGAAACCCAGGCATTGTTCAAGCTGGCTGATTTCGATGTATTCGTTGGGTTTGTGTGCGACGGCGATATCGCCAGGGCCAACCACCACGCAGGGGATACCTGCTTTATGCAGCCATCCTGCATCCGTCGCAAACGATACACGACCTAGCAAATTATTTTTAACCAATGACGTTCCCAGGTAGGTAATGGGCGCGTCTTCAGCCGTTGCCAATGGTGCGGAGTTCGATATGGTCTCGAACGAAATATCCGCATCGACTGAGAACTTACGCATCTCAACTTTGAGCATTTCGGCATGCTCTTGAATCTGTTGAATCAAGGCATCCGAATTACCTTGCGGCAAGGTGCGGCAATCAAAAATAAACTCGCAGTCTTTTGCAACAATGTTGGGTGCCGTGCCGCCATGAATCACACCCGTCTGCATCGTGCCGTGCGCAATCTTGAACATTGAATCGAAAGGACCATCCTTCTGAATCTGTAATGCCATCGTGCGAATTTTTTCAATTAGGCGCGCTGCATATTCGATTGCACTCACCGCCTCAGGGGCCATCGAAGAGTGCGCTTCTAAACCACGGACGCGGCAGCGCGTGACACGCATCCCTTTATGCCCCGTCATCACCTGCATGCCTGTTGGCTCGCCCACAAAGCAGCCAGCAGGACGGATTCCCGCCTCTGCTAAATCACGAATGAGTGTTTGCACGCCAATGCAACCGACCTCTTCGTCGTAGGTCAAACCGATATTCAGTGGTTGCTTTAAATCGCTATTCATAAATGCAGGCACCATGGCGAGTGATGCTGCGATGTAGCCCTTCATATCGACCGCACCACGACCGTAAATCTTGCCGTCAGCAATGTGCGCTTTAAACGGATCGGTGTTCCATGCCTGGCCATCGACTGGCACGACGTCTGTATGCCCGCACAACACGATACCACGAGCCTTGGGGTCGCCCAAGGTCGCGAAGAGGTTAGCTTTGCGTTTTTCTGCGTCATAAGACAAGCGGACCGGTATACCCAAGGCCTGCAAATGATCACGAACGTACTCAATCAACCCGAGATTAGATTCCCGGCTTGTGGTGTCAAAGCCGACAAGTGTTTGAAGAAGCTCGATTGTTTTCTGAACGGTCGGGGAATAAGTCATAAATCCGCTTTATTGAGGGCAAAGTATTTTTATACCACTGCCAGTCCTTGGATCACCACACATATGGGTGGTGATTAGTCAAAAACAAAGCAGATCGTCTATTCTTGAGGTTCGTTTTGATATTAATTGCGTGTCTTAATATAGGCTTAGCCATGAATGCCCAGATTTTGAAGGGAAATGGACTTGCGTTGTATCCAAACCCTATCGCTGCGAAACCACAAGGCGAGTATGGGAAAGATAAAGAAGCGATCTTGTCTCGTGCGGGCTTTGACGCGGCAGAAAAAGAAATCTCAGGCTGGCCCGGCTATCACGCGACAGCTATGCACGCTCTCCCCGTTCTTGCAAAAAAAATCGGCATCGCCGCCCTGTACTACAAGGATGAAAGTACGCGTTTCGGACTCAAAAGCTTTAAAGCACTTGGCGGTGCCTATGCGGTGTTTCGTCTGATCCAGCAAGCAATTGCCGCTCAACATCTAGGCCATTTAGCGACTCCCGCAGAAATTTTATCTGGTAAGTATTCGAACATCATATCGAAGATGACGGTCACCTGTGCAACGGATGGCAATCATGGTCGCTCCGTCGCTTGGGGCGCACAGTTGTTCGGTTGCCATTGCGTGATTTACATCCACGCCACGGTCAGCGAAGGCCGCCGCGCAGCGATTGCGTTCTATGGCGCCGAAGTCATCCGCGTTCAAGGTAATTACGATGATTCCGTGCACCATGCCGCTGAACAGGCTGCGAAAAACGGTTGGACAGTTGTGTCCGATACCACCTATGAAGGCTACCGTGATATCCCCATCGATGTCATGCACGGCTATGGCGTCATGTCGCGCGAGATGATCGAACAACTTGGGCACAGCGCCCCAACGCACGTATTGGTTCAGGCTGGAGTGGGTGCACTTGCCGCGTCGGTATGCGCAGCGTTCTGGCAAGAGTGGGGAACCGCCCGCCCCTCCTTTGTCATTATCGAACCCGAGCGTGCCGATTGCTTTTTCCAAAGCGGCTTAGTTGGTAAGCCTGTTGCTGTGTTGGGCGACTTGGATACCGTTATGGCTGGCCTGGCCTGCGGTGAAGTCTCTCCCGTCGCGTGGGATATTCTCAAACACGGCATTAATCACTACGCTACGTTGTCGGATGATCATGCGCTCGAAGCGATGCGAGTCTTTGCCAACCCACACGCCTCTGATCCAAAAATTGTTTCAGGCGAAACCGGCAGCACAGGGCTTGGGCTATTACTCGCAGCACAAGGAAACACACAGGTCTGGGATGCTCTGGGTTTGAATGCTGACTCACGCTTATTGTTAATCGGAAGTGAAGGCGACACAGATCCAACCATTTACAAGGAAGTGGTCGGCCGTTCGGCAGAGGAAGTGCTAGCGTGACCTCATCAACACTGACAATTAACGGCGAACGAATGATGCGCCAACTACAGCAACTCGCCGAGATCGGGCTCACCGATACAAAAGCCTGCTGCCGCTTAGCGCTCACCGACGATGACAAACTTGGTCGAGACTTAGTGATCACCTGGATGAAAGAACTGGATATGACCGTTACGGTCGATCCTATCGGGAATATTTTTGGTGTGCGTGCAGGCATGCAGCCTGACTTACCGCCCGTCATGACAGGCTCGCACATTGATACGGTTCGTACCGGCGGCGTCTATGATGGAAACTACGGCGTACTCGCTGGCCTTGAAGTCGTCGCGACGCTCAATGACGCTAGACAGCACACCCAACGATCGCTGGTTGTGGGCGTGTTTACGAACGAAGAAGGGGCTCGCTTTGCGCCTGATATGTTGGGGTCGCTCGTGTACGTAGGCGGAATGCCTCTTGACGAAGCCCTAGCCCTCAAAGCGATCGACGGTGCACGACTCGGTGACGAATTAGAACGTATTGGCTATAACGGCGATGCGCCACTTGGCGCCAATATGCCTCATGCATTTATTGAACTGCATATCGAACAAGGGCCGATCCTCGATATTGAAGGTATAAAAATTGGCGCAGTCGAAAACCTCCAAGGTATTTCTTGGCAGGAGCTCACCGTTGTGGGCCAGTCAAATCACGCAGGCACGACTCCGATGCACTTGCGTCACGACGCTGGTTACGCAGCGAGTGCGATCGCGACGTTCGTACGTGACTTGACTCGCAAGATGGGCGGACATCAGGTGGGCACTGTCGGGAAAATCGACCTCACGCCAAACCTGATCAACGTTATTGCGGCCCGTGCGGTCATGACGGTTGACCTGCGCAACACGGACGAAAGTTTGCTGCAACAAGCAGAATTAGCATTCGAAGAATTTTTAAAAGAACTTGCTCAATGCGAGGGCGTCACCATTACCTCGCGTCGCTTGGCTCGCTTTGAACCTGTTTTGTTCGACACGTCGCTAGCGGATCGCATCGCACATCACGCCCAAGCGCTAGGCCTCAGTCAGCGACGGATGACCTCAGGCGCCGGCCACGATGCACAGATGTTTGCACGCGTCTGCCCAACATCAATGATTTTTGTGCCAAGCGTTGGCGGCATTAGCCATAACCCAGCAGAGCACACCGAACCCGAAGATCTGATTGCCGGCGCCAATGTGCTGCTCGCGACCCTAACCGAACTCGCAAACTAGGAAAGACCAACATGACCCGAATCGTAACCGTCGGCGCCGCGCAACTAGGTCCCAACCAACGCGCAGATTCGCGCAAAGATATCGTCAAGCGCTTGTTGTCTTTGCTGGAGCAAGGCGCCCGACATGGTTGCAATCTCGTTGTCTTTCCGGAGCTCGCACTCACGACCTTTTTCCCTAGATGGTTCTTTGAGTCTCAGACTGAGCTCGACACTTTCTTTGAAACCAGCATGCCAGGGCCCGATACACAAGTACTGTTCGACACCGCGCGCAAACTTAAGGTTGGATTTTATTTAGGCTATGCAGAACTGACTCAAGAAGACGGCAGAACGCGTCGTTTCAACACCTCCATCCTTGTCGATCAAACCGGAACCATCGTCGGAAAATATCGCAAAATTCATCTGCCAGGTCACGCCGAACACGAACCCTGGCGCCAATTCCAACATCTCGAAAAACGCTATTTTGAAACGGGCAACTTAGGCTTTCCTGTTTTTCGTGCGTTCGGTGGAATTATCGGGATGGCGGTTTGTAATGATCGGCGTTGGCCAGAGACCTATCGGGTAATGGGCTTGCAAGGCGTAGAGATGATTTTGATTGGTTACAACACGCCGGTCCACAATCCTCCCGCCCCTGAGCATGACAACTTGTCGCACTTCCATAATGAGCTTGTCATGCAGGCCGGTGCATATCAAAACGCAACATGGGTTGTGGGCGTGGGCAAAGGCGGTTGCGAAGAAGGCGTCGATCAAATTGGTAACTCGATCATTGCCGCACCCTCAGGAGAGATCGTTGCCGCATGCAGCACACTTGGTGATGAGCTCGCTATCGCGCGCTGCGATCTTGACCTGACGCTTTCTTATAAGAACTCGGTCTTTAACTTTGCCAAACATCGTGAACCCCACGCCTACGGGATGATTGTTGAGCGAAAAGGCGCGATCATTAGTGTCTAGCGTTCCCCAATCCGCGTTCAAACGTGTCAATCTTCACGTTATCGAGCGCAATTGGCTTTCCGCCAATCAAATCGTATTTCATGACTCTGATGAAGTAGGCAGTGTCGTTGACACAGGCTACGTCAAGCACCGAGAAATGACGTTAGCGCTCGTTCGCGAGGCATTGCAGGGGCGACACTTAACCCGAATACTAAACACCCACCTGCACGCAGACCACTGTGGTGGCAACGCCTTATTAATGGCTACTTATGGCGCTGACCTACTGTTGCCTAGCGCTTCCTTTGATGCCGCCAAACAGTGGGTACCGCTTGCTGATGACTTTGCCTCAGTCGCACAATTATGCGAGCGCTTCGAGCCAACCCACGCCCTGTTCCCAGACAGTCTCGTATCGCTTGGCGGACACGCATGGCAGATTCATTGCGCCCCAGGACACGATCCCAATTCCGTCATACTCTTTGAACCAACGGAAAGGATCCTGAT
>Ga0209550_10004181_pt1 | contig 13669 bp, 12 predicted proteins | sample LauGreSuBDMM15SN_2_FD_187567 | JGI IMG/M metagenome (GOLD analysis project Ga0209550, IMG submission 187567) | Freshwater lake microbial communities from Lake Michigan, USA - Su13.BD.MM15.SN (SPAdes) (version 5) | ecosystem: Environmental > Aquatic > Freshwater > Lake | place: Lake Michigan... | reverse complement strand
TCGAAATCACATTCGCCGTGCGCGCATATACATGTAGGCAACATCAGGCATGACGCGGGCTCTCTGTGCGTATAATCGTTTGCCCCGATAGGCGCCGTACCGGCGCGCAAGGCCGTTCTCTCCAGCAGCCGGACGCGCTGACCTAGGTCCAAGCTCGCGTCGTCGCTCGCCAGCTCCGAGGCCGTCATGACGACTACCTTCGAGACGCAAGTGTACAACGAGACCATCCGCCGCGAGGGCAAGTCTAAGCTCTCGTGGAGCCAGCAGCATGCCGAGGATGCGCCATTTGCGCCGCGCCCTGTCTTCCCGCTCAACTCGCAGGAGCACGCGAGGCTCGAGAAGCTTAAGAATAAGGTGGCCGACCTATGCGACCTACAACCGACGCCCGTCTCCATGCTACGACCGCCGCGTAAGGTGCGTTCGCGTGCACCACTGCCGCACACCCCTGTTGCACGCATGGTGCGGCTGCGGAGCAAGCGTCCCGAGCTGAGCATATCCTATCGGCCTCGCGCGCGCGCACGCAGCAAGTGCTAAAGGAGCTCAAGAAGGAGCTCGAGGAGGCACTGAACGAGGTGTCGACGCAGCTGGATGCGATGGGCGGCTCGGAGTACACGATGAGCGTTAAGTCGGCGGCCACAGCCAAATCGATGGCCAAGAGCATTAAATCGACAGCCACGATGTCAACAGTCGCCGAGTGAGCTGCGTGAGCAGCAACAGAAGCAGCAGCAGCAGCAGCACGTATACGGTCAGCGTGTCGAGATAGAACCACCGACTTTCGCGGCCGGCCGGCCGCCCTCGCAGTCCTTCACCTAGGGACGGGCACCCGGGGCACTGCGAGGAGCCTCTATGAATGACGGCTCAAGCCGACGCCGCCCCGACCTTGTCGATGAGGACCGTGCATGGGAACGTGTAGAAAACCATTCGCGCTACTGTTGAAAGCGATCTCTTTCACACAGTGTAGGAATTGAATGCAGGTCCGAACGTCAAAAGTGAAAAGGCCGCCCGCCGCATGATTTCTCCCACAGCAGCTCCCGAGGCCGAGGAGGATGGATCTCGCCGTCCTCTCGGCTGAGACCCTCTTGGTGAACGTGTTTTTTGTGAAAAGGCGGGGTACCCCCCTTGTGGCGCCATGCGCGTGCTCGCACTCCTGCTCGCCGCCGCCGCGCCGCATCCACCGACGCCGATGCATTCGGTTGCACGATGCATCCCTCATCACCGCATGGATGCGGCCGCCGACGATGCGGCCGCCACGGCCGCCGCGGCCGCCGCGGCCGCCGCAGCCGCTCTGGAGTACAACATGGCAGGCTTTCGGGAGGCGACAGAGCGTTGGTACATCCTCTCATGCGCGCTCACCCTGTCTGGCGACAAAGGCCTTCAGCCCTTTTCGTCGCCCGTCGGCTGGATGGGGCCAAGCTCACCCCCGCCAGCGCAGGCCTACTCGCAGGCCGAGCTTGAGGCCGAGTACGAGCGCAATCAGCCATCTCTCAATGCACTGGTTGACGCTTGCACCGAGCGCGTGCCATTGCTCTGCACGCCTGACATGGCCATCTGCCTGCCGCTCGCACGGCTGGCGGCTTGGACCTCCGCGGACAAGTGGGTGCGTCCACTGGACGGATGGCAGCATCCAGCAGAGGCGACCTCATGCGAGGAGATGCTGCGCAGCCTCACCGTGCACTTGCTTGAGAAGTGGGACGTGCCGCCCGCCTTGCATGGCGCGCTGACCTACCGAGACGGTAGCCCGGTGTCCGAAGGAGCGCACCGGATCTCGAAGGCCTTCCTACACGTACACGCGGAGGTCGGGCGAGGCGCTTCAGTGCTCGACGCCATGCGAGCCGCGGTCGCGCCGAGCATCACCAAGACGATTGCGAAGCACTTCGTGCAGCTCCCCGCCGGCCGCATCGGAGAGGGCGCACCTGCTCGGGTCTCCGCTCCAGCAGCATTGCAGGCTGGGAGTGGCGTCATGGGCCTCGTGGACGACGAATATGAAGCAACAGAGGAGGAGGCGGACGAGCGCAGCAGCGGCAGCGGCGGCAGCGGCGGCAGCAGCGGCGGCAGCAGCGGCGGCAGCAGCGGCGGCAGCAGCGGCAGCCCGCTGCACGCGCTGCGGCGGGCGCAGGTGGCCAGCTTAGGCGGCGCGGATTGGGTGGCCGATGCCGCGTGCGAGAGCCGGCTCGGCAGCACTCTCGGGCGGGCGGACATCGAAGAGTTTGCTCTTGTCATGCTCGATTGGACCGTTCGCCACCAGGAAGCGCTCACGGATCCGTACACCGTGCGCTCCTACTTGCTCCTCACTTGCTCACCTGTTCGCCGAGAGGCGCCTGAGGGCGTCTGAGTGCGTCTGATGGTCGTCTCTGATGGTCGTCTCTGATTGCGTCCCTCATCAGGTGCGTTCTTACCTCGACTTTTTTGGCGAGATGCGCCAGCTCAACCCGAGCTACACGTGCGTAGGGCGCACCCCGAAAACGGTGGGAGCCGCCTTCGAAGCCTACGTCGCGTCGAACATGCCGCCCGCGGCCGCCGACGGCGCGGGCGGTCTGCCGGCCGAGTATGATGAGGCCTTTCAGCCCAACCCCCGTGGCCTCAAGGGGCTCTTTGAGTTGGAGGCGACCATCCCGGCAGGCACGGCTGTCAAAGTGCCGTACGACGGCACATACGAATTGGGAGGCGAGGGTGAGCCGGGCTCGCGCAAGGCGACGGTACGCATCGCCGAGATCCTCTCGCTCTCGCGCCTCTTTTACGAAGGCGAGCAGCTCTGCAACTGCCTCGAGGACTCGCGCCGCTCGCAATCCAAGTACCTCTCTCGCGCGCGGGCACGTGTCTCGAGCTTCTGGAGCCTCACGCGCCAGGCGGCGGGCGCTACCAAAGCCGAGCACTTGTGCCTGATCGAGGTGTGGCACATGCGCGACGAGAACATCATCCGTCAAGCCGAGGGGCCGCATCCACGCACCATCCCCACCCCCGAGGCGTGGTATTGGATGGACAAGTGGTGCAAGGCCGAAGGCATCGACCTTTCCACTTGGGACTGTTACTCGTGAGCACTGCTCCGCCCGTCACAGCGCGCCAGACGTGTCTCCTCGCCGCCACTGGCCGTGAAATGCCGGCGCGCGGGCTCTAGCTGCTTGCTGGGCGCCGGCTTGTGCTGGGCCGGACACAACCACACCACGGTCTGAACACTGGGTCACGTGGAACATTTGGTCCAAGAGGCGTGCGCCAGGGCGCACTCGCCGGTGCCGGTGGTTGCGCGGTTCAGACATTACCTGAATTTAGCAACCCAAATTTATAACCCCAACGACCGACGGCGCGCCCCCGCTCGCCTCGCTCCGCGCTCTGCGCGTCGCTCGGACGCCCGAGCGCGAAAACCGAAAAGTCGCCCTCCGACGACGGTCGAGGACGGATGACGCCCGCCACGACGCCATCGATGGCGGACCTATTCACTGACCTCGACTATCCGGCGTCCATGACCTCGGTAGCCGGTTCGTCCGACACTGCATATAGCAGTGAGCCCGCACAGTGGCGCCGCTTTACCGAATTGTGGCCAAACGAGCTGGTGCCTCCGCCGGCTGGCACTCCAGTGGGCACGGTCGTACAGCAAGGCAGCACGCTCGGCGATTGCTGGCTGCTCAGCTCGCTGGCGGCGCTCGCTGCGCGGCAACCGGCGATCGTGCGCGGGATGTTTGCACCCACGACCGCCGAAGATTGGGCAGCAGGCCGCGTTCGCGTCCGCCTGTGCCCGAACGGCTGGTGGCGGGAGGTGGTGATCGACACGTTGCTACCGTGTGACGCCTCTGGCAGGCCGCTCTTTTGCGGCACGAGCGGCGCTGGCTGGGCGGCGCTGGTGGAGAAGGCCTTTGCCAAGCTGCACGGCTCGTACGCCGCGCTCGAGGGTGGGCGGAGCATAGAGGCTCTCGTCGACCTGACTGGCGGCGTGTGCGAGCAACTCCGACTGACAGACGAAGGCGCCGAGGCGCAGTCGCTTCTGGGCACGTCGCTCAAGAAGGCGTACGAGCAGCGTGCGCTCATGTGCTGCACGCGGCGCGGGCGCGCCAAGGGCGAGCCCGACGACGCGCCGCACATCCCGGCCAATCACGCGTATGCCATCCTCGAGGTGAGCAATCAGGCGGCTGGCCTCTCGATCCTCATCCGTGACACGGCCGCAGTCAAATCGGGCGGTGGCGATGGGGCGGCGGCGCGCGGCGCGGACGAGGACGTGGGCGAGGTGGATGCGGGCGACGCGTGGGTTCGCCTCGAAGTCTTCCTCAAGCTCTTCGACAAGGTCCTTCTGTGCCGCACGCTGCCCGAGGCGCCTCCAAGGCCCTCGCTCAATCCGGCCGCCCATGAGGACGCCGTGCTGAGCGGCTTGGAGGCGAGCTGCTGGCTGCAGCACCGGCTGCGCGTGCCGACACTCTCGGGCGGCGTGCCCACCGCCCCCACCTGGTGCACCAACCCGCAGTGGCAGCTGAGCTGTAAGGGCAAGGCACTCATCTTCGCGAGCCTCGGCCAGGCAGGGCGCAAACCCCGCGTGCTCGCTCTGAGTGTCCTGCATGCCGGCAGGAACTCATCGAATACAAGCGGAGGCGGCACGGGCGCGCGCGTGTGGGCGCTGGACGCGGAGCAGCTCGCGGCCCAAGCCGGCCCGCAGCTCAGCCGTGACGTGAGCGTGCGATGGCTCGCTCCCGAGGCCGCGAGCTTTGTGCTCGTGCCGTGGTGGTACGCCGAAGTGACGAAGCCGTCGGGCGCCGAGATGGGCGCCGTATTGGGCGCCGAGATGGGCACCTCACGCGCAGAGGGCACGGGTGATGCGTCGGGGGCAGCGTCGGCGGCGTCGGCGGCGGTTGCGAGCACCGCGGAGGTAGCGGTCGGCGGCGGTTTCTTCCTTCGGTTGTGGAGTGACGCTCCAGTCACGCTCACGCCGATCGCGCCGCTCCACCGCACGAGCCTCATCGGATGCTGGCGGGGCGTGGGGCCCAGTGCCGCGGCAGACACTCAGATGGCGGCAGACTCGGCCGCCGCGCGGCGCTCTGATGGCGGCAGCTGGCCGGCGGTCTCGTGGGCGGTCAACCCGCAATACGGTCTAGGGGCGGCAGTCGACGGGCGGGCGATCGTAGTGCTAGAACGACTCGTCGAGCGCCCGAGCGCCTCACCGACGAGCGCCACGGTGGAGGCGGCCTCCGTCGCGGCAGCTGCTGACGGCGCACCTTCGAGCGCGCCGTGTTGGGCACCTTCTAGTGCGGAGGCACCGGCCGCGACGAATGAGGAGGCGCCGGAGGAGGCGAAAGACGACGTGGTGATGCTGGACGACCTGGCAGCTCCATTCGAACGCGCCCGAGCCATTGGGGTGCAGGTGCTACGCGCCGCAGCTGCCCCTAGCGGCGGCGCCGGCGGCGCCGGCGGCGTGGTGGTTTCGGCAGGGCTGAGCGGCAACGTGCGCGGTGCGTCGGGGCAGCTGCTGCCAGTGCTCTCGCATCCTTCGCTCTCGAAGACCGACGAGGAGCTCGAGTTGTTCGGCATCGGTGGCCCGCGTAGGCCTCAATCCTCGAGGACTGTCGCCGATGCCGCGAGTAGTGTGCCGCCCGCCGCGCATGCCACCCCGGAGGCGATCGCCGCTGCGCACGCGGCGGCTCGGAGTTTGCGTGGCATGCTGACAGCGTCGGCCGACACTCTCGAGGCGTCCATTGGGTACATGAGCGGAAAGCCTCGCGAGTGGTCTCGTGATTGCCACCTGATGACCTGCCTCGCATGCACGTGCTCACCACGGCGCCGCCCGGTATCTTGATGGCCACCTGATGCCCTGCCTTGCATGCACGTGCTCACCACGGCGCCGCGTCCCCACAGGTACGTGAGCGAGAGCCTCGCGAGTGGCCTGATAGCGCTCCGAGCGACTGTGCCACGGGTCCTCGTACCGTCCACGCTTGAGCCTGGTCAGCCCGGCCGCTTCCGTCTCACCGTACTCTCGGACACCCCTGTCTCGTGCGTGCCGCTCGCTCACGAGGCGTACTCCCTGACCATCAAGGGCAGTTGGCATGGCAAGCCGCTCCCCCCCGGTGGCCCCCGGCCGTCCGAATCGGCCGCTCAATCGGGGATGGGCCCCGCCCCCGCGCGCCTCAAGGCGGACTCGACCTCGTCAGTGGGCTCCGGGAGCAGCCGCGCCAGCCGCGCCCGCGGCAGCCATGCGGGTGGCGGCGCGCCGAACGCGGGCGGCTGTCATTTGGAAGAGACGTGGGGCACCAATCCGCAATACGCCATCACCGTCGGCGTCGCCGGCGCGGGTGGCGCTCGGGGCGCCGCCGCGAGCCTGCACATCGTGCTGCGGCGCCCCGAGGCTGAGTGGACCCTTCCGATGCTTGACAAACCGGTGGACAGCATGGTAGGCTTCTACTTGCTTCGCGGCCCGAGCACCGGTGCCGGTGCCAGTCCGCCCGGTGCAGCGCGCCGCGTGCCTCTACGCAGCAAGTCGCACGCTCGCCTCGTGCACGAGACCTGCTTCGCGCCCACGCTCGAGGCGAGCTGTGCGCTCGAGCTGCACGAGCCTCGACCCGTCACGCTCGTGCTCGTGCCTTCTACCTTTGGGGCCGGCCAGACGGGGCCCTTTAGCATCGAACTCGCGAGCAATGAGGTGTTGAGCTGTGAGCAACTGTCGTAGTACGCGCCGTAAATTGCCATGCTATACCGTACCGTACGCGAGGTACCTGACCTATCGTAAAAGTGTAACGTCTCAAGGTACCTCGCGATCGCTCGAACCCATCCGTCTCGCGGGTGATCTGGACCTCAAACCCATCTCGCCGAGCTCCCCAGTGCCCAGACTGGAGACTGGCGAGACGCCCCACAAACTGCCCCCATCGGCACTCCATTCTTAACTCTCGACCCGAGCGTTGCCTTCTCAACAGTCGAGTAATTCTTCGACCTGGGAGCCAGTCGGGAGCCAATCGAAGCTGCTGTCCTGGCTCGAGGGTGGGCTCATGCCCTCCTCCGCGACCGCACCGTCGGATGGCTCGCCGCACTGCGAGGGCGACGACGAGCGGCACACGCTGCCCTTGGCGTCGGTGTCGAGGTCGAGGTCAAAAGCGTCGGAGTCGAAGTCGAAGTCCACCACGTCCACCTGCTCGTCGTCGTCGGCGTCGTCTTCGGCATCGGTGCTCATAGGGTCGGCTTCGGCCTCGTCCGCATCGTCCCGATCGCACACACCACCCTCGCACGCACCACCCACGCACACACTCTCGTCGGCACTCCCCTCGTCCTCCTCGTCGTCCTCCTCTTTCGCGACAGAGGGCCCGCGCGCCGCCTTCGGAGCGCCGTCGTGAGCAGCCTGCATGGATGTCCCTCTCGCACCATGCGCCGGCACGACGCCCTCGGGCGCCGAGATGGGCGTCGATGTGACGAAACCGTCGGGCGCCGAGATGGGCGCCGGCATGCCGCCCTCGGGCTCGGCCTTGGGTGCACCGCCCTTCCTGCACGTCAGCGACCGCTCGATGCACAGCAGCCGCTGGCCCGCATCCGCAAGCGTCAGCGGCGGCCCGCGCGCGATCTTCAGTGGCTGAGCCCCTAGTGGCGGCGTCGCATGATCCAGTTTGCATGGAGAGAGGTTGTACCACAATCCGACGGTGTGCAGCTGCAGCTTCGGCAGTTTGCACGGAGAGAGGTTGTACCCTAGCGCAGAGAGGCGCGCGTGCGGCGGTGGCAGCGTCGTCGTCCTGAGAGGCGGCAGCTGCGCTTCGAGCGGCGGCGCCGCCGCCCACCATTTGAACTCGTCGGCTGCCTCACACAGTTGCACAACTGACGAGACGGCAGCAACTGACGAGACGGCCGAGGTCGGTGGATGGGTGGCCACGGAGTTGGCCGTGGGGAGGACGCTCGTGCCGCGGTAGTGGCGGGCTATGGCCTTCACTTGGAACGGCTCCGAGTCGGCGCACAGCCAGGGCAGCTCCTTCCGCATCCCCTCGTCGCGCGGCGCCAAGCGCAGCCGGAAGCGGCGGCTCTTATGGTGCACCACTGCCTTTCCGAGGCGTAAGCGGGGGAAGGCGGCGATGCCCGAGCGGGGGCTGATCATCGCATCCGCACCCGCCGCAATGAGGGGGCTGTTGTCCGCGTCGCTCTCCGGCACGGGCTCGCCGTCGTCGGCGAAGATGAGCGACACGCGCAGTGCGACCTCCGGCACGTCGCCAGCGCCGCGTACGCACGCCTCGAGGGGGCAGATGCGCTGGTAGATGATGACATGGTCGAGGTCGCCGACGACACTGCTCTTCTCCGAGTGCGCCAGCAACTTGGTGATCACCAAGCTTGGGCCCATCGACGTGGCTTCGGATGGGCGTGCGATGTCAAGCCCACCCTTGCACGTGTGGCCCTTGATGGGCGAGAAGCCGCACAGGCTGCAGACGCGCGTCGAACTCGAGGTGTCTGCGTTCATTCGGCTGAGACGGTTGCGGCACATCGCAACGGTCCGATCGAAGCCCAGCTGCCCTAGCGTTTGGGCGATGAGGGGCCATGAAGGACCTTTGGGTGTCGTGTGCTGCTCGATGGCCGCCCTCAGGGCCTGATCTTCCTCTTGCGACCACCTGGTGCCCACTTCCTTGGGGCGCTCATAAGGATTCGCCACCGCCGTTGGTGCCACCTGTTCGCTCCTCCGGGAGGCTACTGTCTTGGGCATGGGCGTCCCGCTTTGGAGGGACGCGCACCCACGAATATCGGATACCGCGTTTGGCAGCGGGCCTGCGCTTGGGCGAGAGAGAGGATTTGACGTTACCGCCACCACGGCGCGAGTCCTCAGGACTCATCGAGGACACTTCGCGACGCGCGACTTCGACGTAAACCACGCATAGGGCCTGATCTAGCGCGGTCAAAGATGACAAGCGGATCTCACATGATCTGACCGGGGACAGTGGACCCTCTTCTTCCCTGCTCTTCCGGCTGAGTGGATGCAGGCTGTCATGCGCGCACAGAGATCTCTACATATGAAAACGCACGCACGCTCTTAGGGGATGGGCGCGGCGCGCGCGGCGCGCTACGCCTCGAGCGGCTCCATGTCACGCCCCCGCGCCGCCGCCGCCGGCCCGCCCCTAGTGGACACCAGTCCGGCCAGAATCCCTTTCCCTTTGGGTTTGCTCCTCCCTTCATCGGCGGGCTTCTCGGAGTGGAGGCCCGGCAGCAGCCCGTCCTGCTCGTCCACGTGGAGGCCAACGTTTGGGTTGACGAGAGTCTTTCGGCTGCCCATGCCGCGGGTGCTGATCAGCCCAATCAATCGGTTCCCGTCCTTCTTGGGTTCGGTACTGCCGTCCTTCTTGGGTTCGGTACTGCTGCTGATCGAGGCCTTTTTGCCCTTGGCGCGAAAAGACTTCCCGCCGCGTCTGGTGAGGTTGCCCGAGATTTGCTCGCGCTCGTGCTGCGCGAGCTCTCGCGCCTCTTTCTCACTCGCCTCCTCGGCCTCGCGCTGCGCCTCGCGCTGCGCTTGCTCGGCAGCGGCCACCTTAGCGCGCTCGAGGAGCAGAAATTGGATGCGCTCGTACTCTGCGTCGGAGACCGTCGCGCGGCGATTCGATAAGTCGGCCTTCTTCTTCTCGATTGCCAGCAGGCGCTCCTGCGCCTCACGCAGGATCTTCTGCGCCGCCTCGAGCTTCTGCCGCGCCGCCTCCTGCTGCGCCTCCGCCGCGAGCTCCTGAGGCGTCTTTGCCCGCTGCCTAGCGGCAGCTTCGGCGGCGGCTGCCTCCGCCGCCGCCTCCGCTGCTTTGGCCGCCTCCGCTGCTTTGGCTGCGTCCGCCGCTCGGGCCGCCTCTTCTCTTGCGTCTGCCGCCGCCGCCGACGCTGAGGTTTTTTCGAATGGATTATCCTCATCTGACGCGGAAGCGAGGCTTCTCCGATACTCGGCTGCCGCCTCCTGCATCCCCTCGCGGGCAGTATCGAGCGTTTCAAAGCTGCGCCGCATGGCGGACGCCAAGGCCGTCTTTAGCAACTCGTCGCCCCCGTTGCTATTCAAAGCCACAGGCGTGTTGCTGGTCACGTCGACCACGTCCAAGTGTTCAGCGATTGCGAGCAGATCGGCGTTGAGGCCAACGGCGGCCTGCGCAGCGGATGAACGCAGGTCTTTCAGCGAAGGCGCTAAAGTGGTGGACCATCCCGCGCGATAAGAGTAGGAGCCAGAGGCCATGACGGAAAGATATGTGGCGGCTGCAGGAAAAGCGCAGCCAGAGAATTGGCAGTTTCATACTCACAGTGTGAACAATTCGTCTCGCGCCACTTTTGCCCAATTTCGAGCCTAAAGGATGCAAACTTTGGAGATGAGTCGCGTCGGCGAGGGCCATAATTCTTCTTTTGGCAAGACAAATCCTAACATCCAAAAAACTTCAAGTTTGCGAGGCGAAACGCGGCTCTTTTGCGAGGCCGATCACCCTTCCGCAAGACGCTGGGACACGCTGGGTGCCTTCGGCTGCTGTGTCGGCCGCCATGCCACCTCGCATGCAAGGGGCTCCATCGCCACCCAAGGCAGGTGCCGTCGGCTACGTTCCAACGCCCGGGTCGGGCGCACGCGCGGGCGCGTACCTGGCCAAGGTGGCGGCATCGTCGCCATCTGAAGGGCGTGCAGCCTTCAAATATGACTTTGGAAATGAGGATGCCAATAACCAGGACCTACGCAACGACTCGACCATCGCCCACCATCGGACAGCTGCGAGGACGGGCGCCACCTTTGACATGGCCGACCTGCTCACGCACGGGCACGCGACGAAGTTCCCAGGAGAGAAGCTGCCAGAGAGCCACCCAGCGGTTCAGGTGATCCGGTTGAACGAAAAGAACCTGCCGGGCGACATGCTCGGGCAGTCGCCGCGCCACCCCGCCAACTCGTTGCCCATCGAGGAGCGCATCTCGATGATCTTGCGCGAGCGCAGCCTCAGCATCGTCGATCTGATGGACGACTTTCTCAAGCGGCCGCAGTACTCTAGGATGCCCATCCGCAACCGTTCCTTCTTGGACGTGCCGACCTTCCGCCGCGCCATTTGCTACGCCATGGGCGACCAGTGGACGCGCCTCGCGATGACAAGCGCCGAGTTTGACGCCCTCGTCAAGAAGCACATGCGACTGGACGCCGCGCACGGCAGCCAGGGCACGGACGTGCAGGGCTTCGGTCAGCCAGAGCCGCTCATTCTGTGGATGCCATTCGCGTACGCGGTGCAGAAGATGGCCGACGGCGGGAAGTACGACATCCAGCTGCGCGGCAAGCTCAGCGCGGAGCAGCAGGCTCTGTACGACAAGAACCAGGCTGACATCAAAGCGTTCGAGGCGCAGACTGCGAGCGACTCTCGCTTCGACGTGGGCGGCTTCATCCAATCGTCGAACACGACAGCGGCGCTCGAGGGCATGCGGGCGAAGCAGGCGGTGAAACAGAGGGAGGAGGACAAGCCCACGGGCAAGCGTGGCGCGCGAGTGGGCGAAGTCAACTTCGCCAAGAGGCTCATCTGCGAGCGGCTCATGAAGAAGCACAGCACCGTGCGTGCGGCTCTCAAGGACATTGACGACTCGGGCGACGGCGTGCTCTCACGCGAGGAGATCAAGAAGATGCTGCAAGACTTCAACCTGATGAAATACTTCGACTTCTACACAGGGCTGCAGCGAGGCGACCTCGACGTCAAGGTGGTGGAGACACTGCTTGACGAGGTCGACTCGAACGGCGACGGCATCATCAACTACGACGAGTTCTCTGCCAGCATCATGAAGGCTGCCAACTGAGGGCTGGCGCGGGCTCTGTGGGCAATTTCGGTGAGGCCACCACCGTGATACTAACGCTTAGCATGCGCGTGCGATGTGCATACGTGTGTCCATCTCGAGAGTACAGTTTGCGGGTTGTGTTTTCGGTGCGTCGTGCTGACGTGTCTGGCGTAGTGTGGCGACGTGTGACGTGCTCGCGCGTGTGCGTGCGTGCTGAGTGGCCGTGGGCGTCTGTGCGTGTTAGGGGCACGTTACGTGAGGTGCATGCATTGGGTGCATGCGGCAGCGCAGCGCGCGCGGACCCGCGGAGCAGTGAGATCTCCGTTACCGGCGGCGCCGCGCGAGGTGTGTCCGCGACGGATACCGATTACCGCACGGAACGTCATTCGCGTATACGCCGCGTGCCGCGTGCGATTAGCGAAAGCGTCTCGTCGTTTTTCACGGACGCCCCGTGGTGATCATGCTGAGAATTGGGCGGTGTTTTACGAACTCCCCCGAGAATTGTGAGAACTGCCCGCGCGATTCCCGCGCGTCTCCACGCTCTCCGCGCCGAGTCCGGGCTCCGGCCGGGCGGAGCTTGGGAGATCGATGCCATTAGCCTGGTCAATAGTAGCAGCAGCTTGGGCAAATGCATCGGCTGCGGCCGCCGAAGTAACAGCCACCGGATTCTGCGCTGTAACTATAGTGGGAAGCTCATGCGATGAGGATGAAGCTGGCGCATTGGCAAGTGCGGTCCGAGGACGCGTGCCGCCAACAATGTTCCGCATGCTCGGGATGCAGCTTCATTTCATTCTCGGCTGCCTCTGGTGATTGTAGTTGGTTCCGTCAATGCGATCTGCAGGCTTTGAAGCAACTGGACCCGGGCGACGACATGAGAATGATCAGCAACACATTCAAGACACACTACATCAAGGAGCCAAGCCCACGGCGTTGGCCGCAAAAGCCGTCATCAACAACCACCAGCTACGATTATACCAACGAGTTCAAACAAGTGCCGGGGTCTTGGGCTCAGTCGGTCAATCTTCGGCCATTACTTGACGTGCACGCTCTCGCTGGGTGTCAGACGACGTACCTCGACCTTGGCTCGAACATTGGGAACTGGATCACAGCTCTGTTTTCAAACAGGTCGCTCAATGGTGAGTTGAACAACGCTTTGGGGGTATATGGCATCACCCGCCAGGCAGGCGAAATATGTGCGTGGGGCTTTGAGCCCAATCCGGCTCATTACGAGCGCTTGCATGCTATCGAGCGCAGACTACATCGTCAGTCGCTTCGACGCGTTCACTTTTTTCACGCGGCCATTGCGTCTAGCAATGGCGAGGCTGACTTTTGGAGTGATAACGCCGCCAAATTTCATGAATGGGGGTCCAGCCTCCTCAACTACAGCACTGGGATGACCAACACAGCCACGGCAAGAGTACCGACCGTCAATTTGACTTGGCTGCTCGCGATGCACGTCGGAGTGCACAGCACGCGCCGTGTGGTAATGAAGATGGATATCGAGGGCGCTGAGTTCTCGACACTGCCCGACGCGGTTGAAATCGTTTGCAGGACCGTTGACCTTATACTGATCGAAAGGCACGATTGGTTCTTTAACCCATCTTGCCACAAATGGGGGACGTGCAAGAAGAAACATGCATTACAGCACCAGCAACATCTTCTGGTTGCTTTCGAGGCTGCGCTCAAACGCATGGAGCGGTTGCGCTCCGAATCCAGATGTGCTACTCGCGTCTTGAATTTGGCAACGGAATGAACAGGAGGCGCGCGCCCGCGTGTGCAGCTTGCCGCGTGTGTGCGGTCTGTCGGCAGTCCCCCATCCCCCCTCGGCCATGCGGAGCGTCGGTGCGGTGGCGAGGGGCCGGAGGGCCGGAGGCCTCGGTGAGTGAGTTTTATCTCAACGAGCGACCCTATACAGCGATGTTTCAGGAATGCCGTACGGTCTATACAACGGACAAAACTTCAAACAAGTGGAAACGCTGTC
>Ga0209550_10004180_pt1 | contig 13669 bp, 15 predicted proteins | sample LauGreSuBDMM15SN_2_FD_187567 | JGI IMG/M metagenome (GOLD analysis project Ga0209550, IMG submission 187567) | Freshwater lake microbial communities from Lake Michigan, USA - Su13.BD.MM15.SN (SPAdes) (version 5) | ecosystem: Environmental > Aquatic > Freshwater > Lake | place: Lake Michigan... | reverse complement strand
AACCTCCTCAACACGAGCAGTTTCGAAAACGGTATCTATGGTTGCTTTTGAAATCAATTTTTTTCAGGTTCAAAGGTTAAGGTTCAAAGTTATCAATTTTTTTGAGTAATTGGAGATTACTTTTTTCTTTCGATGACATAGTTTACCATCATGATCAATGACTTTTTATAATCCGATTGCGGATAATTTTCTATTAATTGAAGCGCTTCTTGTTGGAATTGAACCATTTTTTGCTCCGCATAGGCAAGACCGTTATTGTTTTTCACAAATGCAATCACTTCTTTAACCCTTTTTTTATCTTTATTGTAATTCTTGATTGAATTGATTAGCCAACTTTTTTCTTTTGAAGTACAATTATTCAACACATGAATTAAAGGCAAAGTCATTTTTTGTTCTTTAATATCAATTCCTGTTGGCTTTCCAATTGCTTCTTCAGAATAATCAAATAAATCATCTTTAATTTGAAAAGCCATTCCAATGAGCTCGCCGAATTTTCTCATATTTTCCACTTGAATTTCATCATCAATTACTGATTTTGCGCCAAGCGCACAACAAGCGGCAATTAATGTGGCCGTTTTCTTTTGAATAATTTCATAATAAATAGTTTCGGTTATATCGAGTCTTCGGGCTTTTTCTATTTGAAGTAATTCTCCTTCACTCATTTCCCGAACGGCTACTGAAATGATTTTTAATAAATCGAAATCTCCATTATCTATTGAAAGTAACAAGCCTTTTGATAATAAATAATCGCCCACTAATACCGCAATTTTATTTTTCCAAAGGGCATTTATGGAGAAAAAACCGCGTCTTCGATTGCTGTCGTCCACCACATCATCGTGAACTAAAGTTGCGGTGTGAATTAATTCAATTACTGAGGCACCGCGATAAGTTCTTTCATTTACAATCCCATTTGAAAGCATTTTAGCGGTTAGAAAAACAAACATGGGACGCATTTGTTTTCCCTTTCTATTTACAATATAATAGGTAATTCGATTGAGTAAGGCTACTTTAGAAACCATCGCTTCTCGAAATTTTAATTCGAAAAGATCCATTTCTAAAACTATAGGATTTTTTATCTCTGCCGTTACATTCATAGTTCTCCAAAGATACTATTTTGAAACTGGTTTGAAAAAAATTTTTTATTACGATTAAACTTTTTACATTTGACCAAGTCTTAACCTAAACTAATTTAATTTTAACAAATATGAAAACAAATTTAATATTGAAAATAACGGCATTGTTTGCAGTTATTTTATTCGCAAGTTGTACCAAAGACAACAATGACAAAACAACAATCACTCAAGAAGAAGCTGGAATAAATGCTAAAATTGACATTGCCAGTGATGATATTTCTGATATTGTTGAAAAAGAAGAACAAAGCACCTATTCTAATTCTACATCTGGAAGAACAATGGAGGCTGCAACAACTACCTATTCAAATTGTGCTACAGTTACCCGAGTTCCTGCATTTGGGACTGCTATTACACCTGGAACACTAGTTACTAAAACAATTGATTTTGGAACAACTGATTGTTTATTAAATAATGGAAATTCTGTGAAAGGTAAAATTATTATCACTTTTACATATCAACCAACTGCGACATCACATACAATAACCTATACTTTTGATGACTTTTACCATAACGCTATCAAGTATGTTGGTACAAAAACATTTACTAGAGTTATGAGTGTAGCAACTGTAACTTCGCCAAGTCATCCAATTGTAACGATGAATGTTGACATAACTGCTACATTTCCAAATGGCAACTCTTATGTTAGAGTTGGTCAACGAGTTAGAGAAATTGTTGAAGGTTTTTCAACACTAAGATGGGATGATAATGTATATCAAGTAACTGGAAGTTGGACCACATCTTTTCCAAACACAACTATTCAAACTAGTACAATCACAACACCTTTAAAAGTAAAATTAAGTTGTATTTCGGTTAACAAACCACTTATAGTTCAAGGTGTAATAACTTTTGTTAGAAATAATAATACAGCTACGTTAGATTATGGAAATGGAAATTGTGATAATTTAGCGGTATTTACTATTAATGGGAATTCTTACAATATTATTATTGGAAATTAAAAGGTAATTATTATATAATTAAAAAAACGTTCAGAAACTCTGAACGTTTTTTTATGCTTCTTTATTGGCCAATTGCCCGCAAGCGGCGTCAATATCTTTTCCTCTACTTCTTCTCACTTTTGCCACTATATCATTTGCGGCAAGCGCTTTTATATAAGCATTAATAGATTCATCCGATGCTTGTTGGAATTCGCCGTCATCAATTGGATTGTATTCTATTAAATTGACTTTGCAAGGCACATATTTGCAAAATTTTACCAAGGCATCCACTGATTCTTTATTATCGTTAATTCCTTTCCAAACTACATATTCGTAAGTAATTTTACTTTTGGTTTTAGCATACCAATATTCCAATGCTTCGCGTAAATCTGCTAATGGAAAATTGGCTGAAAAAGGCATTATTCGAGATCGAATTTCGTCAATTGCAGAATGTAAGGAAACGGCTAATTTAAATTTGACCTCATCGTCTGCTAATTTCTTGATCATTTTAGGAACTCCAGAAGTAGAAACCGTAATTCTCTTTGGAGACATTCCCAAACCTTCGTTGGAAGTGATCATATCGATGGCTTTCAGAACATTATTGTAATTCATAAGCGGTTCACCCATTCCCATAAAAACAATATTGGATAAAGGATGATTATAATACAAACGGCTTTCTTTATCGATGGCAATGACTTGGTCGTAAATTTCTCCCGGTTCCAAGTTTCGCATTCTTTTTAATCGCGCTGTAGCGCAAAAGTTACAATCTAAACTACAGCCCACTTGACTGGAAACACAAGCCGTAGTTCTGGTGTCGGTGGGAATTAAAACGCTTTCTACCACCAATCCATCATGCAATCGAACGGCATTTTTTACTGTTCCGTCAGAACTGCGTTGCATGGTATCCACTTTGATGTGATTGATTACAAAATGATTTTCTAGCATTAATCGCGTTTCTTTTGAAACATTGGTCATGTCATCAAAACTATGCGCCCCTTTGCTCCATAACCATTCATAAACCTGGTTTCCACGGAAGGCTTTGTCTTGATTGACAATAAAAAAAGCACGCAACTGCTCTTTTGATAACGCTCTAATGTCCTTTTTCTCGATTTGCATGGTGCAAATTTAGTTTAAATTGTGGATTTGTCTATTTGATAAATTGATAACTTTTATAAAAGAAAAGAATCAATTAATAGTTTACTAAAAATACAAACTATTGTCTTTTGAAAAAGTTCCAGCTTTCTATAAACAAATCGATATCTTTTGGATTATTGTGTTCGCCATTAATTACTTTTAAAAGCACTACTTCGGGCTTTCCTTTTTGCTTAAAAGTGTATTTCTCAATTGTTTTACCATCGGGTTCTAAATCGGGCAATTCTTCAATTGATGGCGAACCTTGGTAACCATTTACAGTAGCCCAATAATGGAAAGTATCATCTGTGGAAACAACTAATCCTTTCTTTTTGGCAGAAATCCCTCCGTTGTAAGGATTGGTTGCATCATTGGTTCCGTTAATTATCATTACCGCAATTGGCATTTTCTTTTCGATACAATCCATATTATTCGCCTCGGGTAAATTGGCTACAATTGCCGTGATAGCTTTAAATTTTTCAGGCATGGTCATGGCTAATTTATAAACCATGTGGCCACCACCAGAAGTTCCAATGGCAAATACTTTTTGACGATTGATTAAATATTTGGTAGCACAATAGTCTATCATTTTATTGAAAAAAGTGTTTTCATCAATGTTTTCGACATTTGCAGCAGCCGGCGCATTTTTTCTACATTCATTCCAATTTTTTAAATAACCGTCTGGAAACAAAATGAGCAGATTTTCTTTATTGGCAATATCCAATAATTTTGAAGCTCCTTTCATAGATTTAAGTCCATTGCCCCCGGAACCGTGCAGAACAAAAATCAAACTTGCATCGTTACTGTTTTGCTTTGGCATATTAAAATGAAAAGTTCTGTAGTGGCCATCAATTAAAATCGAATCGTTAACGACTTGAGCATTTAATTTAATTAAAAAGAAAAAAAAGACAATGGTTAATATTGATTTAGAATTGATTTTCATAAAATTTTGAGTGTAACTACTTTATTAGATAACGATCTAAAATTAGCTTCTGATTTGGTGTTACAAATTTAGTTTAATTTGCGGATTTGTTTAACTGATAAATTGATAACTTTGACAAATTAAAAATAGAAACAAAAATGCACTTTATTTCCCAAGAATTAGAAGATTATATCGAAAAACATTCTGAGAAAGAACCAGATTTATTAGCGGCTTTAAATAAGGAAACGTATCAAAAAATTCTATTGCCAAGAATGTTGAGCGGGCATTTTCAAGGACGTGTATTGAGCATGCTTTCTAAATTAATTCGGCCAGTTAACATTTTAGAAATTGGCACCTTCACAGGTTATGCCGCTTTGTGTTTGTGTGAAGGAATGCAAGAAAATGGTCAGTTACACACTATTGACATAAAAGAAGAATTGGAAACAATTCAAAGAAAGTACTTTGATAAATCACCTTGGGGAAGTCAAATTTTTCAACATTTGGGAGAAGCAATTGACATTATTCCAACATTAGAAATAAAATTTGATTTGGTTTTTATTGATGCTGACAAAGAAAACTACCTCAACTATTTTGAATTGATATTACCTAAAATGAATAAAGGCGGGATCATATTGTCCGATAATGTTTTGTGGAGTGGTAAAGTATTAGAGCCTTTACAGAAAAATGATAGTAGCACAAAAGTCCTTTTAGAATACAATGAATTATTGAAAAATGATCCGCGGGTAGAGACCGTTTTGTTACCTATTCGGGATGGATTAACCGTTTCAAGAGTTAGATAATTACTTTTTTATATTGTAGAAAACCGTATAATTTATAAAATAAAAACCCTAAAGTCCCTCCGTAAATAAAACCACCTAAAATATCAATTGGGTAATGTACTCCGAGATAAATTCTGCTGTAAGCAAATACTAAAGGAAAAATAAATGCCAATCCGATGTATTTATAATGTTTTCTCATCAGCAAGAAAATAAACAGCATCGTGGCCATTGAATTGGACGCGTGACCAGAGACAAAACTAAATTGTATTGGTTTGTAAAATTCTTTCTTAATTGGGTCAAAGAAAATTCTAATAATTTGATTAACCGAAGGATCATTGCAAGGTCGTAATCTTTTAAAAATCTCCCTGATTACATTGGTTGTTTGATCATTTACTAAAATAAGTAAAAAAACAAATAAGACTATTATTATGCCTTTTTTTGTGCCTGATTTTTTAAAAACGAAATATAAAAGAGCAAGGAAAAATAGAGTCCAATTACTTTGCTTGGTAATTATTGTCCAAAACGGATCGAAAGTTGAAGATCCAAGCCCATTTAAAAAAATAAGTAATTCTTTATCGAGTTCAAGAATTTTATCGAGCATTAGAATTGTCTTTTTATTGGACCATCTACTCCTGTTGACTCTTTTGCTTCATTTGCGATTGTTACATTCTCCACAACTTTAGGAGAATCTTTTAGCAAATTATCTTTTGCTTTATTAATTTCCTGATTGATATTTCCAGTAATATCGGTAATTGACTTAGTGTCCAGCCCATTTGCTTCAGCTCCTTTTTGAATTTCACTCTTGATATCATTAGTTGCATTTTTCAATTGCGCCATTGCTTTGCCCATGGTTCTGGCAATATCAGGAATTTTATCCGACCCAAAAAGCATTAGTACTACAAATATTATTAGTATAAATTCACCTCCGCCTATTCCAAACATATTGATTATTTTTTTTGCAAAGTTACTACGTTTTAAACAGTTAAAAGCTTAAAAATAATAAAAAATTGTTACTCAAATTTTGATTTAACTTCTACTTTTGGCCAAGTATTATTAGTAACATCGATGTCAGCCGTTTCTAATTTTGGATCTACAACAATTTTTGATATTACTTTTTTAGTAGCAAAAGTTCGAGTTACCTCATCGTCATTCATTCTCCAAATTTGAGCTGGAAATTTGTGGTTTTCGGTAGTTCCGTCTTCAAAAGTCAGTTCTACAATTATTGGCATAACCAATCCTCCAGGCTTGTTAAAGGTCACTTCGTAAAAGTATTTAGGAGAATCAAATTTAGCTATTTCTTCCGGCTTGAAATTAGTATTAATAAATTCATCCAACGACTTAATTTCTTTAATTTCTAATGGCTTGTTCATTTCTGGTTGATAACTTTCGCTAGTTTTATTTACCAAAAAAACCATTGGACCTGTTGCTCTTAAGCGGTTTCTTCTATTTGGCGTTGCCAATAAATCGTACATTTGACGAAACTTGTTTTTATCTTCGTGACCTAATTCTTTATCTTTTGGAGTTTCTTTAACTTCTTGAGAAAAGGTTGAGAATGTCAGGAAAAACAATACAATTAAGGTGAAAATATTTTTCATAAATGTTGATTTAATAGCTTTAAAATGCTAAAGTAATTATTTTATTTGAGATTTGAACCGAGTTATTTCAACATCCCGCTTAAAGTGCCGTCGGATAACAATAAACTTTGCTTCTCACCGTAAATTGTGGATTGGATTATATTTTGTTGTTCTGAATTCAATTCAATTAATGCGGAATTCTTGACTTCTAATGTTTTAATTTTTGGAATGTCTTTGATGTTATAATAACATACAATTACATTTCCTTCCATTTCTTTGCTGAGATAATTGATTGGCTTTAGTTGTCCATTCACTTTTAAAATAAAATTATCCAAAATGTATTTCTTCATTAAATTTACATCTTCTTGCGATTCATTTTTTTCACCTAAAAAAGTCTTTTTATTGTATCTTTTGTAAAGAACAGCATTCAAATCATCCACAAAAAGTCGGGAAGTAATTTGGAGCATTTTCTTCTCTGACGCATAATTTATTTGATAGATCGAAACATAAAATTTATGAATCTCAAAAGAGGTCAATGCTAAAAATAGTATGGCTATTAAAGTATAAAAAAGATGTTTTTTCATTTATCAAAAGTAGTTAATCTGTTGCTATTTAGGAATAGCATTATAATTTACAGCTAATTTAGAAATTAAAAATAACATCATCGTTCTATTTTTCACTTTTAAAGCGGACGTAAACTCTTTGTCTTCAATAATATATCTTTGAAAATCATCGATATAAATTTCGGGTACTTTCAATGTTTCAATGTAATATTTGTCTTCATATAGAATCCCCACTTTATCCAAAAGCCGCTCTTTACGTTCCACAACAACTTCCTTCTTTAACATTGCTGTTCGCCCCGACATCCAATTTAAAGGGGAGTCTAAAATTCCATGGGTTGCTGTATATACTTTTCTTTCAGCAGGTGTGTACTGCTTTTGTCCTGGAATAATACTCACACCTTCAATAGGACTTTTCTTTACAATCACCTCATTGAGTTCTGTAATTTTCGGATACATATTTACAGTAATCGTTCCCGCTTTTAAATCGTCTTGATCAATTAATAGCCTTCTCATTTCCAAAGATTTGGATGAAAACACTAAAATGTCGTCGGCTTTCGCCAATATAGAAAATTCTCCTTTACTATTGGTTACAGTCACTTTTTCGTTTCCTAGATTGATAATTTCAATTTCTGAAAGTACAGCATCATCAGCTGCAATTATTCCATGAAGTAGTCTCTCATTACGATCTTGCGACCACAATGAAAAGGTTCCAAAAAATAAAAGAAAGACGACCCATTTTTTCATAATATGTAAAGCTATTTATATATGATTAGTAAAAGTATTTAAGTGAAATTAAAAATTATAATTTAGATTGGTAAAGTTGTGTTAATATATAATTTTTCATTAAAGAAAATAAAATAATAAAAAGGGTAACTTTGAATTCCAAAAATATTAATAATGAAAAATTGCATTATCGCAAGCACCTCAACCTTGTACGGAGAAAACTATTTAGACTATTTATTACCTGAATTAAAATTACACTTCCAGAATTGTAAATCGATTCTGTTTATACCCTATGCGCAACCTAGCGGTTTATCCTATGATGAATATACTATTAAAGTGGCCTTGGCATTCGCTAAATTAAATATTGCAGTTAAAGGAATTCATGAGTTTGAAAATCCAAAGACAGGAATTGAACAAGCTGAAGGAATTTTTACAGGCGGTGGAAATACTTTTTTATTGGTTTTCCAATTGTACAAAAACAAAGTAATGGACGCATTGGCGACAGCTATAAAAACAGAAACACCCTATTTAGGCTGCAGTGCAGGAAGTAATATTTGTGGATTGACAATGCAAACGACGAACGATATGCCGATTGTTTATCCACCCAGTTTTCAAACTTTGGGAGTTGTTCCTTTCAATATTAATCCGCATTATTTAGATGCCGATTTGCAATTGAAACACAATGGAGAAACTAGGGAAATGAGAATTAAAGAATTTCACTATCTCAATTCTCCTCCAGTTCTTGGATTGCGGGAAGGAAGTTGGCTAGAAGTTAAAGGCGATAAAATTACTTTGAAAGGCGGGCTTCACGCAAGATTATTTCAAAAGAATACAGCGCCGTTAGAAATTGAATCGGAAAGTGACTTGAGTTATTTAAAATAAAAAATCCCCAGACTTTAGTCCGAGGATTTTAGAGCGAAAGACGAGGCTCGAACTCGCGACAACCAGCTTGGAAGGCTGGAGCTCTACCAACTGAGCTACTTTCGCATTATCAACGTTGCAAATATAGATAATAAGTTGGGTTTATTGCAAGTTTTTTTGAAAAAAAATTTAAAGCAACTTTAAAATTTTACCTAATAGAGTGCTAAGAATTAATGTAAATAATTTATTTTGATATTGTTAGAATAACAATTAACAAAAAAATAATGAAAGTAACCTATGATAGAAATTAAAAAAATCACGGCATTTGAAACCATAATGGTGAGACATCCTGTTTTACGCCTTGGTAGACCAATAGAAACTTGTCATTTTGAAGGCGATGATTTGTCAACAACATGGCATTACGGATTTTTTTTAGAAAACCAATTAGTAGCTGTAATTTCAGCATTTAAAGCGAAAAATAAGTTGTTTAATGAAGAAAATCAATATCAAATTCGTGGAATGGCCGTATTGGATCAATTTCAAAAAAGAGGATTTGGTGAAGCTCTTTTGAACTATTGTGAAAATGAAATTAGGATAGCAAATGGAAATTTAATTTGGTTTAATGCTCGAGAAACAGCAGTAGGGTTCTATAAAAGATCAGGCTATGAAATTTTGGGAGACCTATTTGAAATCCCAGATGTTGGTCTACATTACATTTTATTTAAAAAAATCTAATATCAAGAATTTGAGGTAGGATAATAAATGTACAAACACGATTTATCTTTTATTTTATTGATGATTTTCGAGGTAAATTCAGCCGGAAGCGCCGGACAACCTTGACTTCTTCCCAATCGATTGTGGGCTTTTATGAAAAAATTAGATACATAATCAGCAGCATGCATTACAATTCCACGATTTCGAGCATTGTCATTGATACCTTTCTCTAAACCGTCCAATTTTAAAGATTTTCCGTGTTTTCCATTGTATATTTCTCCGGTAACATAAATTCCTAAACTGCTTTTAAAAGATTCCGCAGCATTGGAAAAACTCTTAGCAAATTCATCGCCAGAATTTCTTCCATGGGAAACCAAAGAATTGAATACTATAGTATTTGTTGATAAATCAATGATCCAAAGTCTTTTTTCATTGGAAGACAAACTAAAATCAATTAAAGTTAACATATCCTTTTTGAAAATTCCCTTTTTCTTCATTTCATAATAGCCCAGCATTGCTTTTTGAAAGCTCTCTATCTTTGGTAAAGCAATATTACTTTGATGCAAATTATTATAAACAGCAACTATTTCAGCAGAAAAATTCTCTGTTTTTGAAATAAAAGTTGAAGATGATTTTGAGGGAGTTTCTATTTTATTGGTTGAAAAAGTAGCAAAAAAGAAAACTAATATAGGGAAAAATTGATACGTCATTAATCAAATATAGGTTAGAGTATTTTTTTAATTCTTTCAAATGTAGCTTATAAAGCCTGGTATTCAATGTCTTTGTTGAATTTTAACATGTTAATTAACACGAAGTGAATTGCTTTCTTAAAACATCTAACTAATTTAACATAATAAAAATATAAATTAATTGTTACTCAAAGTATCAAATGATAATTTTGGTCGTTGAAAAATACTCTATGAAAAAAATATTTCTATTCCTTTTACTAATTATCTGCACGATAAGTTTCTCTCAAAAAAAAACACTTCAAACTGTTCAAATTAAAGGCGGAATTACCATTGATGGAAATTTAGATGAGCCCAATTGGCAAATGGCTCCCGTAGCGAAAGATTTCTTTATGTTTGCTCCAGATAACGGTGAGGAAGTAGAAAAAAGCAATGATACCCATGTAAAAATTCTATACGATAATGAAGCAATATACATAGGCGCTATTTTATTTGATGAGGAACCAACAAAAATTTTAAAAGAACTAACTCTTCTCGACGATCAAGGTACAAGTGAAATTTCGGTGTTTTCATCAACGGTTTTAATGACGGTCAACAAGATTTTCGTTTTTTCTGCACAGCTTCAGGAACTCAACTGGATTGTTTGGCAACCGATACCAATGGTGAAGATTTTTCTTGGGATGCCATTTGGTTAAGCAAAACTAAAATTACAGATAAAGGCTGGGTGGTAGAAATGAAAATTCCATATGCATCACTTCGATTTTCAAATAATAAAGTTCAAAACTGGGGAATCAATTTTGTTAGAGATTTGAAACGTAAAAATTCCATATATGTATGGAATAAAGTAGACAACAAACTAAATAATGTAATTCAACAAGCCGGAAATTTGGAGGGAATAGAAAATATAAAAACCCCTACCCGTCTCTTTTTCATGCCTTATTCTTCATTTTATTTGAATGCCAATGACGCTCAAAAAACCAAAGGAACAATCAAAGGAGGAATGGATATTAAATACGGAATAAATGATGCGTTTACACTTGATGCAATATTAATTCCTGATTTTGGACAAACTAAATTCGATGATCAAATTTTAAATTTAGGTCCTTTTGAACAACAATTCAACGAAAATAGAGCCTTTTTTACTGAAGGAACCGACTTATTTAACAAAGGTGGATTATTCTATTCAAGAAGAATTGGCGGAAGTCCATCTATTTATCCAACAGTTGAAAATAATGAAGAAATCATTGATAATCCTGCAACTGTAAATTTAATTAATGCCCTTAAAGTTTCTGGCCGAACAAAAAGCGGATTAGGAATAGGTGTTTTAAATGCCGTTACAGAAACAACGACAGCAAAAATTAGAAACAACAACGATCAATCTATTCGAAGTGAAGTAGTTGAACCTTTAACTAATTATAGCGTTTTAGTACTTGACCAACGCTTTCGCAAAAATTCATCGATTAGTTTTATTAATACTAATGTTACCAGAGATGGTAGTTTTAGAGATGGAAATGTGTCTGGTTTAATTTGGGATTTAAATACTAAAGAAAATACTTACAACCTTTCTGGCGATTTTAAATACAGTTATGTGAATGAAGGTGTTGCAAAAAATGGAATTTCTTCAAGTATAAATATTGGGGAAACAAGCGGACAATATCGCTACAGTCTGGGCGCAGATATTGTTACTAAAGACTACGATATTAACGATTTAGGAATCAATTTTCAAACCAACTATTATAGCTTATATGGAAATACCAACTATAGAATATTGAAATCTACCAAATACTTTAATTCATTTAATATTAATTTAAATTCCTTTTTACAATTCCAAAAAGAAACGGGCTTAGTACAAGGAAATAACTTTAATATCAATGTGAATATCAATAATAAAAAAAACCATTATTTTGGAATTGGACTTAATGCTAATCCATTAGAAAGTCATGATTTCTATGAGCCAAGGGATGACAATAGATTCGTAATTATACCAACAAGAGTTGGTGCTTGGTTTTATTTTTCATCAAATTACAACTACAAATTCGCTTTCGATTTTAACCCGTCTTTTGCAAAATTAGACGAATTTGGTAGAAATAATTATGGCTTCTCAGCTGGTCCAAGATACCGATTCAGCGATAAATTTTTATTGAATTATGATTTTAACTTTTCTCGTCAAAATAACAATAAAGGATTTGTGGACAGCCTTGATGACGATGCCAATTCAATTACTCCAAATGCCATTATTTTTGCCAATAGAAATGTGATTACCTACTCCAATACCTTATCAGGAAAATACTCGGTAAACAGTTCGATGACGTTCAATCTTTCTGTTCGCCACTATTGGTCTTTTGCCGAAAATAAAAATTTCCTGAAATTAGATACTCAAGGAAAATTGAACGATTTTGCCAATTATACCACCAATAAAAATTCCAATTTTACCTCTTGGAATGTAGATTTGTCCTATTTGTGGTGGTTTGCACCTGGAAGTCAAATATCGGTTTTGTATCGAAATAACGCAGCTAATTTTTCTCGAACAATCAATGGCGACTTTGGAAGCAACATTACCAATTTACTAAATAACGAGGCTTTGAATCACACTTTTTCCATAAGCATCAAGTATTTTATCGATTATAATCAAGCCAAAAAGTTATTTTAATTGCTTAAATTTGGAGCTATTTCCAGCTGTACGTTGCAATATTTTTGTTTTTAAAGAAAAAACAAAAATGATTTCCACTTCCATCTGGGCTAAAAACACACCACATGAATAAAAAAGTGATTTTAATGATCCTTGACGGTTGGGGAAAATCTCCAGACCCAAGAGTATCAGCTATCGACAATGCAAACGTTCCGTTTATAAATTCGCTTTATAAAAACTACCCCAACGCCCAACTTAGAACCGACGGATTAAACGTTGGATTGCCAGAAGGCCAAATGGGGAATTCTGAAGTAGGACACATGAATCTGGGTGCAGGAAGAATTGTATATCAAGATTTAGCAAAAATCAATTTGGCTGTAGCAAATAAAACTTTAGCAAAAGAAAAAGTACTAATTGATGCTTTTACCTACGCAAAAGAAAACAATAAAAAAGTTCACTTTTTAGGATTAGTTTCTGATGGCGGAGTTCACTCCCATACTTCTCATTTAAGAGGTTTAATAGCTGCATCCCAAGAATACGGACTTGAAAAAGTATACATTCATGCTTTTACTGATGGTCGTGATGTAGATCCAAAATCAGGAAAAAAATACATCCAAGATCTCGAAAATTATATCTCTAAAACTCCCGTTAAAATAGCTTCAATTATAGGTCGTTATTATGCAATGGATCGAGACAAACGTTGGGAACGAGTAAAATTAGCCTACGACTTATTAGTAAATGCAACAGGAACTGGAACCACTGATTTGGTAGCTTCCATTGAAGAAAGCTACAACAATAATATCACTGACGAATTTATAGCTCCATTAGTTCATTTGGATAATAATGGAAACCCTTTAACTACAATTGAAGAAGACGATGTAGTCATTTTCTTCAACTTCAGAACAGATAGAGGTCGTGAATTAACTGAGGCGCTTTCTCAACAAGATTTCCACGAACAGAACATGCACAAATTGAATTTGTATTATGTTACCCTAACTAATTATGACGAAACCTTTCAA
>Ga0209550_10004177_pt1 | contig 13670 bp, 13 predicted proteins | sample LauGreSuBDMM15SN_2_FD_187567 | JGI IMG/M metagenome (GOLD analysis project Ga0209550, IMG submission 187567) | Freshwater lake microbial communities from Lake Michigan, USA - Su13.BD.MM15.SN (SPAdes) (version 5) | ecosystem: Environmental > Aquatic > Freshwater > Lake | place: Lake Michigan... | reverse complement strand
AGAACAGATGAAAAAAAAATAAATTTTAAATTTGTTATTTATTTTTGAGGAAATATAAATCCATCAGTTTTTAATATAACCATTAATTCTTCTTTTTGAATAGGACCATTTTTAATTTTAATATCTTCAAAATTTTTGATATGATAATTATTAGATAAATCAAACATATTGTATATTTTTTGTAATAACACAATATCTTTTATATTATCATATTTTTTAATTAACCAATCATAAAAACCCAAATTATTTTCATAATATTTTTTCTTTTCTTTTAAGAATTTTTTAAACCATTTTAAAGTTGTATAAAGTGTTTGAGATTTATTATTTATATTATAATCTGTACCTGATAATACACATATTTCTCTCAACTCTTTTTGTGTAATACCTAATTCTTCTAATATTCCTTTCATTTCGTATAATACAATTGTATGATTTAACAAACTAAAATATCTTATCACTCTTGTGCAACCATAAACAAACATATCCATATCTTCACTTAAACATCCCCAAACCTTACCTTTAATAGTTAGCATAGCGCACAACTCATCAGCTTCACCTGGTGCATCATAATATGTAGCGCCATATGCACGAATAAGTTTCTTAATATTTTCGATATCATTTTTACAAATATGAACAAACTTTTTTTTAAGTATATCCATATTATTTAATATATCTAGTTTTTCATTATAATCTATATCATGATTGTCAAGTTTTGTTTTTAAATTATTATATTCTTCTTGAGCAGAGTCTTTATCTTCTCTCCTTTTCTTAAGCAGTTCTTTTTTTTCAGTAGGTGGTTTACCATCAAATACGAATATAGGAGTTATATTATAATGTCTAAATATAGAAAGCATTAAATACATATTTTCTATTAAATTATTTTCTGACGCATATTTGTACATATAAATACTTATATCTATAGCAATTTTTTTACCAGATAAATCTGAAATAGAAGTTAATTTTATAGAATTTGGTGCATTTTCTTTGAGAAAACGATTTAAAAATTGGATACCCATTTTGTATTTTATAGTTATTAACTATCTATATTCAATTATTATTATCAATTTTATTTAATTAAATTATTATCATTTAATTGAATAAACATGTTATAAATATATATATTAAATATATTTATAAAAAAATTGAAATACTTTTGTTATATATATATTTAATATATATAACAAAACACAATCGATAATCAAGAAAATGAAAACTAGAAGTCAAACAGAAAAAGAAAACGCGGCATTATTTGAAGTCAATATTGACTTTGATGATGCAAGTGAACAATGGAAAGCAAATAAAAAAAGTATTGGTAATGGTCATTATATATATGTATGTTGCGCTGTAACAAAAACAGGTAATGTATGTAATAAAAAAACGGTAAATGGATATGAATTCTGCAAAATTCATAATAAAAATACGGATTGCTCTAAATTATTAATTTAGAAAATATGATCCATTTTGATAATTTTAGAAAATTCTAGTAGTTTATTATTTACTCTTTCTATATTATTTGTTTCTGATATAAAAGATTGTTTATATTTAATTAAATTAATAATTGCTATATTATTTTTTTTACTGCGATGTATTTCATCAATTCCACAAAAAAACCCTAATTTTTTTATATTTTCACTATAAATCATTTCACCTGACATCATATATATTGCACATAATTCATCACCTAAATATGTTTGAATATCATTTTTTAAAGTAGTTTTACCAGTTTTACCTGGTCCAGATAAAATTATCATTTTTTCATTTGGAATATTGTTTTTTATATTTTCTACATATTGTATTAAATAATTATAATCATTATCGGTTAAATATTGTTTCCAGTTATCTAAATAATGTGTTACCATTTTAAATATAATAAAAAATAATCTTTATTACATTTTTATATATGTAAAATGTTAAAAGAAAATAAAAACAAAACATAATTAACCCAATTCACAAATACTCATACGTAAATTTGATAAAACAAAATTTAAATTTTTGTTTTTTTTATTTTTTTGGGTACGTGTTAAAAACTCTTGTGTATATGTAATACTATTTAACATACTAGCAGTTTTATAATTTTTTTCAATAAAATTACAAAATTCTCTCTGATTTGCTAATGTTTTTTTAAATTGTAATATAGAATAATTATTTGTTTTACACCAATATAAGAATCCTTGATAATTATTCATTAATATTGTTTTTATAACATAATAAGATAAGACATTTGTTTTTTCTTTATAAAGATTTTCTCTCAGAATCTTACTATTATTACTTTTTGAATATAAGTCCTTGTATGTTAATCCCATAAAATTTAATGTTTTTACCAATTGAAAAAAACTATACGTTCTTTCAAAATTAATATAAAATTCTGAATTTGAGAGAAAAGTATTAATATCTGTTTTATCCTTTAATGAAATAAAACTACAAAATAATGCGTTAAAAAATTCTGCCCAAAATTCAGTATATGCTTCATATAAATTTACATCAGAATTTACTTTAAAAATATCTAAAATGCAAGTATGTACTATATTATTGTTCATATCTGAAAAATCTAATGCAAAATTATGAAATGTTTCGTGAATAAAAACTTTAAACCATTCTTCTTTTCTGAATATAACAATTTCAGAATCTTTAGGACATGTTGTAGTAAAAGCAGTATTAACATTTATTTCATCCAAGATTAATATATTTGATTGTGGAAGTTTCTTTTCGAGAGAAGTAAAATATAAAAATACTACTAGTGAATCTACACAAGTTTTTGATGCATGTTTATTTAATATATATAACCAAATAATAATAGAATCAACATAACTGTTATAAGTGTCTAAATTTAGTTCAACATTATCTTCTTCCAATATAAAATGTAATGTTATTTTTCGTTCATTGAGAGAAAAATTATAAGTTAATTCTGTTACAGTTAATTCATCTATATGTTTGCGTATTAATTCAGGGAAACTATTTGAATTAAAATTTTGTGGTTTGTGTATTTGGGATACAGTTAAAATTTTCTTTATTGTAACATTATAATAATCACCTTTTTGTTTTAAACTATTTAAATAATTATATGCTTCAATAATTTCATGATATAATTCAGTAATAATTGTTTCTGTACGTTTTGTTTGTTTTAATTTATTTATATGTTTATTTTTTGTAAAAAATAACATTAAATGTTTACTTTTTTTTGACAACTTCATTATTATTATATTCTATATTTATTTTTTTTATATTTTAATCTGTAAATAAACAATACAAAATACAATATACAAAATATAATCAATAAAAAGAAAATATTAATATTTTTATATGGATACTTCAATTATTATTGTTTTAGCAATTATCCTTTTTATTTTGATAATATTAAATAATATATCTAAAAACAAAAATAGTAATGAAACTAATCAATCATCATGTTCACAAACAGTGTTTGGATGTTGCCCTAATGGTGTTGATTCTAAAATAAATTATTACGGGACAAATTGTCCTGGTTACAGACCTGGACCTGGTTACCAACCTGTACCAGTAATAAGACCAATACCTGTACCTAGACCAGTACCTGCACCTGTGTATAAACCTATAGGTGGTTGCGCCGGAACTAGATATGGATGTTGCCCTAATAATACAACAACAAAAATAAATGAACAAGGAAGCAATTGCACTCTACCAGTTCCTGTACCTATTATAAAACCTATAGGTGGGTGTGCTGGAACTAGATATGGTTGTTGTCCTGATAATATAACACCAAAAATAGATGATCAAGGAAGCAATTGTATTATAAAATAAAATAATATAAATATATTTGGGTTTATAATTGATTACGTCTTATTTTATCTCTTATTAACATTAATTCATCAAATACAACTGGTTCTGCTCCTCTAACATAGTGTGTCAATTTAGCGTCATTTGTAGCCAATATCAATCTTTTTAATTCATCATTTTGTGTAAATTTCGCAAATTGAGCATTATACATCTCTCTAGATTGTCTTTTTCCAAAGAAATCAGGATCTATACTTACCTCAAGAGGTCTTAAAAGTTCACCTTTAAATTTACCACTTTTACCTCCAGCTGCTTTAGCCATTGCTGGATCTTTTGATAAATCTGTTCCTGAATCAAGAGAGAAACTTAGATAAAAATCAGGATGTGTTTTTTTAAATTTAGAACCTTGATAATAATGTTCAACAGAGGACCATCTATGATTATCTAATGAAAATGGTTCTACCCAAAAATTAGATAATTTTTTTCGCCATTGTGGAATAGTTGCCAATTCAGAAAATTCTTTTAATCTATCATTAGGTATTTTCTCTCCGCTTCCTTTTCCTGGAAGTGGTTTGTCTAATGATTTTGAATAAAACTGAAATACAACATTGTCATCATATAATGCTCTTAATTTACTTTCACTTAAATCCTCATATTGCGCTTCTTTTATTATGTTTTTACTTTTTCCGGCTTTAAATTTTTGAAAATCAGGAATAATAGAAAATTGCCCAGAATTTTTTTCCATACATTTTTCAAAAATTAAATTTTTAATATCATATGGTAACTCAATAAATTTAAATATTTGCTTTTTTTTATATCCTATAAGTTTATAATGATTGCCTGTATGTTCAACAATAACATAAAATTCAGGTGTAAATCTTCCACGTTGTTGTAAAATACTATCACTTATTGGACCACAATTTAATACATTTTTTATATCACCGCTTTTATAATTTTCACTAGACATAATAATAAATTTTATATTTAATATTCTTTCTAATGTAGATATTGCCCAAGTATCTGCCCAAAAATCACATTTTTTAATTTTACTTTTAAACGCATCTAGAGTATCAATACCCTTCATAAATTTATATTCTTTAAGTATTTCAGCAGTAATTCTCTTTTCTTTAACAAGTTTATCATGTTGTTCTTTCACTTTTTTGGCTTCATTTGCTATAATTTTTTGTTCATTTCTATCAATAATTTCTGTAAATCTTTGTTTTAATAATATATATTCAGATTCTAATTCTTTTATCTGATTTGTATCCTTAATTAACGCAGCATTATACATATCATATTCTTCTTTATAACTAAAAAATATTTCTTCAGTGGCTTCATTAGATAATTTTTTTCTAAGTTTGTTAACAGATGTTTGTTGAGCTACGCTAGAAAATGCATCTCTTACAGTTGAAAATAAACAATCACCACCACCTTCATTATCCGTTATGGAATAATTTTTATTTTTCATAAATTTTTCTATCCACGTGTCTTTTGAAGATTCGTGGTATTTCTCTCTATAATCTTTGGCTTGTTTTTTTGTTTCTTCTTTTAATAATGGTGGTAGTGGAACACCTTTTGTCATAATAAAAATATCTTCTCTCTCTTTTGGTATTTCGTAATACTCGTTATATTCTACTTCTTCTTCTTTGCCTTCATTTTCTTCCTCAGAATCCTCAGACATTTCACCCACTTCCTTGTCTACACCTTCAACTCTTCTAAGTGGAACATCTGGTTTTAAATGTAATTTGTTAAGAAATTCTTTTGTTGCAAATGTATATATTAATGGTTCATTCATTTTCTCTACATCAAGATTATTATAATCATCCAAATAAGACAAATAATCGGATGATTTTATTTCATACACTCCTATTTGAACTACTTTATTATTATATTTAACTAAATAAATGGGAAAATAAAGTATATTTTTGTCTTCAAAAGTATTTTTTGCATTTCCAATTGCAATAATAACATCAACATCTTTTATTTCTAATTGATATAAATTTGCTTCTGTTTTTAAATCACCTGAATCAACACTTTTAAGTTCAGAATAACTTACATCACTATCTATTTTTGATAATACCATTTATATTTTATTATAATATTTTATATTTAATACACAATAAATATAAAATAATTTATAAAAATAATTTACTACCATATAAAAAATATACTACCATAAAATATATTTTTTCATAAAATTATCATTTTTTAGTTCATTTATATAAAACCACATATTTTTTCTTTTGAAAACTACATCATTATTTTCAGTTTTTAATTCAAATTCAACTAAGAAATGTATAATTTCATCCTTATTAAATTTTTTACTTTTTACTTCTTTTAAAATACCATAATAATCACATATAATTAATAATTCTTTTACAGTAAAGTTTTCATGATAATTTATTATATGTGGAACAAAATTATTATTATATAAATCTACTGTATTTATATTATTTATATTATTTATACTATTTATACTATTTATTGGTATTTCATGAATATTTATAATATCAGGTTGTGTATTTACTAATTCTTCTTCATGTAAAAAAAAAGAAATATTTTCATTATTATTATCATTATTCATTATTTAAATATATTTCAAATTATTTAAATTATATTTTATAAATATTATAATTAAACTACATATCAATTAAATCCATAAATTTAAATAATGCCTTATTTGTTAGACTCTTATAATCTTTCACTTTACTATTTGCAATCATTTTTATTATTTCTTCAATCATAAACCCATCAATTTTTTCATATTCTGTTCCTGTATCACCTTCATAAATATTTTTTTTATATAATATGGCTATTGTTTCCGTTAATTCATCTACTTCATTTTTTTTATCCTCTTGACTTATAAATGAATAAACTTGCGACAATATATTTCGTGTGATATTCATAATAGTGTGTTTTTTAATAATATTATTATACATTAGATTTACGTAAAATGAAGCCAAAGATTTTCTCTTTTCATTTGTTTTATTTATTTCACAAAATCTGTCATAATTAATATTAGGATCTACATATTCAATATTATTGAACAAGTCAGTAAAAGTTTCTAGATTTTTTTCAAATACAGATTTCATTATTTCATATCTTGTTGATAAATCAGAATATAAATCAGCGTATATTTTTGAATAAAATCTATTTGTAGATGCTATATCAAATATTATAGAACTAAAACGGAACATATCTTCACTACTAATATTGTCTTCAATTAATTTATCAATAATTTCAATTATTTTATTACGTATATCAATATAATTTTTATCAGTTAATTTATTAAGATAAACTCTAATAGTATCAATTTGTGAATCAATACCCTTTTTTTCTTCTAATTTTGTAGTTTGGAATGTTCTTATACTATCCCAATCTTTATCATTAATAATTTCTACAGGTTTGTTACGTTTATTCTTTTTAAATCCGATATTTTCTTTTTGTGATTGTTCAACCTTTAAATGATTTTCAGATTTTTGAAATATTGGTGTTCTAACATAATCGGGTGATCCCACCTGCAACGCTAATTCAGAAATCGTATTAAGTGTATCCTCTGGTAATTTGTAATCAAACCCCTGAAAAAGAATATTATTAATATTATCAAGTGTATAAATAGTTTTTGCTGTCATTTAATTAATATATTATATTATTGAGTGTAATATTTATATCAATTTTTTTAAATTATAATAATATTTTTAAATACACTTAAATACATTTATAAATATTATATTATAAATGTCAACTAATGATTCAGTAGTTAATGATGTGTGTAAAGATGAAACAAATACTTCTTATGAGTTTCAAAATTGGGAAGATTTAGATATAAACCAAAGTTTATTGAGAGGAATATTTGCATATGGTTTTGAAAAACCTAGTCCAATTCAACAAAAAGCAATTAAACCTTTAATTGATAAAAGAGATATTGTTGCACAAGCGCAATCTGGAACTGGTAAAACTGCCACATTTACTATTGGAGCTTTAGCAAATATAGATACAAAAGAAAATATTACTCAAGTATTAGTTTTATCGCCTACCAAAGAATTAACTATTCAAACAGCGAAGGTATTTGGAAGTTTATCTAGTATGATGGATAATGTACGTATACAAACATTATATGGTGGTTCTTTAATTGAAGATAATAGTAGTTTTTCTAATAAAAATATTCCACATGTTATTTGTGGTTGTCCAGGACGTGTATTTGATATGATGCGTAGAGATAAAATATCTGGTAAAAAAATAAAACTTATTATTCTTGATGAGGCAGATGAAATGTTATCAGATGGATTTAAGGAACAAGTATATAATATTTTTCAATATTTAAGTAATGATGTTCAAGTTGCTTTATTTAGTGCAACATTACCGGATGGTATTAATTCAATTATTGATAAAATTATGAGGGACCCTGTTAAAATTAGTGTTAAACGCGAAATGTTAACACTTGAAGGTATTAAACAATTTTTTGTGGCAGTTGATGATGATCGTCAAAAATATAATACATTGAAAACACTTTTTTCATTCTTATCTGTATCACAATGTATAATATATTGTAATAGTGTTAAAAGGGTCCAAGATTTATATGAAGCCATGATAGAAGATGAATTTCCGGTTTGTCGTATTCATAGTAATATGGAAAAAAATGAAAGAGAAAATGCGTTTAATGATTTTAAAATTGGTAAATCACGTGTGCTTATATCTTCTAATGTAACATCTAGAGGAATTGATATTCAACAAGTTAGTATTGTTATTAATTTTGATTTACCAAAATGTGTGAATAATTATTTACACAGAATTGGTAGAAGTGGACGATGGGGAAGAAAGGGTGTAGGGATTAATTTTATTACTAGACGCGATGTAACTAAGATAAGAGAAATTGAACAACATTATTCTACACAAATTGAAGAAATGCCTGCTGAGTTTTCATTTTTATCTAGTGTATAAAGTGTATAAAATCTATAAGTATATAAATATTATATCTTTTATAAAAAAAATATATCTTAAATCATATAAAACTATTCGTAAAAAACAATTCATTATAATTCTAAGTTAAATTATAATGAGTGTCTTAGAAGAAGAAAATAATTTACATTTAAATATTAATAATTGCTTTAGAATACCAATATATTACAATAACAAAAAGGTAGAATTAAAAAAAAATATAATAAATGATTTAGAACTAATTGATACTGTTGATAATTCATGTAATCCAATTTATTCATTTTGCTTTAATAATGATAATGATGTATCAAAAAAAATTACTCATCAAATATCTAAATATTATACAACAGATATTGATTTTTTACAAGATAATCAAAAACTTTTAAAAGAATATATGGCGCCAACAAATAAATATACTACATTCTCTCCAAATTATAAAAATATAATAGATGTATGGAATGAAATAAAGATTAAAACTGGTTTTAGAGAGAAATATTACTATATTGATTGGGATGTACTAGAATTTTTAAATAAATCTGAATTATTTTTACAATTTATAAGTATATATAATTTATGTTCCCCAATTATCTCTCTTATTATTCCTATATTAATACTAATAATACCATTTTTTATAATAAGAATGAAGGGATTACAATTAACTATAAACGAATATATAGATGTATTAAAGGTTGTTGCTCAAACAAATGCTATTGGGAAATTATTTTTTGTAAATTTTAGTGAAATAAATGCACAAGAGAGAATATATATAATTATTTCTGCAGCATTTTATTTATTTTCAATATACCAAAATATAATGGTGTGCGTTAGATTTAAAAATAATATGAGACAAATACATGATTACTTTAAAGAAATCAGTGCGTATTTAACTACTACATTAAAATCAATGAAAAATTATTTACAATATACTCGTGAACTAAAAACACATAAAGAATTTAATGAAATTTTAAATGAGAAAATACAAATACTTAATAATATTAATGAAAAAATAACTTCAATATCTGAATACAATTTATATAATGTAAATAAATTTAAAGAGATTGGATGCATTTTAAAATATTTTTATGAGTTACATTCAGAAAAGAGTTTTGATGAAGCAATATTATATTCATTAGGATTCAATGGATATATTGACTGTATTGAAGGATTACAAAATAATTTATTAGAGAGAAATATAAATTATACAACATTTATTGAAGATAACAAAAAAAGTATATTTAAAAATAGTTATTATGCATGCTTAATTAATAAAAACCCTATTAAAAATACTATTAAATTTAAAAAGAATATGATTATTACAGGACCAAATGCATCCGGGAAAACAACTATATTAAAATCAACATTAATTAATATTATATTAACACAACAATTTGGTTGCGGATTTTATGAATCTGCAAAATTTGCACCATTTAAATATATACATTGTTACTTAAATATTCCTGATACATCTGGTCGTGATAGTTTATTTCAAGCAGAAGCGCGCAGATGTAAAGAAATTTTAGATAATATAAGTTTTAATAAGGAAGATAATCATTTTTGTGTATTTGATGAATTATATTCAGGCACAAATCCTGAAGAAGCAGAAACTAGTGCAACTGCATTTATGATGTATTTACAAAAATATAAGAAAGTTAATAGTATGCTTACAACACATTTTATTAAAGTGTGTAAAAAATTAAAAGATACAAAAAGTATTTTAAATTGTAAAATGGTTACTGAAAAAATAGGTCATAAAATAGTGTATAAATATAAATTAGAAAAAGGAATTTCTGAAGTTAAGGGAGGTATAAATGTTTTGACTGAAATGAATTATCCAAAAGAAATAATTGATAATACTATAAATGCATAATAATAATAAAGTAATTCGTTAGTTAATTAATTAATTTATATAATCTTTTTGTAATAAAATGCCTTCTTTAACCGATTTATTTAATCCATCATTTTTAATGTTTTTAGGAATATTAGTACTTGTTGTAGCTCTGTTAGTTGTTTACTTTGAAAGTAAAATGAGAGAACAAAATCACAAAATAGCGTCAATGTTAAGTCTTGTATCTACTTTAGCAGAAGATATAAATGGAATTAAATATGGATTAAATCAGTTATCTGTTGCGTATGTTAATAATAACCAAAATTTATATACTACTGATTTTTCAGAAAATGTAAGACCTTTAGAAGATTCATTTTATGTAGAACAAAACAATACATTAATTAATGTTTCAGATGATGACTCAGATGATGATGACTCTGATAATGTTTCTGATAATGACTCAGATGATGTTTCTGATACTGATTCTGATGATGTTTCTGATACTGATTCTGATGATGATAATAATAACCAAGATATTAAGGTTTTAAAGTTAACTATTAATAAAGAATTTGACGAAAATGACAATCTAGAAGAAATTGAATATTTAGATGATAATTTATCTATCTCGCAATCAGATAGTTCTGTGATAAATAATGATATTGATACAACAATATTAGATGAAGAAGAAGAAAAACTAGATGAAGAAGAAGAAAAACATGTTCATCAAGAAGAAAAACTAGATGAAGAAGAAGAAAAACTAGATTTAGTAGAAGAAAATGCTAATTTAGAACCAGAATTTAAAAAAATAAATATTAATTTAGAAGAAACAATTGAAAATCAAGACTATAAGAAACTATCATTAAATAAATTAAGAAGTATTGTTACAGAAAAAGGGTTATCGACCGATCCATCAAAATTAAAAAAACCAGAATTACTTAAATTGCTAGAAGTTGAATAAGATTTTATATTGTAATTATATAAATGTCTTGGGGAACTAATTATGAAAGAAATAATTTAAAACAATACGGATGGGAAAATTGTTATTCAGCAAGTAATAACATAGATTTTAATTGTCCATCTAAAATGGCAGATGGTCGTCTTTGGTCACAATGGCAACCTGATGCAACAGTTAATGAAAGAATTCAAAGACAAGAAAATATTCAGTCAAATTGGAGTTATCGTCAGTATTTACAAAATAATGGTCTCAAAATCATGAATTATAATACTACAGAAACTTGTTATGAATTAGGTCTTGAACCACATATAAAAACAGATAGAACACCATCAGATAATGTTCCGTACAAATTTAAAAATATATTTGATACTAGTAAACCTGGTTTTGGATACTGTAATAGTGATTTAAAAAATCCTTATTTAAGTAGAGAACAATTAAATTCTAGATTAATATCACCATCTATTAATCCTGGAAATTTTGTAAATAAATAATACATTTAGGTAATAATTTTATATATTTAATATATAATATATAATGGTGTTGACAGGTGGAGGTCTAACTATGAATCAATTAGGTGAATTTATATTTTTTATGTATAATAAAACTGAAGCTAAACCACCTGAAGGATTTATATATCTAGATGAGGATAATACAAACTTAAACAATGATAATTTCGCTGTTTTTTATAACCCAAATAATATTCATTTTATTGCAGTACATAAAGGTACAAAATTTAAAAATGTATATGATATTGGTAATAATATTAGAAATATGTTTTTTATTGAAAATGAAAAGTTTATTACTAAAAGAAATCTAATATCAAAAAAAGGACATATAGAACTAAAAAAATATTTAATACATTTATATAAAAACCAAAATAAAAAATCAAATTTAAATAATATAATAAAATATATTGATGATATTATTAAAGGTGTTAAAAATGTCAAAAAAAATAACTATTTAATAGAATATGCAGTCAATAGTTTATTGCGAAATAAATTAACTACTATAGGTCATAGTCAAGGTGCAGTTTATGCATATTTATATGGTGATCAGGGTTTTGAAACTATTGTATTTAATCCTGCACCATATAAAGGTTGTAAACCCGCAAATACCTATATTATAAGAAACAAGGGTGATTTTGTATCCTATTTTGCAAAATTTAAAGATAATGATCTTAAAATTAAAAATAGTAAATTTATTATTAATAAGTTTTTCAATGATACAAATTTGTCAAGACATTCATCTAAAACACTATTTAATAATTTTAAAATAGTAGGCGATCCTTTATTAGTAAATATAGATCATACAAAAACACAAAAAAAGAGAAAAAAATCCTATAAAACAAATAGAAATAGAACAAATAGAAATAAAACAAATAGAAATAAATTAATTTAACTTTTTTACAAAAATATATACTTTATAAACAATATAATAATAAGTTTTATAAATTATTATAAAATGAAAATCTTAAGTATAGATGTAGGTATTAAAAATTTGGCGTTTTGTCTTTTTGAAAAAAATGAAATTACAGAACAATTTAAAATAACAAAATGGGATATTATTGATATATCTGAACAAGAAGATATACTACAATGCAATTTTATTGAAAAAAATAATAAATGTAATAAACCTGCCAAGTTTAAAAAAGATAATAATTGTTATTGTTTAAAACATTCAAAAAAACAAAAAATCAAAATACCAACATGTGAACAAAAACCATCATTTATTAATAAACAAAAAATAAAAAAACTTTATGAAATAGCAGATAGTTATAATATTAATTATGAAAATAAAATCAAAAAAATAGATTTAACAAATTTAATAAATGAATATATTAAAAATAATTATTTTCAATTCATTGAAAGACAAAAAGCAGCCGATGTAGATTTATTTAATATTGGTGTTAATATTAAAACAAAATTTAATAAATTATTTGATAATGAAGAAAAAATAGACTATGTTATTATAGAAAATCAAATTAGTCCAATTGCTACCCGTATGAAAACAATACAAGGTATGATTGTTCAGTATTTTGTTATGTCTAATATAATTGTTGAACATATAGAATTTATATCGGCAGCAAATAAATTAAAGGATGAAAATGATAAAAATTGTAAAAAAAATGATATTAAAAAAAAAAATTATAGTGATAGGAAAAAACTAGGTATAGTAAAATGTTTAGGAATTATAACAACTGAT
>Ga0209550_10004176_pt1 | contig 13672 bp, 9 predicted proteins | sample LauGreSuBDMM15SN_2_FD_187567 | JGI IMG/M metagenome (GOLD analysis project Ga0209550, IMG submission 187567) | Freshwater lake microbial communities from Lake Michigan, USA - Su13.BD.MM15.SN (SPAdes) (version 5) | ecosystem: Environmental > Aquatic > Freshwater > Lake | place: Lake Michigan, USA... | reverse complement strand
CAATCCATCCTTTGGGATCGCCCCTACTTCAGCAACTAGTTTCCATGCTTCTGGTCTGGGGATTGAGATTGCTCCTGTAAATACAACAACTTGACCGAAGAGTGGATGTGAGGGATCTGCCTCATCATTAATTGAAATTTTACCCAGCGAAGGAGACTTCTCTCCAGGTGAATGGTGGGATTTTTGTGAAATATTTTTTGATCGGCAGGTATACCAACCATCCTCAAATAGTTGTCCCATCTCTAAATTCAAGCTTTGCAGAAATTCGTGAAGTGTCTCTGATCCCGATTTGCCCGTGAGTGAGAGAATAATTTCTGCACAAATTCTAGAATCAAACAACGCGTTATGGTGCTCTGCATTATTCCAATTTACGTTTGCAGCATGCGCGACATCAGGGAGCTTGTGCCTTGCCATATTAAACAAGTTCTTGCTTACAACATATGTGCAGGCGTACTCCAATTCTGGCCACAAAAAATCTGATGCGGAAAGTGCTGCCCTCAAAACAGAGATATCAAAACTGGCATTATGAGCCACAACTGGCAACTCATCGATAAATGCATGAAACTCTGGCCAAACTTCTATAAAGCGTTTCTTCCCCTTGACATCTTCGGGTCGTATCCCGTGAATTGCAATATTTCGACCTTCGAAGCTGTCAAAGCCCTCAGGTGGTCTAAAAATTTCATAGATGGAATCTACAATTTTCCCTTCAATGACTTTGGTCATTCCGAGCGAACATGCAGATGCTCGGCTCGAATTAGCTGTTTCGAAGTCAAACGCTACAAAAGAGACTCCCACGTCTTGCCCTGGCCCTAGATCTTTTTCAGCCAACTTGTAGGAAGAATGGACACAATTGCTTCGCTGTCGATTACATAAAGTCTGTTACTGCGTTCTATTTCATCGCTACGCCATTTATCGATGAGATGTTTAACCAATCTTCCACCTGCTAATACTTTTCTAATGTCCTTATCTGTTCCTGAAATTTCTCCCAATTTTCCTATTGATGTTAGAACTTCTTCAGCTGAATTTATGCCAATTGACTCTGGCCATTCATAAAATTCTGGTAGTGCTAATTTCTTTTTCACTACTTTTGGCAAAAGTTTTCTATCTGCAAGTTTGAGCGACATATAGGCCAGGTATTCTCGTTCGTTCTGGGACACGTACTCGCCGAACGCTTCAATTGCGGAAGTGGCATCTGCCTTCGCCTCATCAATGAATTCTTGTAAATTCACCTCTGACGTTGTTTGGAGAACTACATTACTTTCTTGCTTAGATTTGTCCCCAATAAAAATCAATAATCGACCTGTAACTATCTGGGTAAGTTGATCTAAATTATTTCTCTCGACTAGCCATGCACCAGAAAGCTCACACATTTCAGGGGTTATTGAAACCACTTCAACGGCAATTTTTTCGGCTGATAAGAACTCTACGATTGCGATGCTCGCATAAGAAATGGGTAGTGTCACAGGGAGAGTCTACTTAAAATGGGTGACTTTACGAAGAGACCAGCAGTAACTCATTGATCTATTCCAAAAGCTTTCCAGAAAGAGGCGGTAACAGGAAGCTACCACCCAGAATCCAGAGCACCTTAATCGCTGTACTCTCAAAGATTCTTGAGTGGGTACGGAAATGACTCCTGGGTCACAAGTTCGCTTCGAAAGTGTCGGATTTTACTTTTTCTTGAGATGAACGCAATATTGGTGCACCGTGTTGCTAACCCAGTGAGTACCAACTGCAAATGGCTTCATGCCGATATCGTCCTGACACCAAAAAGTATTTCCTACAAACTGAAATCCACCACCTTCGCCTGCAAGTCTCAACACTAAGTCCCATGCAAGTGGAAAGACTGTGTGATTTCTCTTTATGTTTTTGACAACAATGGTTAAGTAAGCGCCTGCATTCATATTTCGCCCGATCAGCTCATACATGTTAGCTAAGACACCTATGAATTCTTCGTAGTCTTCAATATTTCCTAAATCCTGGTCATTTTCAGAGTAGTACGTCTTCAAATCTTTATCCCGACGATTTTTTTGATTTTCACTTCCCGTATTTCGAAGCATCGACCAATAAGGTGGTGATGTGACAACATAATCAAATTCACCTGGCTTAATTAAGTAAGAATCTTCGGCGATGGCATCAGCCGTAACGACCAAATCTTCATTTATAACGACATCGTCGAATAGAGAACCACTATGTGCGGTTCTAATTCGCTTGTTTGCAATGTCAGCAAATTCAGGCATTAGCTCAAATCCAAAGGCACGCCGTTGTAATTTCAAAGCAGCCAACTGGCTTGAACCAGTACCTGACATAGGATCAAAAACTAAATCGTTGGGTTTAGAAAATATGTTAACAAAAAGCTCGACAAGGGTCTCTGGGTACTTCGCTGGATGTAATATCTCATTCTTATTCCTAGGTGGTGGTTTCGGTATCGTCCAACCTGGTATTAAATTACCCGTGGCTGAACCAATTGAAATTGGGGCAAAATTTAGGTTCTCTTGTGGCTTATCATCGTCACGCTGAAAAATTAAACTATAAGCACAATTTCCATTTTCTAAAATGGCAATCCGCTCATCCCTCAATCGAACTATTCCACTGCCTAAGCGTGAAATCTGCCACGCAAGTGGGTACTGGCCAGAATTATTCTCAGGTAACAATAATTGGAAGTACGAAAGATTGAACATCTTCTGATTCAAAATACTGAAGAGGTCTTTGATTACCTTCTCACTTGATATATCAAGAGAGAGATCAAGGAAGCGCAAATCCAGAATTGCATGATCAAGGGTTGAATTTTGAACGATCGACGCTATATCAATGACAGAATCTAGCCCTGTAAAGGCATCTGCCCGTTTGATAATTCTCGAGCCAAGCGCTAGCCCACTTTCGTATTCTTCAAAACCTACAATAAGAGTTTGGCTAGATTCTAAGCCCCTTGGATTCTCTTTAGTAAAAAAGAGAATTGAAGCTTCCACGTAACTTTGAACGCCAGACCAGCGAAAGAAACTCTTTTGATACTTCATCCATGTTGAATAATCCAAGTCATTAATTCGATTTGGGGGACCTTTCCTTTTAACAACCCCGATATCTGTACCCTCATCTGGTGCCTCATTAAAGAGCATGCCTGTCTCTTGCATTACTTTTCCATCAACTTTCTGATTGGCTTTAAATCGTCTAAGAGAACATAAAAATTTGTTTCTTTGATTCCCCCACCGTGAATATTAGGGTAAAAGTAGCAAGCAGCCCCTCCTCCTCTACCTGTCGTCTTCATAATGCCCAATCCTTCCTTGGGATCCACCCCTTCTCCCAGCACTTTTGCCATTGTGGATGTATCACTATCAGAAAAAGTTGTCCAATGCTGGTTTGAATACTTATCTTCACTGTCCTTGGGCCAAATCCAAGCCGAATAGCTCAAGCATCTTTCAATATAATCACCTTTACTAATCCAACCTAGGATATGTAGCTCGTAGTCATCCGGTAAAATTAAATTACAGAAATCCTTTTGTCTGAATTCCATCAAACTTGGCTCAGAATTCAAATTTTTTCGTGTCGCACTGAGTACTTGGGATTTAAGTTCATTCTTGTGGAGGCTGACTTGCATGCTTTCTAAGCCGATCAGGGAGCGAGAATCTCTGGTCCAAATACTCGACAGGCATGAGAACGGTCCAATTACCTGGACTTTGGAATTATCAATTAGCTCGTAATTCACACCCTTACCGTTGTATTCACCAGTAAAGAAGAACTTTGCTTCCGGCCCCGACAACATAGTACTTTGAATTATGACCTTGATATAGAACCCCTTTTTAGCCTCCTCTCTCGCAATACAAAGCTTGGGGCTCATGTAGAACGGAAGATTTTCCCCAAAGGGAAAGGTTGCCAAAACATTATTTTTCTGCCCATTTGCCGGGTTCCATTTTCGAAAATCCTTAGAGGCACCGAAAGCGAATATAAAGGCATCTTTATCTTGGCCAATTTGGGTATGAGGAACAAGCATGGGGAAGAACTTGGTCCAATTTGGACCTGGGTAATCTTGATTCTCGATGAGAAAATCTATCGAAAATGAATCTCGACCTTTTAAAGCGTAGTCTGTGTAAATGTTAAAACTTTTAAAGTCAAATTTTGTCTCATTGCCATCTACTCTAAATCTCAAGTCAAACAGATCAGAACTTCGATGTGATTTCTTCTCTTCCTCAGCTTTTACACCTAAATCAGAGAGCACAGTTTTGAAAAGGGATTGGGCAACAACTCCTTTTGCGATATTTAAAGCTCGACTATTTTGCCCAGCAGGAGAAGTATTACTCATCATTCGATTAAATGTCCACGGCAAAGTTCTCAGTGCATAGTCGCTCCCAACTGATTTTTGCTTATCACTAGGTTTTAAAGAGACAATTTCACTCTTCTTCACTTGGCACCTACATTCTTGTATTTACAAATACTTGACATATCGCATGATCCACACGAATGCTTAGAAGGTGTTGGAGAGAATTTACCACTTGAGATAGTGCTGATGGCGAGATCAATAGTTGCACGTAGTTCGTGTTTGGTATTCATAGAAATATCGACGCCATTCTTAACAACTACACCTTGCTTACTCGATGCCCCTACATCGATGTATTCAGCAGAACTTACATCAACATCCTTATGTTCAAGCGCTATTGCGTACAACTGAAGTTGTCTGTTATATCGCTCAATGAATTCTTCATGGATATTAGATTTCCAATCACGTATAAGTACAGATCCATCCTTTTCTTCGATTACGCCATCAATTGTTCCCTGCAGCAGCGCATTGCTCCAGATAATATCTACATCTAATTCAGTTTTCTGTTTTGCTTTTAGCAGACCAAGCTTCTGTATTTCATGGGCCATGATAGCTATTCGTTTGCGATTTTTAGCTTCATCGTTCTCTGACATATATGGAAGCCAAACCAATTGTTTTGCGGCTATTTCAAATTGTTGTAACTCCCAATCACCGGATGCCTCTAAGCGTCGACGGAGAACTTCATGAAGTCCTTGTCCAAAACCAAGTTCTTGACCAATTGCAGGTTGGATTCCCGCTCGCTTGCGTAATCCGTACTCGAACGGACATTCAAGGAACATCAATAAGTCTGAAATACCAATTCTTAAATAATTTTCATAAGCCGACTGCCAACCGTGGGGTTTGATCTTCTTAATCATATTTGGGAACTCACTTGATTTTATTGCAATGATTCCAGCAGCTCTGACGGATGAGCTGAATGAAGATTCCTTTGTCCCATCACCCGTTGCACCTATTAAGACGAGAAGTTCTCTTGCCCTAGTAATGCCAACGTAAAAAAGTCGAGACTCTTCCTTTAATGTGGTTCCATAACTCTCTGAGAAATTCCCTTCAATTTTTGTGAATCTTGGCCTATTACGTAGCGGCATTAATCCCTTGTTTAAGTTGGGTAGGAAAACTACATTCCACTCGAGACCTTTCGCCTGATGAATCGTAGATAGAACAACACGTTCACTCTCTAATTCCACTGGAACAGTTTCACCATAACTATATAGGTCTCTATGAATCGAGAATTTCAATTCCTTAAGGATTCCAACAACTTTCCGTCTATTGATACCTGGAATTCGCCTACGATAAATCTCCTCGACTGATCGCATGAATTGGGAAAGTAATGCAATTCCATTAATGTAGGCTTCTTCTTCAAGGCTTACTAGAATTTCAGCTTCAGCTAGAAAAGCATAAAAACCTGAGCGAATGTCATAACTCTCATTATTATTCTTTACGATTTTCTCTAACCAGCTGTTAATTCCCCGCCAGAATGCGTCTAATTCTGAACCTTTCAGATCCAGAATTGCTTCTAGCTCAGAAGAGGCCTTCTCCATGGTGTCTAAGTATTCCTGCGATTCTTTGATGTCCGAAGCCAGAATTAGCCAATCAAGAATCGGTAAGAAAACTGAATCAACAAAATGTATTCCCTTGTTTGCGCCTGGACCTCCTACTGGAATTCCCCGAGCAGTTAACTCTTCGATAATTTCAAAAGATCCATGCCTTAAAGAACGCATGAGAATCGCACAATCTGACCATTTCACGCCTTTTGAGTGAAGTTCTAAGAGTGAATCAGCAATTGCAATTGCCTGCTGCTTTTGATCTGAAACTTCAACATGAATGACCCTCTCGAAGTCAGTTCTGCTCCTACTTGCAATCATTTCATCGTCGGAATCATCCTCTAGAAAATCAAAGCTGAATCGATTTGCTAGCCTCACTATGTCATCTATGGAGCGAAAATTATGTCGTAATTTAAATTCTTGAACATTCGGAAAATCATCTTTCATTTGTAGCAAACGATCTGGATTACTACCACGCCACTGATAAATACTCTGTCGATGATCCCCAACAGCAACTATTCGTGCACCTTTCTCGCCCATAAGTTGCGCAAGGTCTACTTGAATATTATTCACATCTTGATACTCATCAATGCACAAAAGTTTGCATGCAAAATTTTTGTCATTATGTAGTTCTTCAATAGCCTGAAATATCATCTCACCGTAACTAAGCATTCTATTACTTTGCAATAAGTCTCTAAAACTATGGAATGCCGCGATTGCCTTGATATTTGAGATACGTTCAACTCCCTCATTCCAAATAATGTCCATATCTCCCAGGAATATTTCACTACCAAGTGGATATTTCTTTCCTGAATAATTCTCTACTCCTATAGAGTCGTAAAGTCTAAGAACTAGTGATTCTGTATGCAGTTCATCTAGGATCATAAAATTTGATATATTTCTTTTGTTTTCAATATACTTTAGACACCATCCGTGGATTGTACCGATATACATTCCATCAAAATCCGTATCTGGAAACAGCCTCTTTGCGCTACTTAAGATTCTTGTTAATAATTCCCCGGCAGCTTTTTGCGTAAAAGTAAAGACGATAATATCGCAAGGTTTCACTCCTTTAGCAATTTCATGCAATATCAATGAAACCAGTGTTTTAGTTTTTCCAGAACCAGCTGCTGCCTTTATTTGTAAATTATCATTCTTATGAAGAACTGACTTCAATTGTTCTTCAGTCAGTGATCCAGTCAGCTCAGAAACCAACAGGGCTATTTCAGATTCACGAATTTGGTGTTCTGACATGCCCAGCAGTTTACTTTGATAAGTTTCAATAACCACTTTTTTACTGGAATCGCCCACCCTTGAGGGTTTTTGTCGCCAGAGTGCTGTCGCCAAACATCCCTTGGTCCCAAATAATTAGGACCACGAACAAATGTCAGCCCTCTTCATTAACTTGGAGTGTGAGTCAAGAACTAAGCGCGAAGCCATTCAGCTTACTTAGTACCAATCCGCGCTTCTTGCGCACGATGGTTCTAAAGGAAGACTTGCCGGCGATGAAAGACACCGCCGGAAGAGCAGGAGGTCTACTTATGGGAAGAATCATTCTTACTGGCCTTTCATACGGTAAACATAAATTCAGACTTGTATATCCAGTCGTTGACGGTAAGACAATCTGTATGGCTATTTGCATATGTGCATACGAAGTTGAGATTCTCTACTTTGAAAACTATGGAGGTGTGAAGGATTTACAAATGAAGTGGGAGAAACACATTGGCACCTGGAAAGGTTGGACTAAATAGAATCTCTTCGCCTGTTACTCATTCCCAGTTTGTTCCGTTCCAATGTTTATCTTCACCATTTATCTCATAGATTCCAACTTCGTCAGGTATCCACCACTCCTCTCCATCCCAGTAGTGATTCGCGCCCAAGAGGTCGTACAGCCCAGGACCTTCTCCTTCAAGATAATCGGAGCCATCCCAAAACCTCAGTTGTCCATCTTCAATTTTCCACGCAGGCCCAATACTTTTTTTGTCATTTTTTTCCTGATAAGACTCAGTCTTGAGCAAAGCTTTGCCTACTTGATATCCACGGAATTCACATTGAATCTTGTGGCCATGTCCTTCGAGTTCCTTAATGAAGGCCTTCTCTTTCCTGCGTAATTCACGTATGTAGCTGTCATTACGAAAAACCTCAAGAGTTATGAGTGGCCGATGAGGACGAAAGGCAGCAAAGATTAGTGACTCCATCTGCGTGACCATTAACATATGCTGAACTTGAGCAACGTAATAATTAGGTACCTTTCTTGATATTTCAACCGCTTCATATGCCCTTTCACCACACTTAATTTCATAGATTTGATCACTCCTCTTATTTATTGCATCTAAGCTTGCTGCTAGGAATGGTTCATAAATATCTTGCACAATTGTTGGACTCAGTTTCTCTTTGAATTTCTTCTCCAGAGCCGCACGTGCATGCGGCTCATTTAAATTACCCTCGCGTGTGACGTCGTTTCCCTTAAAAGGCTCTACTAACCCGCGCTTCTCATCTATCAGCTGCTGGCGACCTTTCCAGCGATTCTCCCCCATGATTATTGCTGCCTCTGATGCGCCGATTACGCCCCTACGCCACTTCAACCATTTAGTAGTTCCTTGCTCGATGTCATCAACTAAATAGAAGCTCATTACAAATCCTGTGGACTATTTCTTCGTACTTGGTTGTGGGTCATAATCCATCGCATTGCGACATCCATTAATCTTGTAGTTATTGCAACTTAAAAAAGCTTTATAAGGAACTGGCTTCCCCGACTTCATGGAAATGCCCCCTTCTTTTAGGAACATTTCACCTCCACAATCTGGTCGGTCGCACTTGTCGCCAATTTTTGGCTGTTTTCCTGGTGGATACACTTTGGTAGGTCTGCCCTTGTTGACCCGCTGGTTTTGATATTCCTGAATGATACTTTGGGCAAAGTCCGGTGAATCAATTCGTACCATGATTTCAGTTGAATTCTTGTGGGAAAGAATATTCAAAGAACCTAGCCAGACTATTCGCTGATCAAAGACAGCCAATTTTTCATGCATCTTTGAAACTGGCCTTAGCTCCTTGAAGACCCCTTCTAATCCGGTGTGTATCTCAGCCGAATTAGTTGATGCATCTTTCTCGCTGACTGGTTTTGTAAATCCAACTATCTCCACTTCCTTGGCGCGTAAATCCCTAAACGTTTGCATCCAGCGCTCAGTACCCTGAGCCGTCGTAAAGGGGCTTGCCAGAAATACCTTAGATTTAACACTTCTGAGATCCTTATCAAAGGCTTTGTAGAAACCTTCACCCGTAAACCAAGAGATAGAACCAGTTGAAGAAGTAGGCTTCATTTTCGAAGCGATCAACAGTTCTTCATTTATTACAGTTTTGGCATCTATTACTTTCATATTCTTCTTCATTTTTGTCACAAGTTGAGAAATTAGAGCACTACTATTTCTCTCTAATGTTGGAAAATCGCCCACAATTATCACATGCTGCCTTGCTCTACTTATAGCTACATTCCACATCGCATTTTCGGGAGCAAGGGGATCTGGATGGCCGATAAAGCTTCCAAGATTTGGTTCGCTGCTTGAAGCCACCTTTGTTAAGTCAATAATCATTAAATCTCGTTCATTGCCCTGAAACCTATGGACCGTACTAATACCCCCCTTTACTTGTTTCTCTGGATCTGTTGTGAGCAAATGCTCTATGAAGCTTGATTGCTTTGCGTAAGGTGTAATGATCCCGAAAGACTTCTTCGCTGTTGACTTTAGCCCCCACCCATCATCAAAGAGCCGTTCTGCAATAGCTTGGACTGTCAAAGCATGCATAAGATTTCGGCGAGACTTTCCATTAACTGTTGAAGACTCAGGTTCTAGTGAAGTGGTGTCAAAGAAGAAAAATGCTTCATTTCCCCAAGGAGTTGGCTTATCTGTTTTCTCAGCGACAGTTCTCAAAGTGTGTTCGGGATAGAAAGTTTCAGAAATGAGGTCTGAAATAGGCTGTCGCATTCGGTACTGATCACGGAGGGCAATTAGCTCTGAGCTCTTTTCGCCGATTTTGGACTTCGCAATTACGCCAGACTTTGTAAATGCATTTTCAGTCATAAGCGCCTTCATGTCAGCCTCTGTGGCCGCAGTAGTTGAATCCCCGCGACTTGAATTAGAACCCACACGAACGATAGGAGGCAATTGACGGAAGTCGCCTGCAATTACAATTCTCTCTTGGGCAAGGGTTGCAGCGCAATAATAAAGTGGCAATTGCAGCATGGAAGCTTCATCAACCACGACACAGTCAAACTTCATGGCAATAATTTCCTTATCGAGAAGTGGTTTATATGCAGTGCACGCGATTACCTTTGCTTTTTGCATTATTGTTGTGCGTTTCTGGCTTATCTCTTCTTGAATTGCCTCAATGGCTTTTTCATCAAGGACTGTTTCACTTCCTAAGGAATCAATTTCAGCTTTCAGCTTTGGTCCCTCAGGGTGTTTCGCAATCCATGCTTTTGAAGTTGCCGCAGCACGGTCTATTTCTGCGATTTCCTTTTCCACGACTGGGATTTCTGACGAAATTCTTAGCACCGCTTTGTCTGCTTGATCCTTTTTGGATTGCGCAGAATTGACATCAAGCCTAATTGCACCCGGATTACGAGACTTAGAAAACATTCTGCCAATGCCTGATTTTGAGTTAGCTTGCTTAAATTCTGCTTCTAACTCTGTAATCCTCAATTTAAGCGCAGGGATTTCCTTTTTGGCTTTTTTTAGGTCTTCTCTAAGTCCATTGACTTTCTCTTCTGCCTTCGCTGAACCTAAAGACTTTTCAAGGTGCCGTTCGTATTCCCGCTGTGTTTCGAGCAAATCACTTAACTTGTTTTTCTTCTTACTCAACGCGCTGGATATTGCCTCAATTTTCTTACGCAAAGGAGCAACTTCTTTTTCAAATAGGGTATCGAGGTCAATTTTTGATGAATACTTCTTGATCAGTTCGGGCTTCACCATGGTGCCGAGACGTAGCATCTCTCCGCCACTGAGTTCTTTGACATCGCTAAATCTATCGAGGCATCTCTCGAGGGCGGTATCTATAGCTAAATTCGTATTGGATACCAACAGTACCTTTTGGCCCAAGCTTGCGAGAGCAGCAACAATCGAACCCATGGTCGTTGTCTTTCCAGTACCAGGAGGCCCCCAAATGTATGTGACTGAATTTTTTGCGACCACTTCCAATGCATCCGATTGAAGTTGATTGAGTCCATCCATGAAACTCTTATTCGGAAATAGGGAATCAACAGTTAGATATTCTGCTAATCCAATCGAAGAGAGTGCGACTTGGCTCTCAAAAGGTCCATCAGCACTCAAGATTGAAATCTGTTTTTCCAGAAGAAATAGCGGGTCACTGACAATTGCGCCTTGGGCAATGTTTACTCCTAAGTCGTCATCGAATTCAAAGACGAACTTGGAATTAATTTCACCGAGATATCTGCCTTTAGATGTCTTTTCTCCGACCGTAAAGGAAACCTGAACGCCCTCATCAGGTGGATACCCGGATAGATCCTCGAATTCATAGACGAATGAATTGCCTTTTTTTCGAGTCTGGATTCCATCCTTAACTTCATTAGCTTTTTCTCCAAATGAAGCCTTCCGAGCAATCTCAAGTTCTTTGGTCAGAGCAGCCGCCATATCCTGCTTAAGAGTTGCCGCGCGGCTGGAAATTACCATTCTTTGGGCTCCCCGCTTTTGGATGAGATTGCTCGATCTACTAATGAATGAAACAAATGTAGTACCTTCTTCTACCAAAAGTAATCCCCATATGGCCTTCCACTTGATGAAAGGAAGTCCATAGGGGTTATTCAGTTTTACTGAATTGATCACATGCAGAACTGTGGGTGATTAGTCGTTCGACTATGTCTTACTTCGGGCATCTCCACTGTCCATCATTGGACAACTAATTTGCTCGCAAACTGCGACCAAACCTCAGGTGTACGAGTATCAGGCAAATACCCTCCTGCTCCCCCAAACAGCATTGGAGTATCTGGGTAGTGACTGCGCAATTGCTTTGCAATACCTGCATAACCCTCAACTGAATACTCCAGCGAACTCAGTGGATCCTCTTTGTGACCATCTGCCCCACACGTAATGAAGATTAAATTTGTCTTGAAAGTATCAAGGACGTGCATGAAATATGCGACTCCTGCTCCAAGAGCCTCATTCCCTTTACCTGAGCTTTCAATGCCAACATTTTTTGGGATAAGTGGAAAGTTGTAGATATTTCTATCTGGATCACTTTCATTGCCAGTTCCTGGGAAGATCCCCTTTTCATGGATTGAATAGGTTAGAACCATTGGATTATCTGCCGTGAGGTTTTCAACCCCATCTCCATGATGTGCATCAATATCAAGGATCGCGACCTTTAAGCCGTAATCTTTAGTAGCTATATCTGCAGCAATAGCAAAATCGTTGAAGATACAAAAGCCTGAAGAATGATCATATTGAGCATGGTGTTTAGAACCAGGAAAGTGAATTGCTGTGACTGCTTTCTTGTTCAATAAAGCATCAAGTGCAACCAAGGTGCCACCAACAAATGTCGAAGCAAGGGATGCAAGGTCTGCACGCTTGCCTGACCACTGACCGCTCAAATGACTATTGAGTACTTCATCTGTATAGCTTGGCGCATGAACCCGCTCGAGTTCTGCCTTTGTTGCTAGCCGAGGCACTACTTCTGTAAATAGCGCCGCGTCTTCCTTCATTAACTCAACAAACTGATTGCGGGCATTGATGAAGCGACGCCCCTGTGTTGGATGGGTTGGATCAAAGATCCAGTTTGCGTATTGGTTGCTGTGAACTAGGACCGTAGTTGTTGCTGGGTTTAGTGTTTTTGCGGTGTGCTCCTTTATTTCTAACTTGAAATCGACAAAAGCCTTAAAACTTCTTAACTAACTTTATAAAATTCCCAAATGATTCATGTACTTTGAATTTTTCCACGTCACTTCCACGAGCAGATGGCCCTTTACTGCTATAAAAATAAGGTTTGTGGCTACCTCCAATATCGAATGTTCCATACTCAAATGTGGGCGGTTGCTCAATATCAGGCGTTTCTCTATGCAATGGATTGAACTTAATTACGTTTTCAATTTCTCGCCAAGTAGAATTGCCCAGAATCACTAAATTTGTTACTTGATCTCTTGATAAAAACCAACTCAAAAAATCTTGATTTTCTTCTTTAAACTTTTGTTGAATATTCGTGCTTAATGTTGAAAAAGCTCTGGTTGCCCAAGGGAAAATATCTGTATGACAGGCTCGGACATCCGTTTTATCTTTCCCATAATATGACGCTCCAAAACCAATTTTGAGTGCTACAGAGGCAGTATCGAACCATTTGTAGGAGTTATATTCAAAATATTTTACACATTGCTCCATAATTTTGGCTGCTTGAACTTCAGACATCGAACTCAAACCTTCTTGATAATAACTTGGCGATAAGCCTAAATCTGACAAATGTACTAATCTGCGGTTTGACTTCTTTGTTGGGAACTCATTACTACTCGGATTGAGAGCAATCGAAACGATCTCAGAAATTCTAAAGTCGCCAAATGCCGGTACAGGCGTTGTGTCTAAGAGTATTTCACTTCGCAACTCTGTACTTTGATTTCGCAGCTGCTGAGATTGAATGCGTTTAATTATTGGTTCATTACTCTCCGACATTTTTTCGCCTTTCAGAGTGCGCCCGCATTGAGAAGAATCCTTCACTCATTATGGGTTCACACCCTTACTAATGGATTGACCCGCAATAACTGTCTCTTGTCCTGTACCAAGATCTCTAATTACTACCTTGACTGTGTAGGTGGAATCAGGACCAA
>Ga0209550_10004171_pt1 | contig 13690 bp, 7 predicted proteins | sample LauGreSuBDMM15SN_2_FD_187567 | JGI IMG/M metagenome (GOLD analysis project Ga0209550, IMG submission 187567) | Freshwater lake microbial communities from Lake Michigan, USA - Su13.BD.MM15.SN (SPAdes) (version 5) | ecosystem: Environmental > Aquatic > Freshwater > Lake | place: Lake Michigan, USA... | reverse complement strand
AACCAATAAAACCAATAAAACCAATAAAACCAATAAAACCAATAAAACCAATAAAACCAATAAAACCATGGAAGAAGAGTACAGGGCACAGCTAGTGTCTATAGCATTATCCGATACAATAGAACCGCTTATAGAAGATAAATCCTCTTCTGATATGATATGGAGTTTTTGTAAGAAGCCTTTACGATACATCGTAAAATGTATACAACGTTTGGTTTGCTGTTTTACGAAAAAATCAAAGAAACAAATTTAGCAAGGAAGAGGGAGGGACGCCTATAACAAAACCAAAAAACAAAATATAATATAAATATAATATATTATGAAGAAACCATTTACAAATCTATTTATACTCTTTTTTATTCTGATTGTCTTGGGATTCTTTTATAAAAGATTTGAAGATAAACGTATGAGAGAAGAAAGCGGCGATACCTACGAAGCGATTCAAAAATACTTATTAGACGATGTTACTTTAGGTAAGAGTAAAAAACCCATTTTATGGATACACGTTCCTTATGAATACAACTCCCGGAATTGGCTCAGCTTTGGCTCACGCAGTTCATTTGATTTAAATCAACCCTATTTATATTTAACAGTAAGGAGTATTTTGAAACAATGTGACGATTCTTTTACCATTTGTATTATTGACGACACATCCTTTAAAAGATTGATACCAGGTTGGAATATTAACATGACAACCATTTCGGACCCCATTCTCTCGAATATGCGAATGATGGGACTCATGAAACTATTATATATTTACGGAGGTCTCGTTTGCCCCATCTCTTTTGTATGTTTAAAAAATTTACATGGTCTATACGAGAAAGGTATTCGCGGAGAGAAAATGTTTGTCTGTGAAACCGTGGACCGAAACTCCACCTCCACCGATATAGACTTTTTTCCAAATTTTACCTTTTGCGGAGCCCCTAAAGAGTGTGAAACTGTCCGCGAATTATGCAGTTTTATTGAACGCACATCATCACACGATTACACCGCAGAAACAAAGTTTTTAGGAAACTATGATAAATGGTGTAAGCAACGTATCGAAAACGGCACAATGAATATGATTGAGGGCGTGGAAATAGGAACAAAAACGATCGACGAAAGACCCATTATTTTAGACGATTTAATGTCGAACCATTATTTAGATTTATATCAAGGAACTTACGGCATCTTAATCCCTGCGGATGAAATTCTGAACCGCAGTAAATACGAATGGTTTGCTCGATTGTCACAAAAGCAAGTGATGGAATCAGACACCATTATAGGTAATTATCTTTTGTTGGCGAATTCATCGGAACAAGGTATTTTAGAACCATTGGAACCTCTTACAAACAGAGCAGTTGAAAACAAATTTGTCGGATTTTGGAAAACACCTCTACAAGATGTATGGGGCTTAAAACCCAATTTGCTCGGTAATAATATGACGAAGGCCCAGTACGCAAGACGTTAATTTTATAGACACTCGTCGCAATAATGTCTATAAAATATTATGTAAACACACTTAAATAGATAACAAGTATATAAATATTATTAAAATGAGCTACCCATGTGTGCCAGATTGCCTAGTCTTAAAAATCGAAGAATATGATACCACCGTTGAAGAATTAGATACGACTGTTTATATTTTGTATGATAAAGAAGAACACAAATACGTAGTTAGAGGTAGACGCAGATGCACCCCAACCCACCAATCGTGCACATATTCGTTTGATTGTGAATATGCGAGTGATTTAGTAGATTTTTTGAAATATATTATTTGCAAAGAAAACACCATCAATGAGGTTTTATATAATTACGACAATCTTCCAGAAACTTCAAGCGAAATAACATTCGAATTTTTACAAGAAAACGACGAAAGAACCTATGAAATTTCTGGATACAATGGTTTAAAATGCACCAGAAAAAGGTTACTTAGAAATTTGAGAATGTTAAGAAATGTGTTTAATTATTATAATTAAATTAGAAATAGTATAGTATAATTATGAACGATACTATGTCATTACTTTTAGCAACATCAATTTTGGCTTTAGGAGGTGTAGGATTGTACATGTATAAATCGGTAGATAGTGGAAGCGACGAGTCTAGTTATGACGAAGATAATTTATTTGGCGGATCAAGTAGTTTTTGGGGGTCCAATGAAGACGATGAAGACGACAATGAATATAAAAATTTCCAAGAAGAGCCAGAACCAGAACCAGAACCAGAGCCATACTATGAACCAGAGCCAAAAGTGAGAGCAAGAGGCGGAAAAACAAAAACAAAAAGAAATACGCGAAATGTGGGCAGCAAACGGCGATACTAAATCCACCTTTGGGAAAGGTGGAGCCAAACCACTTCCACCTCCACTTTTAAGAAACCAACGGTACTTCGCTGAAAGTGGAGCAAAAATTATAACGAAGTAAGAACAATCGTCCTAAAGTGTTTCAAAATATATATAATACACAATGCCATAAGTGGACTTGTCATATTTAATCTGAGATGTATATGTAATATTATTTGCCTTACATATTTGTCGTAATATAGTAGTAAATGATCTATATGTCAATTTTCTTTCCAAATATTTACGTTTAGATAGATGATAATATTGTATACAATTTTCCAAAAATTTTGGTATGCTTTCTTTAAAAATCCCCTTTTTAAACGATTCAACATTAAAAGTATAATATTTTTCATTTTTAAAACATATATCATTCAATAATTCGTGTAACAATTCGTTTGGAACATTATTTTTAAATATTTGGTATGACATTTTTATTATAATATACATATCATTATAATAAAATATCCAAAAAATATGATTTACATAAAATATAAAATAACAAACCCCCTTAAAAATATCATTACATGGTTATAGTATGTAATAATAAATATTTTATAAATTCATAATTTTCTTTACACAAATTATATTATTTCATTGTTCGCTTAATATATACATAATATTATTTGTAAAAAATGACAACTCTATTTCGTCTTCGTGAATATTATGAAAGATAGATATATATTTACATATATACGGTATAATGTTATATTTCTGGTCTTCGGTAAGAATATTCGTCGTTTTGATAAAAGTAAAATAATTGTCTAGAATATCCATCACCGAATATCCTTTGTCGTATATTTCATAGATTAATTTTATAGCCTCTTGTATTTTTTTCTGTAAAATCAATTTCGTATATTCCTCAAAGTTCAAAAAACTTATATTAGAGCATAATTGAATGGCTAAATGTAGAGTAATTCGTTCATTTAATAATTTGAATTTTTCCAGATAATTAATTATAATTTTCACCGTATTATTTGATATATTAATGATAAATTCTTGCGCATCATCATCGATGTCTATATTTTCAGCATGTTTTATTGTATTCATTAAAGCTATAAAATTCTCCCTTTTTAAAGGTTTTATTTTAATTATAGTGAACCTGGATTGTAAACTTTCAATAACTTTTTGTATATTACTACACGATGATATGAAATGAACATTATGGCTATATTTATCAATGCAATTTCGGAAAACCTGTTGGCTTTGTTCATTAATTAAATCAATGTCGTCCAAAACAACGATTTTTTTTTTGTGTTTCACATTGGAACAGGTTTGGCAAAAAGTTTTTACATCGGTTCGATAATAATTAATACCTTGTTCTTTAAGACTATTTATGTATAATACATTTTCTTCGTATTCTTTGGGTGTATAGCCGACATAATATTCTCTTATCATTGCATTTAATAACGTGGTTTTTCCACACGCTATATCGCCAATGAATAATATATTTAAATTATCAATCAATATCAAAGTTTGAATCATTTTTATAACTTCATTATCGCTATCAAAATCGGCAAAATATAATGGTTGGTATTTGTGAATAAATAATTTATCGTTCATGTAATAATTATAATACGTTAATAAATATTTAAGTAAATGTCATATTATAATAATAATGACCGACAATTTTTACAATGTTTTAGGTGTAAATGAAAAATCTACCAAGGAAGAAATTAAAAAAGCTTATCGAAGTTTACAAATGAAATACCATCCAGATAAGAACAACGGTAATGAAGAAGCCGCCATCATGTCAAGAAAAATCAATGAAGCGTATGAAATTTTAGGAGATGACCAAAAAAGGCAAGAATACGACAATGCTAGAAACAATCCGAATCCATTTATGAGAATGAATAGCAAAGGAGGCGGAGGCGGAGGTGACCCTCATATGGAAGATATATTGAATATGTTTTTTGGTGGCGGCGCTGGTAATCCATTTGGACACCCCTTTGGTAATCCCTTTGGTATGCCTCCAGGCGCAAAAGTACACGTATTTCATGGCGGAGCAGGAGTACCTATGGGATTCCAACAAGCAATTTCAAAACCAGCCCCTATAATGAAAACAGTCAGTATAACCATGGCGCAAGTGTTATCTGGAACAACTATTCCACTAGATATTGAAAGATGGGTCATCGAAAATGGTATTAAAGTTCATGAAAACGAAACCATTTATGTAACTATTCCACAAGGTATCGATGAGAATGAAATGATACTATTAAGGGACAAGGGTAATACAATTAGCGAAAATGTAAAGGGTGATGTAAAAGTATGTATAAAAATAAGCAATGAAACCGAATTTAAACGTTCTGGTTTGGATTTAATTTTAGAAAAAAAGATTTCCTTGAAAGAGGCCTTGTGTGGGTTTACATTTGAATTGAATTATTTAAACGGTAAAAGTTATACCTTGAATAACAATAAGGGAAACATTATTCCGCCAGAATATAAAAAGTTGTATCCAGGTATGGGGTTAACGAGAGGGGAACATAAAGGAAATATGATTATACATTTTCACATAGAATTTCCTGAAAAATTAACAGACGAACAAATCGAAAAAATATCGAATACATTGTAAATGATACTTATAGCATAAGGCGGAACTATAAGTATCATTTTCTATTTCTATTTCCAAAAGTCTAGACAACAGTTATTCTATACAACAACCATATTATTTTGTGGAATAAAAAACCGTACATCGTTATTATCTAAATCAAACATCGTATTATCATACATAGTTTGATATATATTCATTGGAATATGAGGCAATACAACTTGTTCGCCTTCTTGTAGTAATCTCGAAATCGTTTTGCCGTCTAATCCTTTGATGGGTAAATTGTTAAAATATTCTTCAAAATCAATGCCAAATGCGTTATTCACGTCCTCTTGGGAAGGTTTATACCACCACTCGGCATTTAGTTTTTTATAGGTTTCTTCGTCTCTAAAGTATTTTCCGTTTAATGTGTTGACTAAAACTTCCCCAAAAGTGTTTTCATCGAATGCGTCAAAGGTAGAATTCCAAGAAGCGATTTGCATTTTTAATATTCGAATCGAATTGCCTTTGCTATCAACAATTGGTTTACCATCTTTATCTTTCAATAATATATATTTATCTTCAATAATTTTAGATATCCTCTTGACAGAAACCTTTTCTATAGGATGTACCTCTGATGACTCTAAAGATGACAATTCCTTTTTCAATTCTGGTGATTCAGGCCATTCTTTTTCTTCTGTTATTTTTGCTACTTCTTTCAGTTTCGCTATTTCTGCTTTCGCTTGTGGTTGTTTTTCAAGACCAATGTTTATGTCTCCCTCGGTGATATCTTCATCCGTCACTACACCAACCAAAATGGGTGGTAGACCACCATCAATTTTACTTGTTGATAAAAATTGGGTTTTTTGGTTAATTGGACCGTTTTGTGCATATTTTTGAAGCGTTTCATAATTATCGCTATATGTATTAAAAGGGAATAATCCTATTGTATTTGTATTGGAAGCAATTTTTAATGAAAACCCTTTTTTTAGTAGTTTTTCATATTGGGATTTATCAGCGTCTAAAATAATTTTTTGTATATTGGCATATTCTTTTTCAAGTTTTTTATTTGTATCAACGGCATTATTTTTTACAACGATTAAATCATTTTCCCTATCAATCTTGGACTGTTCTATTTTAGCAATTTCTGCCATATCTTCTTGGGAAGTTTTAGTTAAAAATTTCTTTTTTTCATTTAAATCAGATTCTAATTTACTTATATTGTTGTTGATGCCTTGATATTCTTTATTAATAGCCCTTAAATTTATTGGTTCTAATACTGTAATTTTACTATTTGGACCTTGCCGCACTACTGTAATGCCATCATTTAAATTTTTCAGTTCTTGTAGTAATTCATGTATTCTATATTTTTTACCATATATTTCAAAATCCTTGCCAGAAATATCAAGCACTATATTACCTTCGGTGCTAAACCCAGGGGCTGCTATAACTTGTTTATATCCAAATATTTTTTTATCCTTATCATCAATAATGCGGTCCACTTGGTCTACTTGCCATTCTTCTATTTTTTTGGTCCAAAGCCAATACTTTGTATCATCAGTTTCCCTTTTGAATTGGCTATGAATAGTCTGAATGGCCTTCAATGTAGACTTTATATCTCTCACTTCTTCTTGTAAAAATTTTATATTTAATTCCCCGGTCTTCATATTATATTTTGGATGGGTTTTCGCAAATACTTTCATTTCATCTTCATACCGTTTTTCATCAGCCTTTGCTAAATTTGTATAAGACGACTTATCCCACCACCATAATTTGTTCCATTTTTGTATACCATCTTCATATGTTATTGTTTTATCCTTTTTTTTTAGGTCTTCTAGGTAATAATCGAAAGCGGATTTTGGTGATTTGGGTAGAGTCCAATCTATTGGTTTATTAGAGTCAAAAATCATAGACATAATATCATCACGCCGAACTTTTTGTCCACTCACATACTCATATCCCCACTTAGAAAAGTATGTTACCCATTGATAGGGGTCTGTCCAATTATAGATTCCTTCAGCATATGGTTCAGAAATTATCTCATAATATTTTGATTTCCAATAAATATATTTTAACCACGACGATAAGGTGCCTCTTTCCAGCTCCTTTTCTTCTTTAAAATGTATTGTATCCTCATCAACTTCTTTTATTTTTTTCCTTAGTTCATTTTCTTTGTTTATCAAATCTTTTAATTGCTGATTCACTTGTGACTCAGTTTCGTCTTCATGTTCTATGATATATATTTGTATTTCATCTAATATTTGTTGTAATTCATCATTTAACGTTTCCAATATTTTTGCATTTGCATTTTCTTTGGCAGATATTTCATTATCTATTCTAGCCGATTCGGTATCATAATCAGCCTTATTCAAATTCAGATTCTTTTCTACTTCTACCAACCTTTGTTTACGGTCATCAGAAAACGTTTTTTTATCTAATTTACCATTTTCTCTATTGTAAGCGTTAATTTCTGCATCTATCCAATCATTGTAATCTTTGATTTGTTTCACTTTTGTGATTAATTCATTGTTAACATTACTTTCTATTTGTTCAATTTCGCCTCCTATTTCATCTACTTTTTTAGTAACCTTTTTATTTATAGGCACCAGTTTTTCTTTTTCAAATTTTGTTTTCGCAATTTTACTATTGTCGATTTCGTTTAATAAATCAACCGTTTTTTTACCATTAGGGTCATTCTCTGCGATGTTTTCTTGCAGTTTTTTAATTCGTTCATCATCCTTTTTCGTTTGCAGGTAATTTATATTTTTAAGACCAGAAATGATAATGTCTTGTGCCTCGTTAACAATTTTAGCAGCATTTATAGGGTTAATATTATTTTTCTCTATAAGCGGTTTTATCATTTCAAACCCATCACCGTCTTTTTTAATAGGTATTATTTTTGATTGTCCTTGTCGGTCTTTTATGGCAATATTAAAATCAGTGTCTTTACCAATTGTATATTTATAATGAAAATTACTTTGGTTATAAAATAAGAATTGGAATTGTTTTAAAATAGCAGCTTTGTATTTATCTTCCGTTATTTTTTTATTTACAGCATTCGCAATAACGTCCTCATTCGATTCAATATAAAAGCGAAGCGTACCAGATGCAAGTTCTTCGTAAGTAATATTGTCTTGGTCCAACAAGCTATATAATTTATAAATATCTTGTATGTGGTCTAAAATATATTTTCGTTTTTCACTGTTGTACTCGTCCCATTGCAGATTAAACAATTTTAAATATAAAACTGCAAAATAATCAGCATCTTCCGTTTTTCTCATTTCATGAACAATAAAATCTATTGTAATGTTGTCACCGCTTTTATACGGCTCGGCGTTTAATACCTTATTTGTTATATCCGTTTCTATATTATTTATCATAGTAACAATTTTTTCAACTTCTTTTATAACAGACTCCATTTCAGTTTTATTATTCATATCTGTATTTTCTGTATCTGTATCTGTATCTGTACTTGCCAGTCCCTTTTTTACCTCTTCCATTTTAGTAGTGTATTTTGTTTTCATTTCGTCCAACATTTCTGCATATTGATTCACCGACTCAATTATAAAATTGTTTATGTCTTCATCTTTACTCGCATCATCGTCTAATTTTTGTGTTATGTTATTTTTAACTTCATTTATAAACGTGGTGATATTTTGTATACAATCAGAATCTGAATCAGCAGCGCAAATTTTCTTTACATCAACTTTTAGAATTTCTAAAAACGAAACAAGTTTTTTGCTTTTTTCTATACCATATTTACTCAAATCGGTACCATATTTTTCATTCATTTTAATAATTTCATTTTGAAAAGTAGTATATTCATCGTTTTCCTCAAAAACCGAAATATTTATACATTTGGAAAAAATGTCAGAAGAATCGTCCTTTTTATAAAAGATAAGTCGCTCGTATAAATTACATGGTGTTACCAAATAATTATTTAAGAGGACATCTGCATTCGATACCACACCAACACCTTCCATAGATTCGTCAGACTTATAATATTCGTAGTTTTGATATCTAAATCTTAAATCAAAATTTGGTGCGGATTCTTCCTTTAATCTTGTATTCACAACTCCTTTAATGGTTTTGCTTGTTTCTAATGATTTTTTATAAAATGATAGTATTTCCTTATATTGTGTTAAAGTTTTACGCACAATTTGTGATTTTATTTTATCGTCATAATTAGAAATATATGTTTTTTCACCTTTTTTATTTTCAAAAGAATATGAATCTTTTATCTTAATTCCTGATTTACTAGTGTCCAACCCAATCACTGCGTTTAATATTTCATTTTTTGAATCATTATATAAATAATCGTTTTTTCCATTTCTTACATAATTTGAAGCAAACCAGTTTTTTTCACCAAAAAAATATTTATCAACATCTGTTTCTCTAGAAAAAATATCTACTTCAACATGTTGAATTGCATCTTCGGTAATTTCTTTTATCTCTTTCATATCACACCCTTTTACTCTACACTGGGTAAATCTTCTATATATTTTATCGTCTACTCCAGGTAATCCTTCTTCCAAAGTTTTAAATTTTGAATATAAACCGTCCCAAAATTGTTGTAATAAATTGCTTACTGTAGAACCGACTATATCATCTAATTCACGTTCATAGTCATCTTGATTGAATACATCATTTTTATCAGTAAATTTATTATCTAATTCAGAAAACGACTTATCTATTAAATCACGCATTAAATTTTTGTTATTTCCTGAGGAACGATTACCAAATATTTTTGTAAGAAAAAAAGGTCGCAACTCTCTATTTGCAAACAATACCACAACAAAATCTTTAATTAAAAGTCGAATATCCGTCCATATATCAGACCAACCTTCAAGGCTAGTCAAATATGCAATGATTGCAGAACTCGTAACTTCCGTAGTATCAAAAAATCTACAATTTAAATAATCGAAAAATACATTTTTGGTAGGATTCATGAACATACTATACAAACCAAATTTCAAATATGTTCTGGAATTTATAACATTATTAGAAAAATTATCACAATTATCTTTTTCATAATTAGCGATAAAATTCGTATAGTCTTCTTGCTCCTCTGGTGTTAAAAAGTTAGTAGTGAGTGCTACTAAAAAGGACTGTGGATTAGAATAATTCACACCGTCTTCTTCGTTGATTTGTCCTATGTTTATAAAACCAGGTAAGTTATTGCTACTATATGTATCATTATTATAGCTTTCAGTAATCATGTTATATACAGCTGTTTCTAAATTCTGAATATTCATATCACTGATATTTTCAACCAGATTGCAACTATCTCTATTGATACCGGCGTCCTTTTCGGCGGCGGATAATGAATTTATCATTTGAAGCCAAAAGGCAAACCCTAAATAATTACCTAAATTTAATTCGCCTGTCTTGGTTATATCCATGTCACCAAAGGTTTTTTTTAAAGAATCGTGAAATATATATATAATACATTCGCCGTATGTTGTTAAAATGTACGTCCAAAACGCTAACCCATTACATGGATTCAACCATGGTACCCAATTACTGCCGCCGGGAGCAAATCCCCTACACAACGCCTGTGTAATCTCTTCAAGAATACGTACTAACCATTTGGAAAGTTGAATGATATAAAAATTCGTGTTTTTAGCAATACCATAAAGTAAATTCGTTTCTTTGCAACCATTCGCATCTTCCACGCTTATATTATCACCAATTGTAGTTGGCTGAAATTTCATAGTCTCTTTATGTCCAGGTTGATATTTAATATACCAATTGTTGGATATTGTTTGACATACGTCCAATTGATTTTTGATATTACTCTTTTTTGTATCCTCAATTGGAGTAGACTCGATTGGACTAGGAGGCGCAAAAATATTTGTATACACTGTAGATGGTAACATTTTTAATAGTCCATCCACCAAATTTGATAGTGTATCTGGACTTGCACCAGCATAACCCATTTGGTTTGCAAGTGATTCTTGTTGGGCCTCTCCCGTACCTAGTCCTTCCGATAATTTGGATTCAGTTTGTATAGCTGTTGTTTCTTTTATGTCTTGTGCTTTTTTTATGTCTGTTGTTTCTTTTATATCTGTTTTTGTCTCTGTTGTTGTTTCTTTTGTACTTGTTTTTGTCTCTGTATCTGTTTTTGTATGCGATGGTTCATTATCATCAGTTAAAACATCTGGGGTAGTAACAATTGCACCTTCTTCTCCAGTAGTAACTGTTTCACTAATAGCCTCTCCACTAGTAGTAATCGGTTTGATATCACCAATAGTTGGGGTGAGTAATTTATCATTTTGTATTTTTTTTGCCTGCAATTCTACTTCTATTTTATTCAAATGTGTCGAATATTCATTTATAAAATTGCTTACTTGCGACGAAAAAAGTTCATATCTGTTCGTAAATACAGAATAAAAATCATTTGTATTATATAAAATATATAATTTGAATAAATCAATTTGTTTTTTATACCATTTTTCTCTTAATGCAAAATACTCTATAAAATGAGCGTCTATACCTTCTGATGTACATATTTTATCTGCTTCCCAAATTTGTCCTAACGCTTGTCGCGCCTTTGTTAATTCAGATTCAATTGCATTAAATTCCGATTTTTGAAGCTTAAAATAGGCATCGTCTATTTCTATTTTGTTAATGGCCAAGTTTACACTGTTGGACAAATTCGAGAAATCGGTCAAATTAATTTCGCCTTTAATTGAATCTTTATCATAAAATTTATTCAATTTGGTAAGTTCTTCATCCAGCGCTTTTTTGTCAAACGTCTTGGTATCTTCCAGATGTGACTTACAAATATTTTCAATTTCAATTACTAAGTTATTTACTTCGTCGATTTGTTTATTAAATATGTTACTTTTATCTAAATAATCTTCTTTTTGTGAGAAATATTTTATTAACGTGTGTTTTACGTCTTTATCAGTAAGCCGTTTTTTCATATCTTTTAAGATTATAGATAATTTAAAGAGTGATTCCAATTTATAGTTTGCATAATATTTTTGTTCCCAATAATCCGCAGGTTTATCATACACCGTATCGTTTTCATCTATTTTGGTATTCATTTTAACAGCTATATTTTCCCAAAATTTTTCATTCAGAGAGCCCTTATATAGTTTCGAATATTCGCTCATTAATTTTCTATCCTCATTAGATGCATTAAATTCCTGTTCTTGTTCAGATATAGTATCATATATGATATCAAATAAGGTAGTAGAATTTACAATACCTTGTTGCTTCATACCATTTGTAGCCATATCATTAAATATTCCAAAAAACTTTTTAGCCTCCCCGTGTAACTTTTTTTCTGCGTTCTTTTTTGCTTCATCGCTAAAAAACAGCTTTGTATTTTCTTCGCCAAATTTTTTAGCCAGCCATGACGCAGTACTATTGTCCGCAATTTGAAATATTATTTCTGGACGTAATAAAATAGGTAAGAATTGTTCTTCTGTCAAACCTCCATAATCAATAGCTACTTTATTGTCTAAACATTTTTTATTCGCTAAATCACCAGTATCCATGTTTATACCATTTTTATTTAAATATAATGTTTTTCCATCCGCATCCGTACACATGAATTGTATTTCACAATTTTCTTGTAAATATTGAACTATATATTTATTCTTACTCTTCATGAATTCGACCATTTTTGTAAATATGTTTACGTTATTTTTAACATCATATAGGCATTTCTTTAACATTTCACTTGTTTTTGTATAAAATAAACCATAATCGAAGGACATGTGTTTCAGAGGAATATTGTTTTCTGACGTTTTTACGTCGTAAAATTTTTTTGTGAAATAATCCAATATAAATTGTAAGGACTGGGTGAGAGATAAAATTGGGACTTGGAATGAATTATTCAGCTCGTTTAAAGAAGCCAGGACAGAAGGGTTACTGTATGCTTCATTTTCTAATTTTATAATTAAATCAGACATTTTTTGTATTTCTTCGCTAGATTCATCACTGCTTAATGCTAACAACATTTCGCTTGTACTTAAAAAATCACTTGCTTTGATAATTTGAGGAGAAAATGAGTAACCACCATAGTAACTATTGTGTCTAAGATTTACGCCCATAAAAACATTATCATTCATGAATTCCGTTTTACTTATGGATGTGGTTTTTAAACCATACCCAGCATCTACAAACTTTGCGTCATCTATAAACGCACCATTCTGCATGTGACCTATAAATTGTTTTAAAGCTTCCATACCATCTGACGGAATATCGATTTTTGAAACGAGTTGCCCTTGCGTTCCAGAAACATACGACCACCACCTCGCGCCAATCCAGTCATTCTCTGCGGATTGGGTAAGAAGTCTTTTGGGGAATGACAATAATATATTGTTTATAATGGCGACCTCGACTCCTGTAGCATTTTGTGTTTGCATATTACCCATATCGTCCATGATTCTAGTAGACTTTTGTAAAAGCCATTGCTGAAATTCAAAATTATTTAATTTATACTCGGTGCCTTTTTTTTTATACTCGGCGTCTTTTTCATCTAAAAACAATTTTAAATAATAGTAATAAAAAATGTTGGTAACCGAATAATCGTGTAATAAATTTCCAGACGCGTCGGTGGGGACATTACTACCACTAAACAAATTCCAAACTTCTTTTGCCTTTTTACTCACCGTTTTTGTTAAATTGCTGAATGTATAGGCAAAATTTTCCTTCTTAAACAGTTTTACAAAATCATCGAGACCACTAGGTTTATAATTAGGGTCATTTGCATCTTTAGTTAATTTTTCTGCACCTGTAGTTAATTTTTCAAACAATGTTTGAATTTCTTCCATTTGAATTACTTTGAAATTCGAAAATGTCTCGTCACTATCAATAATAAAAAAGGTTTT
>Ga0209550_10004169_pt1 | contig 13696 bp, 28 predicted proteins | sample LauGreSuBDMM15SN_2_FD_187567 | JGI IMG/M metagenome (GOLD analysis project Ga0209550, IMG submission 187567) | Freshwater lake microbial communities from Lake Michigan, USA - Su13.BD.MM15.SN (SPAdes) (version 5) | ecosystem: Environmental > Aquatic > Freshwater > Lake | place: Lake Michigan... | reverse complement strand
CTGTAAGACAAGTATAAATTTTTCTTCCTTTACAAAGAATATTATAACGCTCGTTGCTCATCAAATCACTCTTGTTTTTTCGTGACCAACGCGAATGCGAGGATCGCACCAAATTTGGAAACCTGCCTCTATTGCATCCAGACAGAATGATACATCTTCTCCACACATATCCTGAACTTCTCCAGATTCAAAGACTTGCATCTTTGGAGCAAACCAAGGATACTTCATTTCAGAATGTTCAAAGACTCCATTCTTAATCAGAACCCAGCCAAATCCAGTATAGTCAACTGTGAATGGTTTACGACGCTTGGAAATGCTTTCAACGGTCTCATGATTCATAACACCACCATTTCCTCTGAAATCTTCTTCATCCAACCAATGTGCGACTGATGTTGTATGACCATCTTCTGTGGCATACCAACCTGCCGCAATATCTTTGTCCATCAGAACCAGTTGCCAAAACTTTTCAGTATTGAAAACAATATCTGAGTCAATCCAGAGTTGCCAATCATATTGAAGTTTTCCATCCCAAGGAATTTGATTCGGTCCTCTTAGAACATTCGCACCTAAACATTTGCATCTTGCAAAGTTTACCATGGATGAATAGTCTTGCGAGATCTGAATACTTGCTCCTGACTGTACTAGATCAAAACACAGTTGAACAAAACTCTTGAGGTAAGTATAAGAAACTCCCCTGCCAGGCAGACAGAAGACGATAGATTTTCCTCTTACCATCTCTCTTGCCAAATTATAGTCCCATTCTTGTTCTTGCTGAACTGAGGGACTTTTTGCTGCTTTTACAGTAAATCCTTTAGCCATAATTTTTTGTAATTACTTCAGTATCATACAGTATTATCTATATGATGTCAAGAACTGCGTTCTGACAGAATTAGTTCATTTCCTTCAAGATTAAATGAGATTTCTGTGTCTTCATACCATTCTAAGTCATTCATGATTTGCTCAGGAATTGTGATGAAGTATTGACCACTGATTGGATCGATCTCTATGGGCGCAAAAATATCCCCGGAATTTTTTTTCATTTGAGTGAATATAAGTTTTGATTTTATATATGCGGGGTTTTTGAAATTTTTTGGTGGGGGGAATTTTTTATTGTGAGGGGTTGTGAGATTTTATTTTGGGTGGGGGATTTTTTTATTATAGAGTCTTATATTTCTCTCGCTTCCGTAACACTTTGTAGGTTAGGGTAGTGTTGGGTTTTTCAATTAGGATCGCTTAACTGTCAATCACGAACGAATAAGGGATACTAATCGTTCGTGATTAGGGCGGCAGAGTATAAACAACTGCCGCCCACGAACGTATAACTTAAGCGCCCAACTCTCCCAAACGAAGTGTGATTTTATGACACGCAATCCGCCGCCCGTTCAGTGTAAACGTATGGCGACGATTGCCGTTCTTTGTAACTTTAACCGTGCAACCCAACACTATGTCATGCGGAGGATTGCCCTCCCCAGCATAACCCTGGCAGTGCAATTCTGCCTCTCCGATCATACCATCACCGTGCAATCCGCCACGGTTGATAGAGTCGATTGCGAACTGTTCGACATCTCTAATGCGCTGAAAGTTCTCTGCGAAAGTAGAAAGCATGGGTCGAAAGTGTGGTGAAAAGTGTCAGGGAAGAACGCGAACTTTGATCTGGTTTCTTGACACTAATGCACCGTTAGAGTTTAAGATACCAACGCTGAGGCATTTGTTATACAAACCCATGTAGAGTTTGCCTACGCTAAGACCGAAGATCTCATCCCATTCTGCACACTTAGGGTTGAAATTAAAGTAGAAGATCTCAGAAAAGTGCAGCGGTGTGGTGATACGCATGGTGAAAAGTGTGGTGAAAAGTGAAAAGAAAGGGGGAGGATTAGTCCCCCTAAGTGTAACTCAGAGTCCGAACTTCTCCCTGCAGATAGGACCGATTCCCAACTCGATTGAAAGGGGATTGGTTAACTCACGCGCACAACATGAACACGTTCCTGTCTGCTGACCGTAGAGTTTAGCGGCAGCGTAAGGATCAGCGGCAGCAGATTGCACCGATTGAATGAGTGCCATTTCACCTAAGTTGGTTGCGTTAGATGTAATCCAACCAAGGTAAATGTTGCTCATTGTGCCCCACTGATTCACCTCTTTATCGTGGGAGAAAACATACACTTTACCCTGATACTTTGAGGGTTTTACGATAAAGTCTGTGAAGCGCATCACAATACGCTTAAGACCCCTATTCTGTGCCTCTTCGATTGCATTTACGATCCCGCTAAAGTTGTAAACAGTGGCGGCATTGTGGCGGATAATGGGATGGCGCATGATGCTTACCTTAGGTGTGGTTTGTGGAAAGAAAGGGGTGAGAATGTCACCCCCAGAGTGTCAGTTAATCCGAATGGATTGCGAAGTTGAAGCAATAGTAAACTGCCCCAACACTTCGCGGCGTTTCTTCTCCGCTTTCAGCAGAAGTTCCTGCTGGTTTATGTCATCCCCGAAATCCTTATTGTTTCGAGTAACCAAACTCACCGTCCGTTGTTTCACCTTAATGGTGGAAACATTCTCTGCAATCATTGCATCTAAAAGGTCAGCGTTTGCTGCCTTTAGTTGTAGTTCCAGAGTCTTAAACTTACGGTGGAGTTCAATAGACTTTTGTGCAAGAGTCTGAAGTTCCATTGTAGGAAAGAATGAAGAACAAAAGTGTAACTAAAGCAAACCTGAAAAGTATAAAACAGCAGAACCGGCGCGACAGTAGAACCCGCCCGACCCATCGCCCGCGATGCCTCCGGCACCGCCCGATCCTGCTATTCAGTTGTCAAGGTTCGCTCCGCTACTGTATCAAATCTGAATGCCCACTAGAGGGTTCAAACCTTAAGAAAAGCGGAAATTACCCATCAGCAACGTTAATGGGTCAAACGCTTGACGGATGGGCGGTTGGCGTGGTTGGAATCGCACCAGCGTCAGGCAGTTTGTATAAAGAACTCAAACAGTGCTAAATGAATTAAACTCAAACAGTGCTAAATGAATTAAACTCAAACACCACTGATTTAATTTAACTCAAACAGTGCTAAATGAATTAAACTCAAACAGTGCTAAGTATAAAAAACTAAGACAGGACTAAATGTAGAAAACTAAACCACACCACTGACTAACATTCTACACTTAATCCTGAGTTAGTTCTTTATGCTCAGGAAAAGTATAAAGAATAAAGAACTACTTAAGATTCATTCTCTATTCTTTATTCTTTCATTCTTCATTCATTTAACTAACTCTGCAGGTGATCCACAAGACTTATAAAATGCAATCATTCTTTCTGCCTCTTGAATTGTGGTGAATGATTGTGTGCGCCATTCACAAGAATTGTAAGGAGTTTGATAACGAATGATGAACATGAATCTAGTTGCGAATGTGTGTGAAATGTGTGCAATCTCGTCGAGATGTGTATGTGTATTCTCGACGAGATTGTATGATGATTGTGTGTAATCTCGTCGAGATCATGTGAACTTGTGTGCGCGTCTCGACGAGATTCAATAATGATGCCTTGACATTACACAATTCGGATCATTAAACCAATCAGAATCCTCATAAGATTCCGACATTCTGATGATAAGATCATCGGTCAATTCAACCATTCCAGTAGTAACTAACTGGGCGATTTCTTCAGGGGTGAGAATAGTGTTCATGATGGTGAAAAATGTAAAGAATTGGGGGGAGGATTGTGCCTCCCCGATGATGCTCAGACTTCCAAAGGTTTCATCGCTTGACCATACTTTTTGAAGTAGAATCCTGCGATCTCAACTGCAGAAAGAACTCCGGGTTCGTTTCTGACTTTAACAGGTTCGCCGTTCTTGAGTGCTGCCCACACGGTCTGGCGGGTGGTGATGTCGGAAGCGGGTGAGAAGGTTCGCATCGGGTGGTGTGGTGTGAACTGAGAGAATTCTACAGGGTCAGCGGCGGATCATCTCAGCAGCAGTGGACAGTGCCTCACCTGTCACATTGCGGATGGGGCGGATTGGTTCCCAGAACCAGTAGAGCAGCAGAGCAGCGATCAGAAGGCGCAGCATGGCACGATGGTAGTAGGAAGGATGGCGGGAGCAGGTTAGAGCGTTGAGCATGGTAGAAGGGGCGCAGAGCGCCCCGTAGGGGTTCAACCGATCAGGGCAGCGATCAGGCGGTCACGCTTGCGGATGGCGGCGGGGATGATGCTCCAATGCTCACGCTTGCCGGTGTTATTGTTCCGGGTTGCGGTGAGGATCCCCGCATCCTCAAGATCGACCATAACAGCGTGAATGGTGCCCTTGTGGCGCTTCGGATCCATGCCCATGCAACGGACGATCTCAGCGCCGCGCATGGCACCCTGCTGAATCAGGATGCTGCGAACCATGGTGCGGGTGATCAGGTGGAAGTTCATCGGAGTGGTGTGGTGAACTGATACCAGTATGGGGGCAGATGGGGCGCTGTGCCATCAGGTTGTGCCACCTTGCGAACTGTCCACTGCTGGGGGTTTATGGGTCTGTGGTGCCTGTAGACTATGGGGACAATCAGCACCAACACCGGCAGGGTCGCCGGTTGAACAACTATCGCCACCGAACCTGCCATAAAATAATGGCGCAAAAAGTATAAAAAAAGGGAGCAGAATTGCCCCCTTAAGTGTAATCAATCAGCGGCAACCATCATGCCATGCTGTACCGCAACTGTTCGCGGCGATCATATCAGCATCGGAAGGTTGCCAACCTTCAATATACTCCAGAATCTCAATCAGATCACCGACCTTATCATAAAGGTCTGTAGGGATGCTAAGGTCATTCAGAAACTTATTCCAAACCGGGAGAGTAGCAGCAGCGACAGTGTGGCAGTCGCAGCGGTTAAGGATGGCGGTTGCCTGAGTGGGATCGGGGATCATGGTGCGGTGTGGTTGACTCTGTAAGTCTACAGGATCGGATGGCAGGATGGGGCGCTGGGGCGCCCCGTGGTGGACAGTGGTCAGACTGTCACAATGGCGTTGACTGTTTTTTTAGCGGTGCCATGTGCAGGGAATGCTATAACAAACTCACGGTCCGATTGTTGACACAAACCGCAAGTGGCACAAGTTACATTCTCATGGATTGTTGCGGGGCAGGTGATAACTTTCCGACCGTTGGTTGTAGTATAGAATCGGTCGGTTTTCTCAGAGTGAACAACTGCCACGGCGGGAATGTTATACTCACTCATCACACGGTCAGCATCATCGACAGACTCACAAGATGCGTTGACGGTGAAACCTAAACCGTTCGCATTCTGCAGAGCGATGATGTTATGATCGTTCAGAATGTGATGCGAATAGGTGAAACCTTTGCGACCCTTGTTTGCATCAATCAACTGACGCAATTTCAGGTAATCAATGTTACCCTCATTATGCTGCAGATCGCCAGACACATTATGGCGCCAGAGTTGCCCGCGCTGAATCTTACGAATCTGTGCAATGAACTCCTGCCAAGATACGCCGCGCTCAGCATTAGAAACTTTGCGCCAGTGCATAACCTGCTTACCATACTTTGCATAACAACCTTTGTCATAAAATGGGCAGGTTGTGGGGCAGGTTGAGCGGTCGCTTGTGCTGGTGGGAATGGGTCCAGTCTTGGCGTTGCTGGAGATCAGAGTGAGAGCGGTGTTCATCGGGGTGGTGTGGTGAACTGCAGTTATCCTACAGCATCAGCGGGCAGGATGGGAGGCATCGCTGCCCCCCTTGTGCCAGTTATCGGATTGTCACAGATCCGCCCACTTGATACCTTTGATGTCAAGAAATGCCACCAATTTAGCAGCGTATTCTCCACAATGGGGGCAGCGAATCTCCTTTCTAACAATACTCCGATCAGTAGACTTTCCTGAAGGACTATTGTATTTTTTCATTTTCAGACGATACACTGCCGACAAAGTTTTCAGCATTTCTTCCACTTTGAGATCCTTTTGAGAATACTTAAAGTAAACAGAGTTCATGCCCCTAAAATTATTCATACGGCGACACTTGTCCAGTTGCGATACAATCCAACGGGACTCATTGATGTCGCCCAGAATCTCATTCAAGCAGACCTCAAATGCAGCGTTGACTGTCTCAATTTGAGCAACGGTGCGCTCAAGTTCTTTCATACGATCATTGAGACGCTGTTGCTGAACCGTCGAAACTTGATCGTCGAAAGTAACCTTACGGGATTCCTGTTGTTGTTGTGCAAGTAGCACAAGTGCCTTCAGTTGATCGTCAGAGAAACCGGAAAAATCAAAGGTCATCGGTCTGTGATGTAGGCGGCGTCAGTGGTGCGCCGTTGGTGGAAGTATGGCACCCCAGAACCGACCCGATCAACCACCAATGTGACACTGATCGAACTGGCACAGCATCAGGGTTTTGTGGGCAGTCTGGCAGTATCTTAAGAGGACAACCAGCACCAACGGGAGAAGGGTATCTCTACTGAACAATACATCGCCACGGAACCTGTCAAAAAATAATAAGATAAAGAAAAGAAAAAGGATCAGGCACCACCCTGATCCTCAAGATCCACTTTCACCTATCATGTATGCTATGATTATCTGTTCTCTACGCATTGAGTGTTTTTTCTTAAGGATGGGGCGCATCTCATTCCCCTTGTATCAGAAGTCTACCATCCAGTCTGGATCATTGTCAAGTGCAACCCAGAAAAAGTATTTCTGATTCATAGATGCAAGAAACAGTTTGTTTCCTTTGTGTTGCTCGATGATACATTCATCGTTTGATTGCATCATGTTTGCAAAGCGATTCTTTGCTTTCTTCGAGATTGGAATAACGAATGCGGTTTCCATGATGTGCTCGTCGAGATGTGCATAATCTAGTTGATGTCTCATGACTCGTCGAGATTGAATGTGCCACTAGATGATGTGGCACACCTCGTCGAGTTTTAGAACTCAATCTCGTCTAGTGTGGGAACATTATCTTGACTAGATTCACCACTGTCCATCCCAGAACACAGTGCATCAAGAATCGAAAGGATGCTGTTCCCATCAGTGCCTTTGTCCAGAAGAGTTGTCAGAATTTCTTTGTTCATAATCAAACACGAAGATAAGGGAAGTTAGAAACAACAAGACCAGGAACTGCAGAACTCGTTACTTTGAGTTCAGTTCCGTCATCATACCATCCATCGCTAGAAGAATCATAAACAAGAACCTCTATGTCTAGTTGATCCTTGTCAAGAGTCTGAATCATCTGGAGAAGTTGCCGATAGGTCATGAGATGTCTCAAGAACAAATGTAATGTAGCAGGGATCTCATGAGAACACAAGACCCCTTGTGACAGTTATCAGACTGACAGCAGTCGCTCGCTACGAATAGCAGAGTTGATGAAACTACCAACAGATTCCTCTTTGGCAATCACAGTATTCAGATCAGACACAAAGTTGCTGGGTTCAGCAACCTTATAGGTATAGTTACGACCACCCATGAAGGTGATGGTCACTTGCTCATCTTGCACATCGCTGATGTTTTCGATGGCGCTGGATTGAAACTTGAACATAATAAAAACAAAAAAGTAAAGGTTTGAGTGAAGTGTTTTGAGCGGGATGCTTCACCCCCGCTGATGAATCTAGTATGGCACGGGTTGGCAGTGGTGTCAACCCTTGTGTGCCAGTTCCCCGAGTGTCACACTAGAAGGGTTTCTTCTACCTCTTCCCACATAAGATTTGAAGTTCCGATTACATCATCATTCTGAATTGAATCAATGATTAGACCTTCTGGAGTGAGATTGAGAGTTAAGAAATCAGCATCCAAGCGATCACTATGAACAACAATTCTCACGCAACCATCAATGTTTTGGATTTCGTAGTTAGTCATAATTCAGTTGAGACGCATACCACTAAAGAAGGGGGAAGCACGAACCGCAACCCCCAGTGTGCCACTTACTGAACTGTCACACTCTCCACCAGTTCTTGATAGTATTCCTCACCATAGATTGAGGTGATAAGAGATTCCATGTCATTCTCAGATTCATGAGCGAAAGAATCAACTAGCAGTTCATAAACCATCTGCTCCATTGATTTCTTGTCCATTTCATCTACGACACGATCACAATACTGTTCAACAATCTCAGAAATCTGTTCGGGAGTGAGTGTCATGATTCAAAATTGGGTGGTTTTCATAATCTCATCAGCAAGATCACTGCCTACAATCCCAGCAATGAACTCAGATGTTGCATCATCATCTTCACCCTCTGCAACCCAGATGTCTTCAATCAACATGTCAACATCAGTGTCATTTTGACCAGGATTTTTGTCAAATGATTGATACATCATTTGCACGGCATAGGATACCAAATCATCCATGTCCATGTTCTCAATCACACGATAACAGTGTGCCTGGCAGAGATCAGAAATCTGTTCGGGAGTGAGTGTCATGATTCAGGCAGAAACTTTGTTACGAATGCGACGAACTTCGTCGTCAATAATCTCAAAAACTTGTTCGTACATGTAGTCACACGAACCAAGTTCAAGTAACACCTCATCAGTGTCATCATCATTCAGATGGATTTGTTCATCCAGGTTCTCAAATCCATCCTCACCAGTAGGATAGAAGAACACATCCTCTTTGGTGAATACAAATGCAGCAACAGGTGCGTTCTCACCTTGTTGCTCAATCAGGCGATTGACGCTATCACGAAGGTTGGAGAGGGTGCGGTACATCAGTCGTTCGTGGGGTGATAAACGATTTGGTCTTCAATGAGATTTGCGAGTTGATTATACCTTGAGAAGTCATTGTGCGACTTCTCACAATCAACTTGGAATCTGCTTCTAAATGCTTTATCGCGCATCACACGAAGAATCGTGTCTATTTGTTCATCCGTGAAATGATACTCTTTGAGGGTTTCAGTCATTTAGTTTATCAAAAAGTGTGGAGATTTCACATAAATCTAAACCAGTAATTTCCTGAATCTCATAAGAATTAAAATGATTAAAGAGTGTGAGAATTGCCTCAATCTCACGGGCAGTCAATTGATTGGTGTCAGTCATTTCCTCAAGGGAGAATTGAAGTAACGAGTGAAGCATAGCACCAGAATGATGCCAGTGGAGATCACTCCGACCAGTCCGAGAACTGTCACAGAGTCGCCAGTGAAGTTGTAAGTGTCAGGTGTCATCGGATCAGAAAAACAAACAAAGGAAGAATTACCAGAAGATGATACATCTTCAGAGTTTGGGATGTGCCATCCTTATAGTGGATGATGAGAAGATCTTGGTTCATTATCAGAAATCCCAGTTAGAGTTCAGAAATGCGTTCCAAGTGTGCTCATCATTGTCTTCTTCATCCTGCAGTTCAGGAATGTCCCAGATCTCACCGGGAGCATCTTGAATCTCAGTCCAGAGGGTGTCTTCCATGGTGTCGGGTGTGTGTGGTTGACTTCTTAAGTATAGGGGCACTGTAGGCGATCCTAGGTGCCCCTTGTGCCAGTTGTCAGACTGTCACTTCCATCAGTTCAGATTCAATTTCAAGACCAAATTGGCACAAGAAATTGTTATCCGATTCTCTCAGAAGATTTGCCAGAGCAATAGCATCTTCACGGGACATTTGTGAGATTTGGGCAGTATAATTCCCAAACTCGTGTTCAGTGTGATAACAACACATTGGAGTACCTCAGGAACAAATGTAGTATGGCAGCAAATGGGGGGCATTGCAACCCCCCTTGTGCCAGTTGTCAGAGTGTCACACTCTCTTGAAACTGGCGAATATATTCATAACATTCTTCCAATGTATCATAATACTCGGAACATTCCTCCTCATAATCATATTCACCGATAACATAGATTTGTAGATGCCACCGACTTTCACGTTGAATAGTAATTTTACCGATGGAAGAATTCATTGGATTTCTCAGCGACGAATGTAATGTAGCAGGGCACCGGCAGGAAGTCCAGTGCCCTTGTGCCAGTTGTCAGAGTGTCCTACCAGTCTGCTCAACCTCATGCTTAATCATCGCAATTGCCCATAGAGCATTCTCACCTTCCGACAGATTCGAAAAGTTGTTCTCATAAACCTTCAAAACCGTTGCAATAGTCTCCAGAGCAGTGAAATCAGTTCGGTTGATGTTCAGTTCCATGAGAGTTGTGTGAACTGCAGTCATTATAGACCACAAAGCGGCACGGGATCTCATGTCCTTGTGCCGCTTTTTTTATTGTCACATCACATAAAGGGATCTAGGTCTTTGATGTTATAATGTACTTCCTCCCCACCCTCCAATTGAAGTACTTCGCGCCAATTAATATCTTCCAGATCCAGATCATCATAACACTCGATGTCTAGAACAACTCTTACCTGTCGTTTTTGTGCGATCATGAGAATTAAATGCGATTGTACTGAATTCTATCATGCATAGTGGCGATATGCAAGACTTTGATAGTCTTGACCATCTCGCGCATAATCCTCTTCGAGATCTGATGCACCTAGTTCGGCATATGAGTCTTCGTCGAGATTGTAATCATTACCAAATGTGTAGTCGAGATCGTAGTCGTCGTACATAATGCTCGTCGAGATTCTGTGAGTGACTTTGATATTGTAGCATGATCTCGACGAGATTGCAAGCAGTCGTGCAGGTCTCGTCGAGATTCACATAAGAATATATAGCACTTATAAGGTACAAATATATTGAAATACTAACATATCATGATAGTGTTATATGATGATATTGAGATCTTGTGAGGTTGTGCCAGTTCTTATGGTGGCGCGGGGGGGTTGACTTTGCGAAGTGAGTGTGTTATAATGCGCTCGCCAAACTTGCATAAGAATCGACCATTTATAAGCATTATAAGGCATTTAGAAAGCATAAGACTCAAAGTATTAAAAGATAATAACATCATATAACACTATCATTATAAAAAACAATTATATATTTTTTAATACCTTTTTTTAATTGATACTATTTCTAACTTAGGTTTCCATTGATGAAGACCATGACACTCAACACCTCTCTTCATCATCTTAACCATTGCTTCCTGTGCGGATTCTAATTCAAAATATACTGCCTTCAGAGTACAATTCATATAAGTGTACTCAACACAGTAGAATCCTTCCTTAAGTGGATCAAACATCATTTGTACAGATAAGATCCTGCCCAGTCAGCACGACGATAGCAATTATCACGGGATTGCTTATCCATGAGATTAAAACGCACATGCTTGGCAGGAGACTTCCAGGTTGCAGGTTTATACACTTCACCAGTCTTCTTATCAATGAAGGCATGAATACTCTTTTGCTTCACACTACCATCATGATTGACACCAGTTTCCATTTCAATACGCAGATACTTACGACTCTCCACAATATAGAAATTCATACGATAATCATAAGTGCCATTGCGAATTTGCTCCAGACACTTCTCATGATAGGGAACATAAGATTCATCCACAATACCATTCTTGGCAATGGCATTCTGATGAGATTTCGTAGTGTGAAGACGATAGTTCTCATCCAGAGCATTGACCAGAGATTCAGTATAACGAAGCACATCGTTCACTTGTGCCTGAACCATGGGACGGGTTGCAACGAAGTCAGAGAAGGTCATGTGAGGTTTCTGTGTGTATGAGAGTATTATAGGGCATCCAGGGTGATGTGGATGCCTCGGTGTGCCAGTTAATCAGGTGTCACACTGCTACCAGTTTTTTCGGATCAAACTTGCCATAAGTGATGAATGCCTTTTCAACTTGAACTTTACCATTCATAAAATACTTGACCCACATATCCTCAGATTCTTCACCATTACCAGTAAGAGTGAACAGCACATTCGGATATTCCTTAGAAAGCCTACACATATCCTCAGTGTGTTCATACCATTTGCACTGTTCATCAAATGGGTTGAAAGTTAGAAAATTAACTACATCATTTTGTGTAACAATGCTGGTCTCATACATCTTTTCAACATCTTTGATGAGTCGTTTCTTCAACTCATCAGAGATATTTGATTGTTGAATTTCTTCAATTTCGGATTGTTTCTTTTTCTCAACCTGACCTTTGACTTGAGAATTGTCAATGCTCAGTTCGTAGTAAGTGTAGTAACCCATGTTCGGTGTTTTGTGTACGAATGTATTGTAGGGCATCCAGAGGAGTCTGAAGTGCCCTGCTGTGCCAGTTCGTCAGGTGTCCTCAACAATCAAGCAATAACGGCACTGGAAAGCAAAAGTTTCTTTTTGCCAGGTTTTCTTCACACCATTCTCTTCCCAAGAATAAACAACCTCATACCAAGGGTCAGTAGAACCATAAGAATTAAAACCCTCAACGGTCACATAACCCTTGGAACCATCTGCCCGTGCCCAACGAGAACCAACTTGGATTTCATGATGTTTGAAGAAATGACGGACAACTGCTTTGTGTCCATCTATGATTTCAGTTTCGTAATTCATTATGCTTAAAAGAATTCTTTAATCATTTGCTTGAGATGCCACCAAGTTGATTTGGGTTTGTCTTCTTCAAGTGGTTTCTCCCTCTGCTCAAAATCCTTTCCATTTCGACCACAGAGAGATTTATCTTTCCTGACTTTAGTACAAACCATATCAACAGCATAAACTATGCCTTCAATGTAATCCAATTCTTCAACATAATGCTTTTGGCAAACATGAAAAAGACCAGGAATCAAACGACAATGCTTACAATCGCGGCAAGCAGGAATCGGTTCAAGTAGAGAGTAATTTTCAGACATTGAATCAGTCTTCCATACCAACAAGAACCATCTTAGGTGCAAGATGAGCGGTCATCTCACCAATAACTTCAGCATCAACAAGACCAAGTTTACTCTGAATTGCTTCAGGAATCAACTTCAGAATCACTTCCCGAAACCTGTCATCCTCAGCAATATAACAGGATACTTCATCAGCAAGTGCTTCAGCAAGTCGTTCGTAACTTTGTTGTGTAAGTCCCATTGGTTTTGTTTCTTTATTAGTAGTTTGAATGACGTTAAAGACCCATTGTTCGTTTTTCTTCTCTGCTCTCAGAGAAAGATTTGCCCAACGATCAATGTCACTACCATAATACTCATTGATGATATTGGTCGTACACTGATCTCCTTCAGAATCACGGAAACCATACTTACGATACATCTCATTTGCATAGATCGTATCATAAATGATCTTCTGTGCAACCACAGGATCAGTGTTGGTTGTGATTACTGCATAAACAAGTGCATTGATCTCTTCAATGACTGAATCGGGAGTTTTGGAATAGCATTCCCATTCTGTACGATCACAGTAGAGTTTGTGAACGACATAATCAAAGGTAATCATTTGTGAACCTCGTAGTAATCGTACTCAAAATCGGCAGGAAGTTGTGCCGTAGCAGCAGCAAGACAACTTGCAATCACCTTGTACCATGCACCATACTCATCGAAGAAGAAGTACCGTTTGGGTCTCATGTTCATGGGAGTGTTCCCTTGACTACCTTTGTATTATAAGGCATCTGGTTCCCCTGTGAAGTGCTCTTGTGCCAGTTGGTCAGGTGTCCAGAAGTGCCTTAAGTGTATCCTTAAGTTTCTTGTTTTCTTCCTCAAGTTCTTTAACTTTTTCAGAAAGTGAAGTGGTATCTTGAGAAGGTTCTTCTTTCCCATCAAGAATGGTTTCTGTTACATTTGCACCCTCAAGGTTGGCATACCTAAGGTTGGCACCCCTAAGGTCGGCACCATAAAGGTCAGCACCCCTAAGGATGGCACCATAAAGGTCGGCACCCCTAAGGTAGG
>Ga0209550_10004168_pt1 | contig 13699 bp, 14 predicted proteins | sample LauGreSuBDMM15SN_2_FD_187567 | JGI IMG/M metagenome (GOLD analysis project Ga0209550, IMG submission 187567) | Freshwater lake microbial communities from Lake Michigan, USA - Su13.BD.MM15.SN (SPAdes) (version 5) | ecosystem: Environmental > Aquatic > Freshwater > Lake | place: Lake Michigan... | reverse complement strand
CTTTGGGGGCCGAACGGTGGCCAGCCACGGCCTGGCCATGGGCGGCATTTGATGCGCTCCCCGAACCCGCCAGTTTCGCGAGGCTACTCGCAATGGCGCGACTGTTCTCAGTGAAAATTATGCGCCTAACCGGCTCACTTCGGGGTGAAAATCAACACCAAGACCCTTGGGAGGCCTACGTTATTAGATTTTCCAATGTTTCAGATTAACAACTGATTTTGGCGTTGAGGTGACGCGCGTTAGGGGCTGTTTGGTCGACTTAAGGACGCTTTCTGACGGGCGCTGCCCGAACAATTGGCGCCTAAACAGGGTGATCAATTTTGCGCAAAAGGCCGCAGTTTAACGAAGAAATAACAGAATTTCAGGATTTTGCGAAACCGGTTAGGGTGAAAAAACTTTTCCAGATAAGCGGTTCGAAAGCGCGGTCGCCCGTCCACGAAGCGAAGGCTTCCGGTGTTCGCGGGTGCCGCTGTGATGCGCCGCCCTAGGCTTGACCATCAGAAAAATCCGCTGCTAGTCTGCGTTATGGATCATCGATAATAGCTAAATAAATCGATGGAATTGGCGTGCAGTCTAAATGGGATCGGCGTGCCTGGGGGATCAAAATGCAGACTGAAGTCGGGACTAATCGTGCCAGTGCGGGCGTCTCCCGTAAACATAAGCGCAATCTATACCCAACATCAGTATGTCTAAATTGGTGGGTGATATGGACTTCACGTTTCGTCAGTTGGAAATCTTTCGCGCCGTTGTGGTGGCCGGATCTATCACTAAGGCCAGCCACCGGATCGGCCTGTCACAGCCTTCGATCAGCCAGCATCTCGCCAAGGTAGAGGAAAGCCTTGGCGTGCAATTGATCAACCGCAACCGCACCGGGACCGTGTCTTTGACCCCGGCTGGCGAGTTTTGGTACCGCTCTTCAATTGAAATCATCGACCGGATGGAAACCCTGTTGCAAGAACACGCGCAGACGTTTCGCAATTCGAACCTTGTGCTGAAGTTTGGCGCAACCCCGGTCTTGCGGGGGCGGTTCTTAAGTGGGGCAGCCCGCATTGCGCGGGATCACTCGAACTTCACCCGCTTTGAAGTGGTTTACGAGTTGAACTCTGTCAATTTGGTCGAACGACTGCGGATGCATCAGATCAACTTTGCGGTTGTGGCTGAAGACGCGCTTGTGGATGAGGCGTCGTCCTTTGCCATTACCCCTTTATTTGTTGATAGAGCAGTCTTGGCTGTGCCGGCCTCTGTCTCGGATGACGAGATCCGCAACGCCTTTGATCCGGGGTTTGATCCAGACAAGATCAACCCGATGCTGCGCCATTATGTCGAGATTGATTCGGCTGTGCCGACCCATAGTCAGTCGCATGAATGGTATTTCGGCCACCTGCCCCATGCAGTGCCTACCTTTCGCGCCCCAACTTTTGCCTCGTCGATCGAATTTGCGGCCGACGATCTGGCCACCTGCCATGTGCTGCGTTCGCTGTTGCCGAACCTAAGCCAAACGGTGCTGGATAACGTAAAGCTATTTGAAATAGACGGTCAGGAACTGCGTGTCGTTCTGGCAATGCGCAAGCATTTGCTGTCGCATCCGACCTTTGCCCGCTATTATCAGATGATCGTTGACTTCTGCCGACAAGACTATGCCCCCGTTATGGAAAGCCAGGTCATTCGCGAGCTTAGCGAACTTGTGCCCAGTTATGGCCGCAAAAAATAGGGCCAAACCCTTCATTGGCTAGTGACTAATCCTCAACATAAGCAAATCCAAATCCACAAAGTGCCAACATCGGGTCTGACAGATGGCTGACATCTGTTTGTACTGGGAGGTGCAATGATGAGAAGGGCGATTTTACTAGGGCGTGTTGCGATCAATGGGCTTGATATCCTGTAGCCTTGAAGAAGTTGTAGCACTCTTCTTCGTAGAAGAGGTCGCAGACGTAACCGATGGCTTGCCATAGGGCGTCTGATGTCCGTGCTGCTACTCGTCGGATCAGGGCCTTTATCTTTCTGAAGGCCGTTTCAATCGGGTTCAGGTCGGGCTAATAGGGTGGCAGGAATAGGAACCATGCGCCGACGTCTCGTATCATTTTGGCCACTTTTTGGCTTTTGTGTTACGCAAGATTGTCCAGAATGATCACGTCGTCTTTGTGCAGGCTGTGTGCCAACTAGGTTTTGCCGTAAAGGTCTAACATCTCGCCGTTCATCGCCCCATCGATCACCGAGGTGCATCGAGCCGATCATCGCGCAGGGCGACAATGAAGGTCTGGGTTTTCCAGCTGCCGAAGGGGGCGTCATCGACTAGCTGCTCTCACTTTGGCGACCAGCCGGTGGTCTTGCCCATGTTCGTCTTCAGCACAATTTCATTGATAAATCTCAAGCTTGGCAATAGGTTATGCGTGAACGGCTGGTGCCGGGTGATCCAGATCTGTCTTGCCTCGCGCACCTCGGGTTGCTTCTGCTCGAGGGCCCGCAGGTTTTTTTATGGGTCAGGCCGGGGCCGCGCAGCAACCGCCAAACCGAAATGCGGTGGACGGTGATGCCGTGGCGTTCGGCTAATTCCCCCGGCAGGTCGTTCAAGGTCAGGTCGTGCTTTTCGGCCATCCGCTTGGCTATCGCAGCCCTCACGGCCCCGAGTTTGCCATGGCCACCCGCCTCGCGCTCCAAGATGGCCATGGCATTGACAAACTTTACAAATACCCGAAACGTGCCGCTGTTGCACGTGAAAATACCCCTCCTCGACGCAAGCAACCACCCGCTCGCGAAGCGCCATAGGAAGTGATCTGCCCATTCATAACCCCCACATCTGCAATGAACTCAGGGAACCACGCATTAACCGCCGGCGAAATCCCGGATAGGCTTAGCCGCAACCCACTCTAATCCCATTCTGACCAACTATATCGAGATAGAGGCGACCGTTCCGACCTGTGCCGCGTCAGCAGAGTGGTACTGCACGTTTTTGCCCGCCGCCACGGCGACCTTTACGGCGCCGACCTGCGCCTCATCGGTTGAGATGGTCGGCGGCGGCCTTGGCACTTGTCATGTCCCGTGTTGTATTCGCTGCTGCCGAACCTTAGCCCTACAATCTTGTAAGAGCTGCGGCGATACCGGATTATTGAGATGAACCGCTAGGTGGTGACCATGCGCAAGCATCTGCAGACCCATGCCACCTTTGCCCATATCTTTAATGAACTAACGGCATATAGCCGTGGCAAATATCTTGGGGAGATGCACGAAGACCAGATCGCCAGCTTTGCCGCGCTGCATCAGTCTGCCATGCCCAGCATCCAGCATCCAGCATCCAGTGATCCGTCGCTGAGTGACGGGACGCTTCAGCATTGGTCAAAACCAATGAACTGTATAAGTCTTTCCATCACCTGATGGTGCCAAAATGCTCGTGGTCTCAATCCAATCCGTTGCGGTATTGAAACTACATAACCTTCAGAGATTGGATGACCGGGCTTTCCGGGGGGAGAATAAGATGCAGACTGTTGTGATGGCGACCGGCCGTGGTGGTGTGGCTGTCTGGATTTTCCGCGCCCTGCTCGTGGCAGCCGCCGCTTTCATGGTTTATTCATGGCTCTTGCCGTGGTGGGGTGCCACGGTTGCCGCCTTGAAGGGCGAAGATCATCTATTGTTGCGCCCTTGGGGGATCCAGACCGTGCCCCAGGTAAGAAACAATATCGACGAATCTCTCTTTTCCATGCCTTTCCCATCGCTCTTTGCCGGCTTTATGTGGACCTATCTGACTGTGTGCATGTTGGCTCTTGCGGCCAGCCTGTTCGTCAACAGGCAGGTCTCTCTTGGCCGGATAAAGTTGCCACTCGCGGCGGTTTTGATTGGACTTGTCGGCCTTTCCTATATGGCCGCCGTCGGACTTTCGTTTGCAATTGGAGAGCTGAAGGCTGGATTGGCCGGAACCAATTTCATTGGCAAGTCGACATTCTTGGAACCTCAGTCGGGAGCCAAGATCAAAATGGTTTCGGACCTAAAAATCGGCTACTGGCTGGCTCTCGGGGCGGGAGGGGCTCTGACCGTCCTGGCCCTGCTTTGTGGCCTGTTTGGCGGCAAGCCGAAGGCATAGGAGCGTCACTGATCCAGCGTACGATTGCCCAATGTCGCGTGGTGCGAGGCAGGTAATCCGTCCTGGAGGCTCAGGCGCATCGCGAGCGTGGCAGTGCGCCATCGGTGCCGTGCCAAAACCATCCTCCGCGTGTGGTCCAAGCCAGTTTGACTGACCTTTGCCCCTCGATGCCGCCTGCCGTCCGGTGGACCGGCGCCATACACCACTGTCGGCGTTGTGAGCCGCCACGTGCCCGTCTTCTGATTGTCGAACCTGAGCACGTCGAGACACGACGAGCGAAAACCGTCTTCTATCAACGGGATGATCAGGACAATTGTCTTGGTCCTGCACACACACCTTTTGACCCATTCCCTCGTTCTTAACGCGTAGATCGCCTGTTGCCGCTACACAGGCCGGGATCAGATCGGCAGCTTTGGCGACCTAATGTACACCACCCCAGGACATGGTTCGTGTCTGCACAGCGACCGAGTGTGACGCCAACCCGCGCACCATAGTAAAAAGCCAATGGTGTTTATAGGGAAATCCATTAGCCTTCGGTGCCAACATGCTCGCACTTCGGTTTCAAAATTAACCAAGCGCTGGGAGGAATGAGATGAACTTCAGATATAGGATTGCCGGATTTGCTGCTGTTACAGTAGCAGGTCTGGCGACAATGGGCTTTGCGCAGGGGGTGACATCCGATCGCCTTCTGGCCGCAGGGTCCGAGGCGGAGGCTGGCAACTGGCTCATGGTCCACAAGACCTATGACGCCAACCGGTACTCGATGCTTGACCAGATCAATGCCGGCAACGTCTCTGGGATGAACCTTGCCTTTGCGGTACCTTTGGGCGGGTTGGAGCCCTCTGCCTTCGGCATCGGTTTGATGGAAGGCACGCCTCTGGTTGACAACGGCTTCATGTATGTAAGCGACCCTTGGGGCACGCCGTACAAGATTGACGTGTCAGACGGCAAGAAGGGCAAGATCGTCTGGATCTGCGACACTGGTATCGACAAAGATCCAAGCCGTGGCATCCTTGCGGTCAGCCGTGGTCTTGCCCTCAGTGGCAATCTGGTCATCAACGGGTTGAACGACGGACGGGTCATCGCCTGCGACAGCGAAACGGGCGACGTTGTTTGGGACCAAAAGGTTGGTAAGGATCCTGGCGAAGGCTTCACGTCGGCACCGCTTGTAATTGGTGACAAGGTTCTGGTTGGCCAGTCCTATGGTGACTGGGCGACACGCGGCTGGATTGCCGCGCTGAACGTCGCGGACGGCGAAGAGGTCTGGCGGTTCTACACCATTCCGGAGCCGGGTCAGCCAGGCTCGGAAACCTGGAAATGTGAAGAGGCTGGCAACCCCGATTGCTGGAAGACTGGCGGCGGCTCGGCTTGGGTGACGGGTTCCTACGATCCGGAAACGAACACCACTTATTGGGGCACCGGCAACCCTGTGCCGATGTATGACCCGGAATTCCGCCCGGGCGACAACCTGTACACCAATTCCTCTGTCGCGCTTGACATGGATACCGGTGCGCTGAAGTGGCACTTCCAGTACACGCCCGGCGACTACATGGACTATGATGAGGTTGGCGTCCAGTTGCTGGTCAACCAGACGATCGCTGGCGAAGAGCGCAAGGTGCTGGCACACTTCGGTCGCAACGGCCTGTTCTACACCCTGGACCGCAACAGTGGCGCCTATATCAACTCGGGCCAGTATGTCACCAAGTTGAACTGGACCAAAGGGGTAGACCCGAAAACCGGCATGCCGGTGGAATATGATCCGTCCAAATCGCTGCAAACCTATGCCATCGGGGCGATCACCCGTGCCGGGGCGACTGCGACCACCTGCCCAAATATTCAAGGTGGGGTGAACTTCTTCCCGACGGCCTATAACCCGACTACAGGCATCGCATACGGTGCCGGGATCGAAGGCTGTTCGGATCTATCGGTGAAGGAAGTGGCTGTGGCTGACGTCGAGCCCGGCGTGATCTTCATCGGCGGCGCAGGGGTTTCCAGCGGCGAACAGACGGGCTCGATCACCGCGATCGACGTCGCCACCACCAAGCAAGTCGCCAAGCAGAATACCCCGTTCCCGATGTATTCGGGTGTTCTGTTGACCAAGGATCTACTTTGGTCCGGCTCGTCTGATGGTACTTTCACCGCCTATGACGCCACGACCCTGGCGCCACTTTGGAGCAAGAACGTCGGCTCTGGTTTCGCAGCGCCGCCGGTCACGTATATGGCGAATGGCAAGCAGTACATTGCCATTCTGGGTGGCGGCAACGCGCTGGCGACGTTCGATCATCCAGAACTGCAAATCATGCAGGCGGCGAACATGCTCTGGGTCTTTGCGCTGGACTGATCGCAAGAACCCACGTGCCGGGCAACTTCGGTTGCCCGGCATTTTCTACCTGAGGCCTTACCCAAGATGAGGATATTCATGACTTTGCGTCACTTAAGTTATATTGTCCTTCCCTCGACCATCGCTGCAGCATTTCTGTTTTCCCCTTATGCGATTGCCCAAGACACCATCGCCTTGGTCGGAGACCCCGATAAGGGACGCACCATCTATCAGAAGGTGGGCTATTGCGTGAAATGTCATGGCTGGCCAGGTGATGGAATATCGGGGATCAGTTTTCAAGCTCCGGCGGGGTCCAGTCTACGCGCGACCAAACTTGATGCAGAAGGGCTGACCGAGGTGATAAGATGCGGAATTCCGGGCACTGAAATGCCCTACCACGAGGCGGCGGCCTACCGCGACGACCGCTGTTACGGTCTGGTCCTGTCGGATTTTGAAGAGGGGACGGCGCCTGTCCGCGGCAAGACCTTTCCTGACAAGCAGCTTGTCGATCTGATCGCCTATTTGCAGGCACAAATGATCGGACTTGGCGAACCCAACCATGATGAATGCGCGGCTTATTTCGGCACCTCGGCTGACAAAGCCTGCGCCTATCTGGAAACAGACTGACTGTGCGTAGATCAATCAGCGCCCTGACGATTGTCTTTCTGGCACTGGTCTGCAGGGCTGGCCAGGCGCAGGAAACCATCGAACCGCTTTATTCCATCTGGGATGTCACACTGGGTCAGTCTGTGGCGCAGATCCCCGAAGATAAAGTCAGCGAACTGACCTGCGGCACCAATGGCGGTCCGCCGGCGCAGCCCCTTGTAGCCTTCGAGGATTTCGCGACCTGCCCGCCCGAACCTTCAGGTCTGCACGAAATGACTTTCTTTTACGACGATGAACAGGACTACATCGCCCGGGCGCTGGAATTGGAATACCGGTTCCTGAAGGGTGGCACCTCAATCTTTGCCCACCCTGTGGTGGTGTCAGTGCTGGTCGATGAGGCCGGCATCGTGCAAGGTCGCCGCATCGTGACCGACGACCGCATCAGCGACAATGAGCGGCGCACCGCTGTGACCCTTATGCGCAACTTCAAGGCGCGCTTCTCACATTGGTCCATGGCCTGCGAAGATGTGCCGATGCGAGATGGCGAAAAGACTGTCGGCAATCAGTTCATCCACGAACGGTGTCAGGGCACCTCGCCAGACGGCTCAACGCGCATCGCCATTGAAGCCAGCTATCTGCGCAAGAAGGGTCAAGACGCCATCAGCCTGGAAACCCAGACAGTGAACACCGGCTATTTCCAGAGCCAGACCCGCTATGAAGAGGTGTTGGCACCCTTGTCCCCCACCGAGGCACCGTGATGCTATTCGCTTTGCAACCGCCCGTCAGCCATGAAGTTACCGGTCATCGTCGCTTGGTCGAAGTCGACCTCGCTTGTGGCCGCCGTTGCAAAGCGGTTGCCATTCAGCGTGGCCCCCGTCATCTTGGCGCTGCGCAGGTCCGCGCCGTAAAAGTCGCTCAGGCTGATCGTGGCGCCTGCGAAATTGGCGCGGCTGAAATCTGCATTAACGAAACCGGCGTAGTTGATCGTGGCACCCTCAAAGACGCTGCGCCCCAGATGCGCGCCGTTCATGTTGGTCCGTTGAAACGAAGCCCCAGTGAAGTCTGCGTTATTGGCGACAGCGTCACGCGCCACCGCGCGGTCCAGCAACGTATGCGCCAGCTTGGCCGAGGTAAGACGCGCCGTCTGCAGCCGCGCCTCAGTCAGGTCGGCGTCACTGAAATCTGCGCCCGACAGTTGCGCGCCATAAAGCATGGCCCGCGTCAGATCCGCACCCTTGAAATTAGCCTGGGTCCCGTCGATCAGGTTGAAATTGGTGCCGTTCGCCGTGACGCCGTCCAGGATGGCTCCGCGCAAGTTTGCGCGGTGGAAACTGGCGTTGGTCAGATTGGCCCCCGTCAGATCAACCCCTGCAAGATTGGCCTTCTTGAAGGACACGCCCGACAGATCGCAGCCCCGGCATTCCTTGCGCTGGCCGGAGATCAGCTCATCCGCCGGGGTGGCCCATGCCCCCTGCGCCACCAACATCAACGCCAACGCCAGTTTCATTGCTCTGTCCCTCCTGCCGGAAAGAAGGCTACCGATGCCCCCGTCCTATCCTAATAGCGCAAGGCGAGCCTGGCCCAACCTTTGTCGGGCATTGGGAATCTCAATGATGCTGGCCCTGCCAGCCCTTGCCGAAACGCCGTCCGCCATCATCAAGGGTGACGCGCGCGTAATCGACGCCGACATCCTGATTGTCTCCGGCAAGCGGGTCATTCTGTGGGGTATAGACGCTCCCGAACGAGCCCAGAACTGCATTCTGAATGGCAAGGTATGGGGCTGCTACGATGTCTCAAAACGCACGCTGGAGGCGCTGGCCGGGCGTGGCTCGATCGAATGCGTCCTGACCGGCGAGCCTGACCCCTTTGGCCGCCGCCATGGTGTGTGCACTTACGGGGCCGAAGATCTGAATGCGCAAATGGTCCGTATGGGTATGGCGCTGGCTTTCTCTGAACAGACCCCCGACTACGAACCCCAGCAGCTGGAGGCAATCACCAAAGGCGTCGGCCTTTGGCAGCCCGGCTCGACATTTGAAGAGCCTTGGGTTTGGCGGCTTGGCCACACTCCTGGCGGATTTCGTTGACACAAAGGAAGGACGAAAGACCGATGACATCTTTGGTGCGCATCATTGGCGGCGGCTCTGGCGATGGTGCCTATGACGCCGTCCTGAAATGGGTCCTGTTCGCTGCCCTCATGAGCCTGAGCGCCGTGATCCTGTGGGATTACGGGTTGCTGCAATACCTGTTCTCGGCCGATACCAGCCGGATTTCGGTGCTGATCACAGCTCTGTTCATCGCCTTCTTGGTGCACAGCCTGTGGATCGTGCTTTGGATGGCACGCGAATACCGTCAGGCCCTGATCGTTACCGATCTGCTGGCGCAATCTTTCGGACCCCTGCCGGTGCAGGACGGCCAGATTCTGGCCTTGGGTGGCAAGATCGCACAAGAGGGCGTCATTGCCGACTATCTGCGCAATGTCGCCAAGACCGAATCCAGTTCGGACCGCGACCGCTCGCTTCTGCTGCAAAGCTTGTCCGCCTCGCTCAAGCGGCGCACCAAGGTCGGAGTCTATGGCACGGATCTCCTTTATAAACTGGGGATGCTGGGCACGATGATCGGATTTGTCATCATGCTCAACTCCATGGGTGACATGAAGAATTTCGACGTCGAAACCCTGCGCGCTGCCTTGCAGCGCATGATCGGCGGCATGGCAGTGTCGCTTCTGACCACCATCGCGGGCTTGGTCGGCGGCATCTTGCTGCGCATTTTCTACAACCTGGCCGACGGGCTGGTCACCGACATTCTGCAAACCATGGTCGAGACGACCGAAACCTCGCTTGGGTCGCGCCTAGTCCGTGAACCTAGGGCCGCCCGAAATGTTTGAAGACGAGCCGGAACCTGATTTTGAGATTTTTTCGGCGCTGCTCTTCAACTCGTTGAAGGCCATCACCTTCATGTTCTTCTTGTCCTTTGCCATGATCAATCCGGTTGCCGAAAGCGGCAAGGTCGATCCCAAGGCCGAGATGATGATCACCGTAACCTGGCCCGACGCCAACCCTGATGACGTGGACACCTATGTCGGTGACCCCGCGGGCAACATCGTCTGGTATAACCGCCGCGAGGCTGGCCTCATGCACCTTGACCGCGACGATCGTGGCATGTTCCGCGATGTGATCGAGCTGAACGGCGAGACCATCGAAAACCCGTTGAACCAGGAAATCATCTCGTTTCGAGGTTTGTCCGATGGTGAATATTCGGTCAACATCGTCCACTACATCGCCAACGGGGGCAATTTGCCCGTGCAGGTCAAGGTCGAAAAGCTGAACCCATCGGTCAAGTTGGTCTTTTACGACACGATTACCCTGACCGGCACTGGAGACGAGCGCACCGCCGTTCGCTTTACACTGGAGGGCGCAGAGGTCAAGGACGTGAACAACTTGCCCCGCGATCTGGTCGCTCTGACGCGCAATGATGCCCCAAAGGATTCCGCTCCCTCGCTTGATGCGGCAACTGGCGAGGTGGTCAAATGACCTTGACCATCCTGCTGCTTGCCGGGGCCTATGCGCTTGTTGCAGCTTTTCTGTTGCTGATCCTGATTTCCTCCCGCCAGAATCTCGTGTTAAAAGCGATGGCCACTATCGCTACCGCCGCGTTGATCCCGTGGACCTATCACTCGATCGGCGAATTGCGTGGCCTCCCGACCGACAGCCAGCCCCCGGCGCATTTCAGGCTGCACTGGGCGAGGGTGGTCGAGCCGAACCTGTTGATGAAGGAAAAGGGCCATGTCTTTATTTGGCTGGAGGAATTGGATGACCAGAATTATCCCAGCGGCATCCCTCGCGCCTATGCACTGGCCTATGACCCCGAGCTTGTGAAAAAGGTCGAGGTCGCCATGGGCAAGATCCAGGATGGCGACGAAGTCTCGGGCACAATTTCTGAAGAAACAACGACGGCCCAAGGGGACACCGCTGAAAACCTCGCCGAAAAGGTCATGAACGGAACGCGCTCCACCGGGCCCGACAGCGGCGCGGTCGGCGAGCGGTACTTCGAGTTCGACCCAAGCATGCTGACCTTTGGCGAAGCCCCGGCCCCGATCACCCCCGAGAAGAACTGAAGCGCGTCGCCACGCGGTCAGTGCCCCACTGATGGGCGTTGAATTCTTTCTTTTTTCAACGAACCATACCGCCTCCCACCTGCGGACACTTCACTTCGGTAGGTTTGCCTGCACCGTGGTCAGCGCTACACAGGCCCCAGTCAGATTCTTGGCCCCGCTCTGCGCGATCAGAGCCGCTGGAGTTCCCTCGCTGGGAACGCCACTGCCCCGCCCGTTCCTGCCTCTTTGCTAAGATTCTGGCCACCACAGTTCTGGCGCTGTTGCAGGTCGACCTGTTCCTGGCCATCGCCAGCCTTCGGCATCATGCTGCCGCTGAAAACCCTGATCTTCGTGGTACCCGTCTTCATCCTGGCTGGGCTGATGCTGGGCTCAATCGGCCTTGTCGTCTCGGTCTATACCAAGCAGATCGAGAATTTCGCCTGCATGATGAACTTCGTAATCTTCCCTAGGTTCTTTTTGTTATCAGCATTTTACCCGCTGTGGAAACTGCGTGAGGCCGGAGTACAGGTGATCTTCACGATCGCCAACTCGAACCCCCTCAGCCATGCTGTCGAGCTGATCCGCTTCGCGACCTTCGGCCCATTCAAGCTGACTTCGTTTCTCGTCGCCGGCACCGGCATCGTGACCTTTGCCCTGGCCATGCGCAGCTACAATCCAATGGTCGGCGCCTTCGGTCAGGTCAATCGGGACTGGACCGCCGCGGCCTACGCCCCAGATTCAGCCGCTCCAGCACGGCCAACAGCATCACCAGGATCGAGGCGACAAAGACCACCGTCAGCGCCCCGCCGACCATCCAGCGCACTGCCGGCATCGCCTGCAAATCCGCTCCCTGCCAGGACCCGCGGCCATAAAGCCAGACCCGGCCGACAGAGCCGCCAGCATCGCCGAGGAGCAACTGCTTAACAATCCCGGGCCCGGCGTCCAACGCCGCCTGGCCCAGCCAGACCGTTAGCACCCGTGTCTCATCAGCAGCCATCTCGCCCAGATTGACAGCCGTAAGCCCGGTTGACGTCGTCTCGACGGCGGCAATACCCGTATCGGCCTCGACCAAAACCACGCCCGGCATGGTCAGGGCCACGTCCGTGCGCGCCACACTGTTGTTGGTCACCACAACCCGCGCTGACATCCGGAAATTACCGACCGACAGAACATTGGCCAGCGGCTCAATGTTGGCGATCATGTCGCGCACGACGACAGAGTTGACGAGGCGTGGAATGGCAACCTCAATCACCTTTTTCTGGCCGTCGGGGCCCATCGCAAGCCGCAGTGCAATGTCGTCCGTGGCGCGCGTGGTCAGTTCCGCGACCAGGAAATCCGCGACGATGTGCGGCTCCAGCCCGAACCCCTTTGGGAGCGGATAGTCAGCAAAATGCACCTCTGCTGACAGCTGCGGCGAAATCAGCGCGCGCAGCATGCCCGTCATCGCCAGCAACGGGGCCAGCGTGATTGCCGCCGCCAGCCCCGCCCCTAACATGATTAGCCGCATAGCCTATCTCCCGATGATTTCCACAAAAAGGCTACAGCCAAAGCTGCGCGAAATTGCATTCGACTTTCCAATCCTGAACATAGGACTTTCGCCCGATCGTGGACTTTCGCCCGATCGGAGCCTATTCCTCATAGAACTGCTTTGGCAGCAGATAGGGGAACTGGGTCTGCGGATCGACCTGGATCTTCATGATCGGCGCCATCCATTCTGACCAGCTCTCATCCACCGGATTGAAACGCCCCGGATTTTCTGGAGACCAATTAGTCCGTGTTACGCGACCATATCGAATGTTTTCAAGTTTGCATAGAATGCCTCCTCTGCCTCAGCGGGTGGGATGTTTCCGATGGGTTCCAGCAGGCGTCGGTTGTTGAACCAATCGACCCATTTGAGGGTTTCCATCTCGACCTCTTCCATGGTTTTTCGATGAACTGCGCCGCCGGATGACCTCGGTTTTGTATAGGCCATTGATCGTCTCGGCCAAAGCGTTGTCATAGGCGTCGCCAACGCTGCCAACGGATGGTTCAATGCCTGCTTTTCCCGAACGCTCGGTGTAGCGAATAAAAACGTATTGCCCGCCACGGCCACTGTGATGGATAAGCCCGCTGCGATGAAGCGGGCGTCTGGCGTAGAGCGCCTGCTCAAGGGCATCCAGAACGAAGTCGGTCTTGGCGGATCGCGAGGCTTTCCAACCGACAATGCAGTTGGCGAAGGTGTCGATCACGAAGGCAACATAAACAAATCCTTGCCATGTTGAGACATAGGTGAAGTCACTGACCCATAACTTATTGGGTGCCGAGGCACGAAACTCTCGGTTCACCTTGTCGCGCGGGCAGGGCACCGATGTGTGAGGGGTCGTTGTTTTTATGGATTTTCCTCTCACTATTCCCCGCAACCCCATACCCGTCATAAGGCGTGCGACGGTGCACCGCGCCGCAGCCTCGCCTTCACGGCACAGCTGCCTCTAGGTCTTGCGAACACCGTAAACTTTCCAGTTGTCGTCCCAGACCTTCTGGCCAGACCTTCTGGATTTTGGGTCGCAAAACGGCATCTCGCCGCTGGCGCGCAGAGGCCTTGCTCGGATCAGCCCGCACCGCAAGA
>Ga0209550_10004167_pt1 | contig 13700 bp, 9 predicted proteins | sample LauGreSuBDMM15SN_2_FD_187567 | JGI IMG/M metagenome (GOLD analysis project Ga0209550, IMG submission 187567) | Freshwater lake microbial communities from Lake Michigan, USA - Su13.BD.MM15.SN (SPAdes) (version 5) | ecosystem: Environmental > Aquatic > Freshwater > Lake | place: Lake Michigan, USA... | reverse complement strand
TACTACGCAAATAATACAATTTACTACGTAGCTCATTCTTCGCTACTACGCAAATAATACAATTTACTACGTAGCTCATTCTTCGCTACTACGTAAATACTACAATAACCGACCGAAGATGGTTTATCTTCGTAGTAAATTGTAGTATTTATTTACTGTTTATAATAATATAATAAAATACGTTTTTACACTTTATATACCACTACATAATGAATAATAATAATAATAATAATACTTGCTGGGTATTCTTATTACCGACACCTATATTACAAATCATATATGAATACGACCCTACCTTTAGCGACATATTTCGAGAGACAATGTCCGAATTTAAATACATTATTCAAAACACCGATAGAATACAATTACGCGTTCGGTTCTATCAAAACTTACCTTCGTACTCTTGTACGTCATATGGCGGTCAAATACAAAGACCTACCTATTTGAGAGTACCATACTTTTTACCCGAACCATCCCCGGACCGTTCCAATCTCGTAAACTGGTTCGATTTGTACTCTTTTCGATTTCCGTTTTATGAGCGCATAAAAAAACGAGACAGTATTAAACCGTTTCTAGCACATAAAAATACATGTAAAAATTGCGGAATAGAAGGCATACGCGCCTCTCGATATAAACTACGACAACCATTTGAGATGTATATATTTTGCGGGTATCATTGTCACCAACAATTTTACGTGTATGGAGATAATATACCGCATAGGGCAAACTGGCGACCCATTTTCTTTAGCAATGGGCTATCGGTTATGAAAGAATGTGTGTATCCGAATTACTGGAAATTGAGTGAGACGGACGAACAATGGGAATTAGTGTAGACAGACTACAATATTTATTTTTTACTGAAAAACCCCGTAATGGGTCGAATGCCGTTCTTGTCTTGATGAATACGGGTTAATATATTGTCGAACAACAATACCTTTACTTTTTGCGAGGACAGTTTTTCCTTTTTTTTCATAAATGTTTCTAAATCGTCGGGATATTCTTTGGTCAATTGGTGGAGTTCTTTTTGGTACGTTTTCAGAGCGCCCATCTTGCCCTGATTTTCCCAGATTTGGTCAACTGCTAGTCCAAACAGCTGTTGTAGCGGTTTCATCAACTGATTCGTAATATAGTGTGTATAATCCACTGGTAGTTTCGATTGAAGAATGTATTCCGGTGTCTCGATTTTCTCGCCTTGTAATGCCTTGCGGTTTTCGTTCGTCACAAAGACAAACTTGATACGGTCGCCTGGTTTCGGTTTGTTTCCTGGGTCGCGTTTCCCGATACGGTCTGCTAGTACTTTATGTGCGATTTGGTCGGGATTTTTATAATCGCTACGAAGAGCCTTCGTAATCATCAGTTTTTCCATTGGTACGTTGCCTTCCACCAATTGTTCCAACGAACGGTTCAAAAACTCGATGGAATTCTGTATCGCAGGTTTCGTCGGGTCTATTACCGTTTTTCCCATCAAGATATTCAATATACCGCCGTATGTATCCTTCAAGTAATCGCACGAATCGCGTCGTTTTAGCGATAAACCCATATATTTCAGTTTTCCTTTCTTCGGATCAGTCTCGTATAATACTCCAACATAACGTTTCTTCGACAACAAGATAAACGGCATCAATGTTTTCTCATAACTCAATTCCATCGGCGGTTTGAGCCATTGCGTACACAGTTGCGCTGCGTCTTGGGCAATTTCGATTGTTATTTCCAGCGCTTTTTGTCCTCGGATTTTCTCGCCCGTTTTCGGGTCGACCAGGTTAAACGTAAAGAATACCGAATCAGTATCTCCATACACGTATTCTGCTCTAGTGAATACTTTCCCGTGGCTTTCGGTATCGTACTCTAGGTCGCCGTAGACTTCTTCGATGATTCGTTTCGCATAAATAATCATCATACGACCCGTAGCAGTAGTCGAGGCGGCGACGTCTTTTTCGTAAAAGGTCGACGTTTTCGCACCACACTGTCCATATAGAGAATTCGCCGTCACTTTGTATCCGAGTTGTCGTTTATCCAAAATATTCTGCATAAATGGATCGCTTTCCGTCTTGATTTTTTTGCGCGTATCGGAACGGGCTTTCAGCAGTTCTTCCAAAATCGACGGCATAATCCCTTTACGATTATCGGGAAATTGCGCCCAGCGACATACCTTTTTCCCCGATTTCACTTTTTCGGCGCGAGACGTGGGAGTTTTGCGGACATACTTGAAGGTATCGAACTCCAAATCTATATAGTCGAACCCCTGCATATTGTCGTAGAGATAGGTACCGCGTTTGTCTCTTTCGCCGGTTTCTCTCAGTAGTTTGCCTTCTAAATCGTACTCTTTCGTCCAGACTTTGCTATCGTGAGATAAATTCTGGCTAATCATCGACGAAGGATATAGCGACGAATAATCGACGCATGCAACTGGATTGTCCATATACATGGAACATTTCGGCGAGAGTACAATGGCGCCTTCATATCCGTCGTTCTCGCCCGATTTTTCCAAATCAGGCATAAGCGTTTGTTTTTCTCGACACTTTTTCGCGACATAACTCGTCAGTTTAATACCTTGACCGCGGAATATTAAGAAACTAATAGGTACACTACAAATACTAGACATTTCGACATAACCCGTAATCACGTCGATTTTGTTCATTAAATGATGAACCAAATTACAATCCTGAATACAGTATTTCGCGACAATTGCGCGGTCGCTCGAAGAGCCTTTCGATAATCGGAAAATATCTTGCGGTGAAACGTCGTCTTTCGCCATTCCCCATTTAACGTTTTTCGCCGAGACCAATGAGGGTTCATGTCCTTCGATGACGATAGCGTTGATTTTCACGGGATTGCCTTTTTTTTCGGTTTCTCCGGTGGATTGACCATATAGTATATCCAATACGCGGAATTTGTGTCCGCCTTTGTAATAATCCGACGTGAAACCCGAGAGTTCGATATGAATGAAATCGCCTATATGTAATCCCGACAAGTTCGCGCTATATAGTTGGGTGGTTTGTTTGCCGGTAGAAACGTCCGTACACAATTCTACTTTTTTGATATCGTCGCTGATAAACTGACCTGCGACATCGTCCAGCTTGTATGACGATAGATTGAAATCGCGTCGGAAATACGTATACATATCTATCTGTATTCTCCCAGTCATTTTAAAATACCGCAAATCGTATTCGCCACTAGCCAACATAACAGTGGTATGTTCTATCGACGTTTCGCCGTCGGTTTCTTTCGCCGACATTTCCCCTTTATTTCGAGACAACATCATGAATTCTCCTACACAACACAGTTCTTGGGCTCTCCGAAAGAGAAACTCGTAATCAAACCCAAAAATATTGTACCCAATCATAATATCGGGATTTTCTTTCTGTATTAATTTCGTCCATAGCAATAGCAAATCGCGTTCACTATTCGCCGTCTCAATAACTGCTCCTTCTACTGGGTCGCAAGACCCCAATGCTACGCAATGGTTCAAGTAGGGTTCTTTTTCTCCATATCGCAAAAAGGTTGAACCTATAAACGTCGTTTCGTCGCCTTTGAGTTGCGGGAAAATGCGGGTGAATATGTCGTTGGTAAACTGGATTTTTTCGTCGCGGGAATATTTAGCCGAAATTAGTACATCTATAATCGTGTTTCCGCGGTCTACTGCTACTGCTGGCGCTTGTTTCATATGAAAATGGGTAGTGTGTTCCTCTACCGAATGTCTCTCTTCATCGTCGCTATTTTCCTCCTCTCCTTCTTTCGCAACCGTCGCCATCACGGTATTCTTTATTTTCTCAAATAGCGCATCGATTTTCAATATATGGGTTTTGTCGCCTTCATCGGCGTCTACCAATTTCACTGCTTCTGAAATTGGAAGCAGGACAATTTGCGCTATGCGTTCTTGGACTTTCTCTTTTGACGGCTGTGTTTTTGGATATACGGTATCTATATCGTCGAAACGATCGTATCCAAACGCGGTTAAAACTAGACGACCCAATAATTTATGTGCTGACTCTCGGTCTATTGTATTCGCGCGAGATGTATGCAAACTAAATACGTCTACCACGTTCGTAGCAAACCGTTTGTATGTTTTCACGGGCAACGGGAAATCGCCATGACTACTACTAGCTTCAATATCAAAGCTACATATCTTATACGGCACTCGCGTTTCTTTTTCAGGAAGTGGGCGGACATGTGATACGCTACATATATATTCGTACGTACACGTGGTTGTTCGAACATATGGTTTTTTAACTTTGGAAATAGCTATCGCGACCCAGCCAGATGGCGAAATATTCTGAATATGGAAATAACGCAACAATGGAGGAATAGATGATTCGTAAATTTCGATTTGAGTACCTTGGAATGGAAACGTTTTTAATTTACGCGCGCCGTATTTAGACCCCGCGTCGGCGGGAGGCGTTTCTACACTATCATACCATAAACTTTTCATTCGATTCATAGTCGCTACGTTTTTGAACACGAATTGTATATATTTGTGTTTTTTCCCAGCGGAAAATCCGTATAGTTTGTGATAGTCGACCAGAAACGCTTTTTCGATGGATTTGGCGTAGTCTTTCATTTCGCGTTTACCAGCTACGACGCGCATAAATAGGTCGACTTTGGATTGGTCCCAGTTATCGTCGACTTTGGCGAAAAAGAATGGCCTATAGTCATTCACGTAGAGACAACACGTTTCGCCTTTTTCGTCCACTCCAAACATTTGTATTACGAAATGAGTTTTTTCGCGCTCAATATATTTGGCGGTATTTTTTTCATCCGACGACCCACCAGAAGACGAAGAAGAAGAACCAGTCGTTTCGTTTTGGTCATATACGTGAAAATCAATGAGACGGAATGGTTTCTTGACTACTTTTTTTGAAGTTGTAGCGGATAAGAATGCATTGGGTTGTATTTGGTTGGGGGTAGATTGCGTATTCATGATGTATGTATTCGATAAGACGCGATAGGATAAAGTATAGTATATAAATAATATTCATATGGGTATTTGTGTATATTATTTTGAAGGAATTTACAATCAATTTTATATTTTTACATTGTTATTTTTGGGTAATGTTTTCTGGATGTCGAAGATTTCGATAAAAACCAACGCAACATAGGAGAGTATCTACGCTCTCCATTGTAATATTCGATTTTGCCGTTGGTTATTTTGAATATAGTTGGATATCCTTTCGCGTCGATTTTATTACCAGTTTTACTTAAATACATTTTTTCCACTTGCGGTTTTTTCGTTGCTAATTCGTCGCTACTAATAGAAACCACCTCGTACTTGGTTTTCGAATTCGGGAATCGTGTTTTTTGGCTCTCAAAATGACTTTCTAATTCTGCCCAGTCTTCCTTCATAGCAATGCAATGCCCGCACCATTCCGCATATACTCTTCCAACCACAACTACATTAGGCAATACTGTTAGTCTGCGGGTTTTGGTATGATGAGTTTTTTTAGTATGGGGGGTTTTTGACCGCATACGTTTGTCTCTCTTATTTTTGGTTAGTGGGCGAACATTTTTCATAGTATTAGTAGTAAATGTATATATATTATCTATGTTTTTTCATAAGACCGACTATAAAATCTTTTCGTCTTCTATTATATACGTTTGATTAATAAACACATTATACATGAAAGAACAAAACCCAATACAAATCATATTTTTCCTATTTACTATAGTAGTATTTACGGTAGGTCTATATGTATATTCCACAATGGATATGCGTGAACGTTTCGAGAACATGGAAACCTTTAAAGAAGAAAATATACATCGCGAAGGATTTGAACAATTATTGCTTCCGCAAAATAAAATCGGAATACTACAATCAAAACGAGGTAGAGTAGACGAAACCGATGTACCGTCCTCCCCCGCGAACGAAGAAATCGATGGTAATTGTCCAGATATATTAGTAAAATACGGTTCGCAACTTCATTTATATAACAGTAAAAAGCCAAAACAAGACGGGGAAAATCCCATCGTGTTTAATTCAATGGACGATTATATCCAGTATTTAGAAACACAACGCAAATCGGGTACGATATGTCCCATTTTGTATTTACAAAAAGAGAATGATATTCAAGGAAATGATGTATATCGCGTTCGACCCAGTCCTTTCAACACTGGAGCTGGACTACCTTTAACCACTGGATTAACGCGCGGAGTAAACAAAACACCTATTACGGTGAAAGACGCATCGAGAGAAGCTAATTATAATAAAAACCAACATGCTGGGTTTGATCCATATGGCTTATATGTCGGACGAATTACCAATGTGGATGAAATTGGTACATCTACCGAAAAAGAGAAAGTCAGTGATAATCCAATGGATCCTAATTGGGGAGGTGTATTGTATACACAAAAGGCGGTGGATTCTGGTAAATATGACGAAAACAAAGTAACGAGGTCGTCCTATCCTACACCGAAAGTTGAACATATACCAATACCAAATTCCGAGATACCGCCGTTGCCTCCGCAAATATAATTTTTCTAACTATTGTAGTATTTGCAGAGTAGCGAAGAATGAGCTACGTAGGATAATGATACGTTATGCTAAAAACTTGCGAATGTTTTCGATAATGTTTTTACCTAGTTTCCGTTGCTTACCGTTGCTAGTCAAATAAATATCGTTCAGTTTTTCCGGTTTTGTTTTTAATTCTTCCATAAAGTTCGAAAAACTAGTATAATGTTTCATTATCTCCATTGCCGAAGTTGAACTAATACCAGGTATGGAACATAAAATGATCTCGGAGATATTTTGCGGAGTAATATTCTCTTTTTTTACTTTATGCACGACTTCACAGTATGCTGGTGGGGGTGCGTGATTTATTACCTCCAATGATGAGGATGCTAATATACCAGGCGGTAGGGTAGAAGTTCCACCAGAATGTATTTTTTTGACCATTCCAAAAATGAGTTCTGCGGTTTCTATAATGGAACACGTCCTAAATACGCTAAACCCTTTGTAATAAAACAATGTAGTTATTGCGGAAATACATTTTTGTTTATCGGCGATATTGTGAAGTTGAGAGTACATTCCTTCTACAATATACGCAATATTGTGCGATGGAACATTACTAGCGTGGGTCAATCGGTGGGATTGTTCCGCGTATCTACCGTCGCGAATACTAGCTAATAAATCTGTAAGCGACTTTCTCTCAAAAAGAATGACCGTCGTAGGTGGTTGGCCATCTACGTTTGTCTCTAATAGTATATCTCCTAATACGAGCGATTTGAGTAAGATTTGTATATTTTCTACTGGTGTTTTTGCTAATAAGGTTAATAAATGGTCGTATAACGACGGCTCTCGAACATCTACAATAATATTCATTCTTTTTTTTAGCTAATAAATGTGCAGTCGGTCGTGAAAAATGTATAATATATACACCTTGTATTTATTATATGCTTTAATGAATGTATTTTGCGAGAACGCCGAACCGAGGAACGAGGGTAGGTGTTCGAGGATTATCCGAAGATGGTTTACCATCGTAGGATAATGTAGTATTTACGAAGTAGCGAAGAATGAGCTATGTAGTAAATTACTACGTAGTAAATTCGCCGTGCGTTATGCTTAAAAGCCACTATGCCAGTTTCCTACGCGCCCATCAGTACCGCGGTAAATGTTTTTAGTAAACACTAGAGTAGTAGCTAATGACTTGGCGGTACAGCAACGGCCGTGGATGGGGTCGGAAATTCGGCGAAACATACTAGACCACGAATCGTTTCCGACGGAAGGTACAAGCCCTGCCTTCTTTGACCCCCCTCCTTGATTTTGACTTACTTTGTATCCAGATATAAATCCAGTATGCGCAGATGAACTAAATCCAGAACGAAAGCTACGACGAGGCATTTTTATATACTCTAAATATATTTTATTATATATTTTATTTTTATAACACAAATACTACATAAAAATGATTTAAACATATTTCGTTATATATGTTTATCCGCTACATACCCAATCGTTTTCATTCTATTTATAAAAATAAAATGAACGCGCATACTTCTCAACTAGACGACGATATTCGCGTAGAAAAAAGCGCCAATGGAATAGATACCTATGTTTTCGACCCATATAATCCACTAAATAAACAGATAGAAGAACCCGATATTCGCAGTATTTTACGCAAATATGGGATTGAAGCACCTATACACAATATCGATTTGTACAAACGCGCATTCGTACACCGATCCTACATTAAACGCCCGCATTTAGAAAACGCGCAAAACAATATCGTCATTCTTCCTAAACCAACCGATTGTCTATCCCTTTTTACAAAATCCAACGAGAGATTGGAATTCATCGGGGATGGAGCACTGGAGTGCATCACTAAATATCTATTGTATCGCCGATTCCCAAAAGAAAACGAGGGCTTCATGACGGAAAAGAAAATCGCATTGGTGAAAAACGAGAGTATTGGGCGAATAGCTTACGAAATGGGTCTACATAAATGGCTCATATTGTCGAAACACGCCGAAATGAAACAAACGCGTACCAACTTGAAAAAATTGGGATGTCTCTTCGAATCGTTTTTAGGCGCTCTATTTTTGGATTTCAATAAAATCTCGGTACGGGACGAAGACGAATGGTTCTCGAAACTCTTTATCTGTGGCCCGGGGTTCCAGATGGCGCAAGTGTTTGTCGAAACCGTCTTTGAGAAACACGTCGACTGGATTAATCTCATACGCAATGACGACAACTATAAGAATATTTTGCAAGTCATTATTCAAAAAGAATTCAAGGTTACACCGAATTATATGGAAATAGAAGACCACAACGTGGAAAATGGGTATTTTATGGGCGTGTTTTTATGTTTAGGACAACCAATACACGAAACCAATTTGCGCGAAGCATTGCCGGTTACGTATTTCACTGATTTTTCGCAAATACACGAATATATGGCGCATCATGGGAAACTGTTTATGTTTTTAGGAGAGGGCAAACACAAAATCAAAAAGAAGGCCGAACAAATCGCGTGCGAAGAGGCGATACGCAATTTACAGAACCATTGATTTACTACGTAGCTTGTACCTCGCTACTCCGTAATTTACTACGTAGCTCATTCTTCGCTTTTTGCGTAGCTTAACCGTAAATACTACAAATACTACAATAACCTGCGAAGATAAATCTTGTACTTCCGCTTCGCGAAGGCGTTCTCGCATTATCCTACAATTTATATCATTATATTATAAGGCAAACAGTGAAATACTTTTATGACTACCGAAATAAAACAGTCATATTTAGATAAACTCTCGGTAAAACCAATGCCGAAGAGTGTTCAGCGATTTTTCGCAAATAATTTACCAACACCTAATCCCGAAGAAGAATTCGGAAGTCCTGAAGAAAAAGAAAGTGAAGAGAAAGGAGAACCAGTAGGGTCGGTCGTGAAAGTGGTCGATAAACGCAAATCTGTTTCGATTGATTGCGAACAAGTATGGACGAAAATAAATCGCAGAGTAGGAACAGTGTTCGATCGTCGCAAAATGAAGAACCGCGAAGACCGAGACATTAGTAGAGACCGATACGTTTCGGACCATTTAGAAACGGTACTCGGCAAACGTCCAAATCCATTAAATAAACCCAAACTAACTACTATTGCCGAAACTGGAGAAAAAGAATTGTTGGAATTATCGAAAACAACTCCCGAAAAAATAGAAGTGGTAGCAGAACCAAAATCGCTACATGATGATTTAGGTTCGAGTTCGAGAGATAAAGGCGACAATACTATGTATGATATATCTCCGTCGAAAGACGTACAAGTCGATATAGGCGAACCTGTTCAATACAACGTCGCCGAAAAAGCCCCACGAAAGCCACGTAAACAATCAAAGGCGCTTACCGATGCCGAAGAGGCATTAGCAAAAACAACTATCAATGACCAAACCACCATCAATGGAAAATTGGTATTGGCTCGTCTTCCGAAACCCGACAAGATAGTAATTCGCGCGCCAACCTATTATATGACCAACCGCAAACTCTATATGAAAAAACTGGCGGATTTATTCAAAGATTATAACAAAGATATCGCAGCCGAAGTACGCAATGCTTCGTGCGATACTCAATCCTCCGAAGAGTTTCAAATGCTTATTCATCAACATATTGTCCGCGATTATTTGAACTTATACACGCCTTATCGCGGGTTGCTCTTGTATCACGGTCTCGGTTCGGGCAAAACGTGTACATCTATCGCCATCGCGGAAGGTATGAAATCCCACCGTAAAATCTTCATTATGACCCCCGCATCCCTCAAGATGAATTTTTTCAGTGAACTCAAGAAGTGTGGCGATTCGATGTATAAAAAGAAACAATATTGGGAGTTTGTTTCGATTACCGGTCAACCGCAAAATACCGCCTTGTTAGCCAAGGTATTGTCTTTGTCCGTAGAATTCATTTTGAAACATAAAGGCGCGTGGTTAATGGATACTACCAAAACGCAATCGAATTATTCCGAACTCTCGAATGAACAGCAAAAAGTATTGGATGAACAATTGAACGCGATGATTCGCGCTAAATACGTGGATATTAACTATAACGGGTTGAATAAAGATCGTGTCGATAAATTGTTCGACACACAACCGAATGGAGACGAAATTAACCCTTTCGATAATGCCGTGGTAATGATAGACGAAGCCCATAATTTCGTCAGTCGTATTTCCAATAAACTCAACGCTGAAAAATCTATTCCGTACCGTTTATACGAAAAACTACTAAGAGCGGAAAACGCGCGTATTGTATTGATGACCGGTACTCCCATGATTAATTATCCGAATGAGCTGGGAATATTGTTTAATCTATTGCGCGGGGTTATTCGCACATGGACCTTTAATATTACTGAAAAACGGAATATCGTGAAGGACAATATTGTCGATATGTTTAAGACCGCCAACATGAATACGTATGATTATATAGATTACGCAAACGGTAAACTGACCATTACACGAAACCCGTTTGGGTTCGTCAATGCTATCGAAATGAAACGTGGCGGAAATCTCGACATACCCGCAATGGTCGCGTCGACTACTTTTATACATACTGAACCCCGCGGTGGAGAAAAAACTGGTGAAACCAAGAGTAGTATAATTGAAAAGCAACCTAGCGGAAATGAAAAAGGGGAGAAACGTAAATATTCACGAAGAACATCTACCCTAAAATATAAAAAATTACTGGATAATGCATATACCAAAATACATCCTACATTATGCGCGGATCTCTCGGTGGAACAAACCAAAACGATGCGAAAACGTACCACTCAAAACAAACGAATGAAAGGAAAGCTAGATATAAAGTTCGAAACCGAAATAGTAGACGAAAAGCCTAAAGATGAGCCTAGAGCGAACCTAAACAAATACCAGAATTTGGAAGAAATACTGGACGAACCGAATAAAACCACTACATCTTTATTACCTATCGAGGAAACCGACTTGAAACAAGAAATACTCGATTATTCGAACAATATGGGCGACCCACACGAAGGAGGCGGAGACAACCCTATTATCAAAGGAGGCGACCAAATCGTACACCCCAATTACCGAGGCGTGTATTTGAATGAACAAGGCAATATTACCGACGAAATGTTCGTTTCGCAAGTGAAAAATGTTTTGCGCAGAAACGGAATAGAAATAGCAGGAAAAGAAACCGTCAACGAATATCTAGCTTTACCCGAATCGCAAACGGACTTTTTGACTATGTTTGTGGAAGACTCGACTTTACAAGTCCAAAACATTAATTTGTTCAAGAAACGCATTTTAGGGTTAACCTCGTATTTCCGAAGCGCACAAGAAAAATTATTGCCTCAATTCGTACCCGACGAAAAAGGCGAAATATATCATATCGAAAAGGTCGAAATGAGCGATTACCAGTTGGGCGTATATAACCAAATACGAAGCGATGAATCCAATAAAGATAGCAATATGAAAAAGTTCCAAAATGCGAACAGAGGAAAAGCCGACGCCAACGCGAATGCGAAAGATTTATACAAAACCGCATCTTCGTATCGCATTTTCTCGAGGGCGGCGTGCAATTTCACGTTTCCTTCCGAAATACCGCGTCCAATGCCGAAATCAGGTAAAAAAGGAGAGAACGCCGAAATGTCGGAAGAAGAATTGGATAATATGAACGACGGAAATATGGACGATATGTACGTCGACGAAAACGCGCCTGCGAAAATACACGATAGAGAATACCAGGCCGAAATTCTAGCAACGCTCGCTTCTCTCGAGAATTACGAGGACGGGAAGTATTTGCGACCAGATATGCTGAAACTATATAGTCCTAAATTCTTGCGCGTCTTACAAAACATCCAGAACCCGGCCAATCGCGGTCTACATTTGGTCTATAGTAATTTCCGTTCCTTGGAAGGCATCGGCATTTTCAAACTGGTTCTAGAAGCCAACGGTTTTGCGGAATTCAAACTCCAGAGAAACGGCGATTTATGGGAAATCCGAGAGACGGACCCCGATTTGTCGAAACCGCGGTTTGTTTTATATACCGGAACGGAAACCAACGAGGAAAAAGAGATTATCCGAAACATTTACAATAGTCAATGGGATTTGGTACCGACGTCTATCGCGGGGCGTTTGCGCGAAAATGCCGAAAATAACTATTACGGCGAGGTTATACGGATTATTATGATTACCGCGTCGGGGGCGGAAGGTATCAATTTGGCGAATACTCGATTTGTACATATCATTGAACCGTACTGGAATTTGGTTCGTGTCGACCAAGTAGTCGGACGAGCGAGACGTATTTGCAGTCACAAGAATTTGCCGGAAGAAATGCGTACTGTTCAGGTGTTTTTGTATATGTCGACGTATTCGGCTACACAGAGAGTAGACCCGAAATATTCGGAAATCATGAAGGAAACCGGTAGATTTGATCCAACTTTTTCGGTTACAACCGATGAGAATTTGTATGATATTTCGGTGAAGAAAAACAATATTAATAAACAATTGTTGAATGGGATCAAAGAAACAGCCATCGACTGTCAACTGTACAAGAAAGGAAACGGCGAACAGAACTTGGTATGTTATGGCGAAGGTATGTCGTATCGAACAAACGAGTTTGGTATTTTCCCGTCGTTGGACGAAGACCAGATCGTACGCGAAGAAATCAATACCCGCAAAGTTACACGCAAAATGAAGAAGGTAACGGTGAAACAACCGAACGGATTACCCGATAAAGTGTATGCGAAATATGATCGAGACAATCAATTATACGATTGGGATATTTACGAGAATTCTGGACAAGAAAAACTGGTTGGACGAAAAGAGGGGGATAATGTAGTGGAGTTTTAATTTACTACGAAACTCATTATTCGCTTTTTGCGTAGCTTAACCGTAAATACTACAGAATACAGTTGTAATTTAATATTCACAAAATGTATAATGAAAACCAAATCTCGACATCCTCGAAAATCGAATAAAACGCGTAGTAAATCGCGTACAGTTAACAAACGAAAGCATCATAAGAGAAGGAAATATACGCGTAAAAATGGTGCAGGATTATATTTACCGACTTTAAAACACAGTCTTAGATCTAGTGATATGAACTTGTTTAGAACTAACCGTATTTTTTGGAATAAAAGTATTTTTTGGTGGAATAAAAGTGACGAAAACACTCTTAAAAACGAAAACACTCTTAAAGCAACAGGTGTTATAGCTACGTTGATTAAGTTATGGAGTAACAGTAACAATAAAGACAAAAATATAGCAACTACTAC
>Ga0209550_10004163_pt1 | contig 13703 bp, 8 predicted proteins | sample LauGreSuBDMM15SN_2_FD_187567 | JGI IMG/M metagenome (GOLD analysis project Ga0209550, IMG submission 187567) | Freshwater lake microbial communities from Lake Michigan, USA - Su13.BD.MM15.SN (SPAdes) (version 5) | ecosystem: Environmental > Aquatic > Freshwater > Lake | place: Lake Michigan, USA... | reverse complement strand
GGCCTTCGCCGCACCTGCCGCATCGGCTGCCGCCGTCGCCGCCGCCGCCGCTGCCGCCGCCGCCAGCTCGTCCTCGTCCTCACCTTTGCGCCCCTGGCGGCGCACGGCAAGCTTGAATGCCTCCTCGAGCGCCTTCTGCTTCGCCTCGCTCGCCAGCCGCTCCTCGCGCAGGTCGGTCTCTAGCGCCGCCTCCTCACTCGTCAGCTTGAGAGCATGTTGTGGCAAGGCTGGCGAGGTTTCGAGAAGCCCCTCGAGCGACTCCCCGTACTCTGTCGGCACGAGGGCGTCGACGAGCGCGCCGAGCTGGGCACTCTCGGCCACGTGGGCAAGGTCGACCCCCTCCTCGTATAGACGGGTGAGCCACGCCGCGCTCGCAACGGCGCCCCCGGGCTCCGCGGCCAGCACGAGCGCGATGGTCGCTTGCGCGAGCACTCGACTCGCGGGATCAGCGAGCTCGGCGAGCGCGCGCACGCAAAAAGGAATGCGTGCCGACGGCGACAGGTGGCAGAGCATGAGCAACCGTGCAGTCATCGAGAGCGGTGGCGCGCGCAGGACAGAGGCGGACGCGGCGGCGGCGCGGCCTGCTGCAGCCAGGGTCGCACCATCTGCTGCGGCGCGCGCGGCGGACGGCTGCGGCTGCGGCTGTGGCTGCTGCTGCGGCTGCTGATCGTGCTCCACCTGGCCCGCCCCCCTTCCCGCCGCCTCCGCTTTCTTCTCGTTCGCCTCCTCCTTGCCGGCCTCGCGCGCGCCCTTCGCGAGCGCGCCCAGGGCACCGACGTGCTGCTGCATCGCGCTGAAAACCCGGAGGCTCGTCGGAGAGGAGCCGCAAGCGAGGGCGGTGTGCCCGAGCAAGCGCTCGAGGCTCTCAAGCCGAAGCGGCATGCGTGTCGACTGCATGTGGCCGAGCACGCCCGCGGCGGCGCGCAGGTTGCCCGTGCTCACGAACTCTCCCACCGCCGCGTTCGCTGAGGCGGCATTCCACGGAATCTTGAGCCACGAGCGGCGCATCAGGTTGCGCAGCGCGTTCCAAGAGGCCTTTCGGCTGGCGGCGGCACGCATGGCGAGCGCCTGAGACTGACGGTCCGCGGGCGGTCCGTGCTGTCGCAGGTGGATGAACGCATCGAGCACGCCGTCCGTGTCGCCCGCGCGCAGCTGTGCGGCCATAAACGCATTGACCGCCTCCGTCGTGGGCACCAGGCCGGCGGCGACGATGGTCATGTTGCACGCGCGCGCGTTGTCGAGCCAGCCGGCCTCGCTGCAGCCCACCATTGCACCACTCAGCAGCCGCGGCTCATGCGTCAGATCCACTTCCCACGACTCCTGCGCCGAAAGCAGCAGCTCCTCGTATGCCGCCTTGTCACGCCGAGCGGCGGCTGAGCGGAGCCCAGCGAGTAGCAGCGAGCGCGAGAGCGGCACCGGCTTGGTGGCTCGCCACTTGCGCCATCGACGCAGTGCGTGATCGAACGCCAGCTGCGCCGAGCGCGTGCGGCCGCTCGCGAGCGCGCGCTCACTCAGGGCCGCCAGGCGGTCCTGCTTTGCAAGCGGGGGCTCCGAAGACGCAAGGATGGTCTTGGCGGCGGCGTTGATGGACGCGATGGAGAGCGAAGACGGCTGTGTCGGTGGAAGGAGCATCGTTGCCGAGCTACCGGCGGCTGGTGCAGCCTCGGTGACCTCGGCGACGACCTCGGCCTCGGTGGTGTCGCATTGGAGCGAGCTAAAGAGGCCGAGGAGCTCGACGACGTCAGCATCGGGCGCGTCGGCGACAGCGAGGCAGGGTCGCGACGAGCGAGCGGCAAGGTCGCGACGAGGCGAGAACCGGAGCGTGCGAGGTGATGCTGGGAACAGCGCCGCCGCCATCGCCAAAGCCAAAGCCAGCATCTTCGAGGCGAAATTGCTAGGAAATCACACCATCTGTTCACGAGTGGCCCCGAAATTAGAAGCGATCTGGGAGTGTATCCATCGAGTACGAACATGCATTTGTGATCGGCCTTCGGAACCTCTGTGTTTCGTCACATTGCTGTGTTTTGATGGCGTGGAACCAGGTCGTACGCGTCACCGCCGCCTTCATCTACGGCGTTCTGCTCGGCGTCATGTGGGAGTGCGCCTCGATGATCGTGCTGCTCTCGGCGACGCTTGTCGAGCACTTCGCCGGCACCCTGTGCATGATGACCATCTTCGTCGGGATCGTGGCCTACGCCTTCTTGGTTGCAGCTCAGGCCGACCTCGCGCGGCCGCTGCTCAGCATCTTCTTCTTTCGCCTCTCGGCGCAGATTGCGATGACGATTGGCACTGGTTCGCTGCTGCTGACCACGATGCTCTCCGATACGCCCTCGTGTACCTCCGATCGGCTGCGCGCGTCGGGCTGGCGCGGCCTGCTGATCGCGCTCACGCGGAAGGTGCTGCCACGCCGGCTGCTCCGCCGCGTCGTGGGCGTCGAGCCTCCCTTTGGGCCGCCCTTCCTGCGCGTGCTTGCCGCTGTGGCGAGCCGCGAGTGGCTCAGCTGGGTGCCCATGTTTGGCCGCTTGCCGTCGCTGCTCTCGCTGCCGGGCTCGATCACCTTCCGGCCTGACCGTGCGATCGCGACTGCCAATGCCGAGGGACGTCCCGCCCGTCTCGAGCTCAGCGTGCTCGACAGCATCATCCCAATCAACCTGGGCACAGAGCAGCTGTATGGCGTGTACACGTATGCATGCAAGGACCAGCACTACCACGACTACTATTACATTTTCCGGTACCCGGCCTTCTGGTATGGGCCCGCGTCGATGGAGCTGCTGCGCTCGATCGCCTCGCTCTGCCTCAAGATGCTCCTGATGCATGCGTACGCCTCGCTGTTCATGCTGTTGAGTCAAGCCAACTGCCGAGAAGCGTTTGGCGCTGAGCTCGAGCGGCGCGCCGATAAGCTGCGCCGCTGGATCAAGCCGCGCCCGCCCGTGCGCCTGATTCCCATCGAGCCGGGCGACATTTGCGCCTTTTGCCACGAAGAGCTCATCAAGCCGCCTGATGAAGACGCCGACGCCGAGGCCCAGCCCAGCAGTGCCCTGATGTGGGGGATGCTCGGGACGACGCTCGGGAAGACGCTACCGGTCGCCACAGCTGCCGCCGCCGCCGCTGTGGCGGCGGCGCTCAAGCGTCGGATGGCGCGCGGCATCGGCGCGCCTAGCGACAGCAGCAGCGGCACCGGCGACGGCACCGGCGACGGCAATGCCGCCGCTGACGACGGCCCAGCGGCCTCTACCCCTCTCGCGAGCGAGCCGCCGAGCTCGGCGCAGCTGGAGCGCTTCGTGCTGCACTGCCGATGGGGCTGCGGCAAGGCAGTGCACAGGGCGTGCGCGACAGGCTGGGGACGCAACTCATGCGTCTACTGCGCCGCCCCGATGAGCTGACGGCGGCGAGCCGGCGACCACACACCATACAGGTAGTCCGCGCAGTTTGTCATGCGTAGCGTATTTGGATGTTCGATGAGCGTGGGCTCCACGATCGTGGAAGGCGGGTTGCGGCGTCGCGCGATTCAGTTTACAACTAAGTGCTCGTTTTTTGCAAGGAGCGGCACAAGAGCGCGCGTCTCGAAGCGTACCGGTAGCGACCGTGCCCAGAGTGTGGAGTTGGGCGAGGGCCGGACACAGAAGCAGCCTGTGCGTGGAGCTCGTGCTTTGCAACTCGCAGCCATGTCGACCGCAGCTCGCCGACGCCTCATGCGCGACTTTAAGCGCATGCAGTCCGATCCCCCAGAGGGCGTCAACGGCGCGCCTCTCGACAACGACATCATGAAGTGGCAAGCCGTCATTTTTGGGCCAGACGACACCGCGTGGGAGGATGGTACGTTCAAGCTGCACCTCGAGTTTACCGAGGAGTACCCGAACAAGGCGCCCGTCGTCAAATTCCTCACGAAGATGTACCATCCAAACATCTACGCCGACGGCTCCATCTGCCTCGACATCCTGCAGAATCAATGGTCGCCCATCTACGACATCTCGGCGATCCTCACCTCGATCCAGTCGCTGCTGTGTGACCCCAATCCCGCCTCGCCCGCCAATTCAGAGGCGGCACGCCTCTACCAGGAAAATCGCAGAGAGTACGAGCGCAAAGTGAAGGAGATTGTGGAGGCATCATGGGTGTCGGGCGACGACTAGATGGCTGATGCGCTCGCATCGAGAGGATGAGCTGCGACTCGTCCGCAACTCGTCCGCAGCACGGCGCCAAGGACGCGCGCACAGAAGTATGCCCTAGCGATTGCACAGCGTCTCCGTCTCTTCGAGCGCGACACAGCTTCTGCCTTCTTAGTCTCTTGTTGTAGGGAAGTCCCCTCCCCGGGTTCGGTTGGTCCGTACCCCTGGGCTGGCCCATACCCGCGGCCACCTTTTTTGCTTGATGTACTCCCCTCTCTGTAAAGTTCTGGCTTTGAGTTGTATCTTACTAAGGTTTCTAAAGGTATGGTCTCACTGACTCACTCCCGTGTCTGCACGCTCCATCGTCTCGTCAAGATGACGACTCGTCTGACGACGCTCCTGAGCGTCTCGTCTATTGTCTCTTGACGCGGTCCGGTACTCAGTACTGAGCTCCAGCTCGGCGGACATACGTCGGACAACGTAACCGTAACGGCGCCGGCGCGGCTCCCGCGGTCCCGGCGCTCCGCCTCCGGTTACGCCTTCCGGCGTTATAGCGCGGTCTCGTCTCTCGAAGCGCGGATGCGCGGTCCGACGGTGGTCCCGTCCTCCCTTGGCCCTAGCGCCTATAGCCCTAGGGCCTAGCCCGCCTCTCGGTAGACGGTACGGCTCGACCCTCCTCCCTCGGTACACCCACTAATGCCACTAACACGAATTTTCAATTTAACACCCCGACCCATTCCGCTCAAACCTTGCGGCGCGCGTTAAGGCGCGCGAACCGCGATACCGGCGAGCGGCGAGCGGCGTCGCGGCGTACCCCGCGCGTACGCGGCCGCCTGTTTCGTGTTTGGCCTGATATTAGGCCTGTATAGGTAATAGGACCGGGAGCCACGACCGCGCGGCCGGCGTTACCGCGAACGGAGGTGTATAGGCTATAGCGCGCGTACCGCGTTCCGGCGAGGCGCTGCTTAGGCGAGTTAGGTGTGGTATCGATAGGTGGTAGGTTCCCGACCCCGACGCGCGACGCACCGACCGTAGCGTACACGAGTGTTCGCTCCCGTCTCCGCAGCGTCGCCTCAGCGTTCGCTTAGATCCGTCGACCGCACCGATCAGCGCCGAGTCGAGATCCTCCGCCTCACGACCACACGAGACATACCGTAAAGGTAGCGCCAAACACCTCTGACAGACCGCTCGCTCTGATACCCGGCCCGGCGATCTCACTCAGGCATCCAGTTCGCCCGGCACACGCTCGGCTAGTGTTTGGTCCGTTTGTTCACGGCGCAGATACCTGTTGGTCAGGTACTTCTTCGGCGACGGCGAGGACGCGGAGGCCGGCGGCAGCAGCGCTGCCTGCTCCGGGTCGTGCGGATAGGCGCTGACAAGCGCATGCGATGGAGATGTGGGACCGAGGAGAGCGGGCGCCATGGCGGGCGCTGCCTGCTTGGCCGCGAGCGCGTTTTCCAAGGCGGCAGCCTCGGCGCGGTAGAGCCTGAGGTTCTCCTCCTTAGCCTTTTCGACGGCCTTCTCCTCCGCAAGCCACTCGCCCGCCTTGAGCATCCGCGACCACTCGGCTGGACGGCAGGGCTCCACATACAGCCCTTTGGCGTCGTGGATGAAGCGCTCGGGAATCGCATCATCGTCCCACTCGACCCGGGGCGGCCGTGGCTGTGCGTCCACGCCCTCGACCACGAGCGGTTTGGTCTGCTCCACTATGTCGGGGTTCTGAGCCGCCTTCCAGACCTCAAGCGTTGCGCGCTTGCGCCAGAGTATGGTGGCCCGCGCGATCTCCATCTCACGCGTCAAGTCGGGAATCCAGGCGTAAATGAAGTATTGGGCACCGAGCATGATGTGCTCAAAGATGAAGAGGAACAGCACCTTGTTGTCATGGGTGATCTGAAGGCCGAGGAAGTTTATCGGCAGCGCCGCGCTGAAAGTCGTCGTGGTGACACCGATGAGCCCCATGTTCGTGAAGATGCTCATGACGCCCAGGATGACTAGTACCTTTTGCCACGAGCCAATGTCCTGAGCGCCAGCGTAGCGCGGCCGCTGCGTGTTGTGCAGCAGCTTGTACGCGTCCGTTCGGATCTCGAGCAAAAACGAGACGTAGCACACGAGCGCAGCGATCGGGAAGGCGGGCGCGAAGAGCGTGACGAATCCGAGCTGCGTCATGAGGAACAGATACTCGGCGAAGCAGCCCTCATGCGGCTCGAGCATTGCCTGCTCCTCGTGCACGCTCATCGGCTTGACGAACACTCCGCGCTTGCGCATGGCATACACCTCGGCGAACCCTCGCATCAGCGCCATCATGCGAGGCATCACATACTCAGTGCTCTTGGCAATCATGTGCGAGAAGATGACGAGCGAAGAGAGCATATAGGAAAGCTCACCCATGCAGAAGGGGTTGAGACCTCCGTGCGTCCCCTTGATCACCTCGGCCGAGTAGTCAAAGTGGCTCGCGTCGTGGCAATACTCGGTCATCCCGGGCAGCAGGCCGATTTGCGACGCCTTGAGGAACGCGATGTAGAACAGCGTGACGTAGCTGTTGACAAATTGGAAGCAAAAGGTCTTGAGGATGAGGGCGTCCTCGTACGCTGTCTCGGTGCGGTGATTCTCCCAGTTGTTGAGTTTCACCGCCACGAGCCCGTAAAAATAGTTGGTCACCGCGAGCCACACCGAGTAGAGGCCTGAACCCAAACACGAGCCGAACGTCACTGCAATCGACTCCGGCACGTCGTCGATCTCGGTTATGCCGAGCAAGATTGCATGTGCGTTCGCGAACGACATCTGCAGAAATGAGCGGTATGCGAGGATCGTCATCACCCCAATGATCACCAGGATCACAAGCGGCATGATCACCACATACGACACGAGCATGCGTTGGCGGAGCTGCTCGACTGTGAAGCGCTTGAGCAGCGGCGCCGCCGCGCTCAGCTTGTCATGCTCGTCCACATTGATGAAGTGACCCTCTGGTGAGTAGAAGCCTCGGGCGAGCTCGCCGCGGAACTGCGGCCGCACGCGCTCCGTGGCCTCAAAGTCCTCGACGTTCCAGCGATATGCGAGTTGCGCCTCCTCACGGCGCCAGGCCTTGGCAAACCAAGGCAGCCAAAGCATGATGAGCACGGAGTAGAAGGGTGTCACGGGGTTGTCGGGGCTGCCGTAGAAGAGTCCGACGAACGTTACGAACAGGCCCGCCAGACCTGGTACGAGCAAGCTACGGGTGAGGCACTGCAGGAAGGCAAAGTAAAGTGCGATCCGCTCGCCAAAGTACTCTTTGATCTCATCGAGTGGCTGGTTGGGCCACCAGCTCAAAGGAGCGAGGCACCACTGCTCCATGAGCGCACCGCTCCCGATCGAGGCGTCATGCACGGGAACGACCGCCTTGAGCACCCCACGTTCAATCTCGAGATTTAGGTCGATGTCGCAGCCACCCTCCGAGAGCCCGAGCTCGAGGGCCGCGAGGATGAGCCTCTGCCGTTCGAGCGAGCTGAAGAAGGAGCTGCTCGAAGCAGGAGCGAACAGCTTCTTCGCCTCTCGCGTGTAGTCCGTGTAGCCGCCCGCTTTGAGGCGCTTTTCCATCGTGATCTGCTCTGCGATCTCCTCGAGCAGCTCATCATTCGCCGCGATCTTCAGCAGCACCTCGTCGCCGTCGCGTGAAATTTCGCGCGCTACATCGAGGCCGATGAAGCGCATGCGCGACGCAATCGTGCGCCGCCGCGTCGCTTCCTTGGACTTGCTGCCAGGGTTGGGGTTGGGATACACAAGGACGACATCGTACTTCTCATGATACCCAAAGCTTGGAGCCGGCAGCGTCAGAGTGGCGCGTCCGATCGCGGTGGTCGGACGATGTTGGCCCAAATTAAGCTGATTGCGCGTCCATGTGGCCGTCGGCACACCGCTCATGGATGATCTCTGGCTATCAGACCGCGGAGCACGACCCGGCAGTAGAGGGGCAGATGATGCCGTGCCCGGGCCGTGTCCGCACGGAGCACCGCCACCGGCCAGCGCGCGTGGCACATAGACGGCGGCGCTCGCTGAACGCACTGATCCACCGCCACTAAACACGGGTGAGCACGACATGGCACGGCCACGAAGCGCTCACCGATGGACGGTCGAGGTTTTTCGACTCGATCGACAGAGGGAGCGAGTTCGCGTTGATTGCGAGCACAATTTGCAGTGCCTATCCTATTATGGGCAATCTTCATGACTTCCTCCGCGGCGCGCGCGCATACGATTCATGTGTGCTTCGCGATTTTGAATGGAAATTGTGTACTTTTGCTTCAACCTTTCTGCAACGTGCAAGCCGCGTGGTACTAAGCGTAATCCACACGTTACAGCTCGTAGTTCGCCCATCGCCCTTAAGCGTTGCACAAGCCACAAGTCTCGTTTATGCCGCAGGCCAAGGTCGCTGCCGCGGCTCGCCGTCACGCGGCGGTCGTGCTCGCCGCGCCTCATTCAAGCGCGCGCAACCTTGGCAGATGTTGAGCAAGCTCGGCGCGCACGGCTCGCACGCGTGCGAGGCGCGAGGCCATCGAAGAATCCCCAAGACTCCGGTAGGGACCTCCGGACTCGTCGGGCGTAGCACATTCCGGCAGTGACTCCTGCAGAAAGCGCAACAGCTCTTCCTCAGACAATTCCTGCAGAATGCGCAACAGCTCTTCATAAGAGATTTGTAAGGGACCGTCAGCTGCTGTTGACCTTTCCGACTCGGCGAAAGCTTTGATCACTTCGTTGGCGTCATCAGAGGCACTTGGCAGAAGCATCGACCTTGGCTTGCCGTCGCCGGAGATCTCCGCGTAGGTATCCGCGCGGCCAGCCCGCTTCATTTCATCACGAACACGCTCGACGTTGTGGTCTGTGCCATCATTGTCCAGCAGACTCTTACGCGGCAAGCACCACTTCTCTCTGCCAAAGCGAGGTTCCTCGCTGCCCTGCAGTGCTCTGAGTACGGCGCAGCTGACTCGCTGCTTGTACCCGCGGAGGACCACGTGGATCCAGAGCCCTTCATCGGTGTCGACCACTTGCAGCGCACGCAGGCCACACGGATCAGCATTGACCAGGGTGCGAGCTCTCGCAAGAAGCGCATTTCGCATTTCAGAGTTGACGATTGCGTCGTATGCCCGTTGCTTGTCATCCGCCGACTTGTAGGGAGTTCCAAGATACTTGCTTGAGCTCAGATCCGCCGCGGCGGTTATGGCGGTAGCGGCGGAATCGGAATCGGAATCGAGTTTGGCGGCGGTGGTGGTGGCGGCAGTGGGATCCAGTTTGGCTCGCTTTGCTGCCACGTGGCGGGGACAGGGCGCCGTGGTGAGCACTGGCTTGCGAGACCCGAGTCGGTCGAGCGCCACGTCGTCAGCAGCTACCTTCCTCTTGTCCTTCTCATCTACTGTGGAGTCCTCCAAACTCTCGTGCTCGTCCACAACTTGTCCGGTATCTTCAATCTCGGCAACCAGAGGCGGCGCTTCTGCTGCGGGCGGTTCACTCGGGGGGTCGACGGTAGTTCTTGATGGGCTGGGACTTCCTGGCGGACTTGGCGGAGGAGTGGGTGGCGCACCACTCGGTCCGGCGCCAGCTGATCTTGGAACTTGCAGCGCCGCATCATAGTCCGTGTGCTCGAGATCGGGCAGCGCGTCGATAAGCTGGCAGAGCTGCTCGCCCTGCTGCAGCTCTTGCAGCGCATACTCGACGCGCCATGCGAGCTTTTCGTCGCGCTGCAAGAGGCTCAAGAAAGCAGGCCGCGTGACGCACCCGCCAAGGCATTCCTCGAGGCTCGCTGGCGGGGTGGGGGGCCAGGCTGACGGCATCCTCTTGTGCGTGGCATGCGGCGCGGCGCCGCCCGCTGCCGCCGCACCCAACGGAGCCTGCGCCTCACGCTTCACGCCGCGCTTGAAGCGCGGTGGCAGGGCTGCCTGCGCCACCGCCACGCCATTCCCCACGTCCAGCGCTCCTTTAGTCTCGAGGTCGGCGAGGGCGGCACCGCCCAGGACAGCGTTGTGCATAGGACTGTGCACGGCTCCCGACTTGAGTAGGAGCTCCGCCGCCGCCGCCGCCGACAGCGGCTCCTCCGCCGCGGAGCCGCTGCCGCCCATGCCGCCAACGCCGCCGCCCCTACCGCCCCTGCCGCCCCTGCCGCCCACGCCACCGCTACTCTTGCCGCCTGCTACGGCGCTTCCATCCAACTTGAGCTTGCGAACGATATACTTTCCGCCGAAAGGGTCGTCCTCGTCGTCCGCGTCGTCTTCGCCGTCATCGTCGTCATCATCCATGTCGCGCGTCCATGTTGCCTTGCGGATAACAAAGTGCTCCCCCCGCTCCATGCCGTCCGTGCCCTCCTCCCCATCCGCATCAATGCCCGAGCGCCCGTCGGACAGAATGGCAGCTGTGGACGAGCCCGCAAACTGGAGCAGGTTCTGCACGCCAAAGAGCTCTCCCTTTTGGGTCTTGTCGCCCATGACGCCTTCGAAAAGGCGCGTCTCGTCCTGCTGCTTCAATGCGAGGCCCTCTTGTGACTGCTTGTAGAGCTGACGCTGGTAGACCTTCTCCTCAACCGTATTGGAGGCCACGAAGCGGTACACGTGCACGTCCTGCCGCTGGCCGATCCGAAACGACCGATCCATCGCCTGCATGTCGTTCGCAGGGTTCCAAGAAGGCTCAAAAATGACGACCTTGGAGGCTGAGACGAGGTTGATACCCACGCCGCCGGCGCGCGTCGAGAGCAGGAAGAGGAAGACGGACGGCTTCTTGTTGAACTGGTCGACGCGCTTGCCGCGCTCGGTGGCACTCGTCGTGCCGTCGAGCCTGACGTAGTCGTAGCCCTTGGACTTGACCAAATCTTCGAGGATGTCGAGCATCTGTGTCGACTGCGAGCAGGGAGCAGTTTCTCGTCGTCGACAGCCCGCACTCACCCGAGGCAATCAAGTCCATCAAAGGCCATCAAACCCACCTGCGAGAAGAGGAGCACTTTGGCCATCTCGCGCTTCCATCGACGCAGGAGCTCCTCGAGCGCGCGCATCTTCCCACAGCCCTTCGAGTGCGCCTGGTTCTCGAAGGTGCGATTACGGCGCACGTCACACGCGTCAGGCAGGCTGAGCGCCATGCGCGCAAAGGCGGCTTGGCGATCGAAGGCCTCCTGTGTCATCGCCGCCTCATCCGGCTTAATGAGCTCGAGGTGGTTGGCAATCTTGCCGAGCTGGGTGAGCGCGGGCAGCGTGATGCAATACGGGCAGAAGGGACAAGAATCCCCGTCTGGATGCTTCGAGCGCGACAGCACGCCGTCCAAATCGAGCGAGTGGCATTCCTTCAGCTTGCTCTTCGAACCGCAGGGGCACGGCTCCTCGGCCTTGAGCAGCTGCTGGTAATCCGCGCTCTTGAGCACCCGCTCGTACACCTCCTCCTGCTCGGATGCAATCAGAGACCATCAGACGCAATCAGAGACCATCGGAAGCAATCAGAGGCCCCCAGACTCACTCGAAGGCACTCTGTCTCTGAGGCACTTCGAGGCACTCCGAGGCTGACACAATGCACCTGCTCGGGGGCGAGCCGACAGACAACGATCGCGTCAAACTTTTGGGGCATTTCGTGCGCAATGATTTGTTGGAAGCGCTGGAGCATCCACGTGTCCATGAGGTGCTTGAGCTGCTTCTGCTTCTTGAACCTCTGCACAACCTCGTACTGATTGGCGTTCTTCTTGAGCCCCTGCGCAATCAGGAGAGAAATCAGTGCCAATGAGGCGGCCATCCGTGGCAATCAGAGGCCATCACAGCGTTCTTCTGGAACCCCGTGGGAGCGCATGGGCGTAGCATGCAATCAGCAGCGATCCGTAGCAATCAGAAGCAATCAGTAGCACGCACCTGCTTGAGCTCCTTTTCGTAGTACGCCTTAAAGTCACTCTTCGTCCCCACCCCTTTGTCAGAGACGAAGTCGAAGATCACCCAGAGCTCTTCAAACTTGTTCGACATGGGCGTGCCCGTGAGCGCGAACCGCAGCTTGCACGGGATCAGCCACGCGGCCTTGGACGTACTCGTCCTCGGGTTCTTCATCGTATGCGCCTCGTCCCAGATGATGATCTCCCACAGGACCCCGCCCAGGTGCGACTGGTCGGCATTGGTGGCCATGGTGCCGTACGTCGTGAGTAGCACCTCGCATCGGCGCTCACGCACCGCCTCTAGCGCCTCCTCCTTCTTGGCACCGTGGAATTTACGCACCTTGAAGCAGCCCCACGTGGCGAGCTCGCGTTCCCAGTTCGTGAGCGTCACCGTGGGAACGACCACGAGCACCTGCATGCACGCCAATCAGGGAGGCCATCAGAGTGGCCAGCAGTGGCCATGAGAGAGGCCATGAGAGAGGCAAGCAGAGAGGCAATCCGAGCGGCCATTAGAGAAGCCATCAGAGACGCCATCATAGGCATCAGGTACCTGCCGGCAGTCGCCCTCGGGCAGTGGGAAGGTGCGCCGCTTGTCCTCCGAGGTGGCACTCTTGCCCAGGACTGCTGAGAGGAAGGCGGCGACCTGTACCGTCTTGCCCAGCCCCATCTCATCCGCAAGGAGCCCGCCCTTGCGACTCGTGTACCTGTATTTGGGACGCAATCAGGGAGTCAATCAGGGATGCACTCAGGGATACATTCAGGGATGCACTCAGAGTCATCAACTGCGTACTGCTTCCACAGCCACTGCACGCCCTCGCGCTGGTACGATCGCAGGTACTGGTTCACGTTGGCATTCACGCTGGCTTCTGGTGGGTAAATGACCGAGGTCGCAGGCGAGGTGGCGCCAGGGCCGGCCGGACGCGGCCCAAGGAAGAGGGGCATATGCGGAGCTCGTGGAGGAGCTGAAGTGAGTTTGGGCCACTCTTCCACGCCACCCTCGGGTGTGTCTTCATCCTCAATCCCCTCCTCCTCCTCCTCCTCCTCCTCGTCGTCGTCGTCGATCTCGTCCTCCTCCTCCTCCTCACCCTCCTCGCCCTCCACGCCCGCGTCGAGCTGCGCAGTTGCCGAGGCGGCCACCGAGGAGCCTCCATGAGCCGGCTTGGATACCGTGCGACCGGCGGCGCTGCTGCCACGGGAGGCGGCCATGGGCTGCTTGGATGCGGCCGCGGTCACGGCGGATACCTTGCGGGCGCCACTGCTCGCCTTCCCTCCAGCGCCCTTTCCGACCGCGGGCTTGGGTCCAAACATATTCGAAATCAAGTCGAGCGCACCACCCGGCACCACGACCTCCTCCTCTTCCTCCACGGGTGGCTTGGAAATTGCCGGCAGCTCGAAGAAGGTACGCGGCGGAGCGCTCGCCTGCGCCGGCGCTGGGGCCAGAGAGCGCGGCAGCAGCTCTCTGGGGCTGGGGTCGAGTCCAGCCTGCTCGCGGAGGCTGGGTCCGCGGCGGGGGGGTAGATCGACGGAAGGCACGGCGGCCGAGTAGATCGACGATGCGGCCGCGGCGGCCGGCGCCGGTGGAGCAGCGGCTGGCTCGTCGTCATCGAAGACATCATAGATGCCCATGGCCGGGTCGGAGCGAGGAGCCTAGTCCAAGCCGACAGCTGCGGCCGTGGAGGGACGGAGAGGGACCGAAAGGGTGTCGCGTCATACCGAGCGCCTTTCGAAAAGAGGCGGAG
>Ga0209550_10004161_pt1 | contig 13709 bp, 10 predicted proteins | sample LauGreSuBDMM15SN_2_FD_187567 | JGI IMG/M metagenome (GOLD analysis project Ga0209550, IMG submission 187567) | Freshwater lake microbial communities from Lake Michigan, USA - Su13.BD.MM15.SN (SPAdes) (version 5) | ecosystem: Environmental > Aquatic > Freshwater > Lake | place: Lake Michigan... | reverse complement strand
ACCTACGGCGTCGGGTGGATCGCTGATTTCGTCGTCGTCGACGCGTGCCTCCGCCAAGGTGAATTGCATCGCGAATCCTCTCCTGGCGTAACGACATTGGGCTCGGACTGAGCGAGAGACTGCTCCATGGTACTGATCTCGCCATCATTTTATGAAACGTGTTTTCATCGATTTGCGGCATATTTTTGCACCAGCTGTTCTTTCTCTCAAATTCGTTTCTAAGATCCTGTACAGTAATTTTTCCTTCCTGGATTTCAAAAAGTCTTTGATTGACGCGTGCTTTCGTCATTGGATGCCTACAAAACCCACGCTTGTTCGCGGGGGTCGGTTGGTCGCGATACGGCATTCCTTCTTTTTTCTTTAGAAAAAAACCCGCGTCTAAAGTAGAGAAGTTATTGCAAGTCAACTACATGAACAAAGATACTGAGGGTGATGCAGCGCAATAATCGCACTGCAGATTCCACTCGTGTACCGAATCGTAGCTTTCTTCTTCGTTTGGAAGGAAACAGAACGATAACCTTCGATTCGAAAAATCGCTTGAAACTTTGGTCGCGCTCTCTTGCGCTCAGTATACTACTTCTTGCTACTCCACGTCGACTACATGGTCATTGATACCAAGGGTGATGCAGTGCAATGATCGCACCGCAGATTTCTATCGTGTACCGAATCGAAGCTTTTCGAAGAGTATGAGAGGAAACAGAACGATAACCTTCGATTCAAAAAATCACTTGAAACTGTTTGATGATCGGGTCGCGCTCTCCTGCGCCCAGTTAAACAACTCTTGCGGTACTCAAAGTCAACTACATGATCATAGAAACGAAGTGTGATGCAGCGCAATGATCGCACCGCAGATTCCTATCAGGATTCGAATCGTAGCTTTTCGCAGAGTATGAGAGGCAACAGAAGCAGTTGCTACGATTCTAAAAATCACTCGAGTCTGGGTCACACTAACACCAATAGCAATCAATCGATTGATATCAGATGGATATCACTGCATCCTTTTCCTGTTCAACGGTCCAGAGCGTGTAGTCGGGTCGATCCGCCTCGTCTAAAATTCCGCGTAGCAACAGTTGCGTTGCGACGCAATTGACCTTTAATACTTCTTCCACAGGCAAGGATGCATACCACTGGTATTTCGGTCGCGTCAAAAGCGCGTCCGCCGGGAGCACAACTCCGTACAACAAGTCGTCGGGAACTTCCAACTCCTTTTGTTGCATGAGGTCTTCCAACACAATGGTGCGTCCGTGTGAGGTTTTGGCCCCGACGTAGATTCCGTCCAGTAACGTCATGTTGCCTTGTCGGATGGACTCGGTGCACCATTGCGAGATCAGACCGGAAAAATCCAGCTGATCTGATCCCAACATGGGGCGATTGCACACTTCTTTCAGATACTCACAGAGGGATTTGACGACGGGATCGCGTTTGTTGGCGCCCAGAAACGCGGGGTTTGGAGCAAATGTTTGTTTGGACCGCGACACGTAGGGATTGACTTGTTCCAGTATAAACGGACGTTTTTGGGTATCGAGGGTATCCTTGTACATGGGGAACAAGTTTTTGACACACACAAAACTGTTGGGCACCAAAACCCCCCCGTACATGTTGATCAGCTCCATCAATGCCAACTGACGGTGAAACTGACGTTGGGGCTCGGGGATGGCCCGCAACGTAGTCGTCCAGTGTGGAATCAGTTGTTGGAACGAGTCGTCGTCGATGAGGCAAATGTTGAAATCTTTTCCACAGTGATTGATCAGCGTCTTGACCGTGAGATGGATGTACGGCTGGTTGAGATCGTGACTGCTGCGCGATCCGAAATTCTTCCACACCCGCGCGTTGTACTCGTACTTGGTATGAATCCACAGTTTCGGACGATTGAACCCGTAGAGAGGATTGTCATTTAACAAATATTTCCGAATCAAAGCATACTCGTCGTCACTGGACTTGTCGCCAAATAAGCGTTTGAAGTTGTCACTAAAGAATGATGCGGTCAACACGAGACCGATCATCAGCGCGTATTTCATGAGATTCGACTGACTAAACACGGACATTGGTATATTCTAATAAGACCAGATAAATCCTTTCGGCTCAATCTCGCAAAATGTGCAATTCGGACGTGCCGCCTACTCGCGCCATAGTACACGTGAAATCATGGGATTGACAGATTTGGCGCAAAATCGTCAACCACGAACTGTACGACAATGGACGCGTGACATAATGTCGATGACAACGTCGATAATACGGCATACACAGAGCCAAAAACGCCGTGTGGTGTTTGTGATACAGCATTTTCTTAAACGACGTTTCGGTGACAACAATGGTACTCTTATCGCGTGTATTGCAACAACACGTTTCCAACAGTTCCAACACGGCTTCGACTGGGACTCGCTCACAAAACATTTCTTTCTATAAACGTGAGGATGATAAAACGCCAAAGACTTCGCGCGTGAAAAGCGCCAATTCGATGGCATGTTCGTGGACATTGTGAAAATGGGTAATGTACTTGCACAACAACGGAATGATGCGATATTTCTCATTTTCGCTCAACAAAGTCGTCGCCTTGACAAACGTGAAAAAGGCATCCAGAATGTCAATGACGGAGTATCCATAGTCATAGATGGAATTCAGTTTGCGGATACCGGCCACATAGTCGCTGCTCCGCAAATCGCTCAAGTAGGCTTCGAATTGTTGGAACGATACCGTCGAACACAACTCTTTGCAATTCTCCAACGTCAACTCTTGGCCCGAACCAAACAACAAGTGCAACTTGTCCAGATGGTTAATCGTCTCGCGCACATTGTAGGCACTGAGAGTGAGCACGTGATCTTGCGCTTCTTCCGTCATGTGCATCCCTTCCTTGGCCAGAATATCCTGCATAATGGTCTTGACCTGGGGTTGCGACGGCGACTCGAGACGCAAAATGTGGATGCGCGACTGGATGCTGTCAATCACCTTTTGCGAATTGGAACACGTGCAAACAAAGTGCACATTGTTGGAATACTTGTCCATGTAGTTGCGAAACACTTGCTGGCACTGGTGGTTGATGGCGTCCAAATCGTCGACAATGATCATCTTTTTTTTCCCGTGAATGGACGATCGCGATTGACAAAACGTCTTCATTTCGTTGCGGTAGTAGTTGATTCCCTGTTCTTTCAAGGAATTGATCAAGAGCAAATTGTTTTCCGGAAACGATTGGTGGGCATGGAATCCATAATATTCGCGCACCAAGGCAAAGAGGAGCGATGTCTTGCCACTACTCGGGACCCCGGAAAACATGACGTTGAGATCGTCAATTTCCAACAAGGTGCGGAGAACCACTTTCAGTTGCGGATGCATTGCAAAATCATCGAAAAAGTAGGGTTTATATTTTGCATGAAATGTCGTTGCCATGGTACATGCAAAGTGTAACATGGCTTTATACTCAAATTCAGACGATACAACAACACGGCACACCGTTCATCACACCCCTACCCCCATCCCATGTTGTACTCCTGGATTGCCGCTACTGTATTCTTCTCCGTCGCCTATTTGTTCACACTGCATTGTCAGCAGAATACGACGCGTGACGACGAAGACGAAGACGAAGACGACGACGACGACGAAGAAGGAGGACAAGACTTAAAAACAGCAATTCCAACAACACGTTCCGGATCATCATCATTGCGCATGAGATCGCAGAGCATCTTTCACCGCTTCAATGACGAGGAGGACGAGGAGGATGAACCTCTGAGCTTTTAAAGAGCAATCCAGCAGTGAGTCGGAGACAGGGGCATGCCGGGACAAATGTAATTGTACAAGTAGTAAGCTGCTTCGTGTGTAGAGATTGATTTATATTTCCATGTGTATATTTCCAAGAGTTTAGCATTGTGTCCAAGATTTGGGATGGATAAACGACCCATCTCAGGCAAGGTCTGCTGCAACAAGTCGTACAAGGAATGCAACCATCCTGCAAAAAATGCCGAACTCTCGGTCAAGGATGCGCTGACGATGCATTCCAACACTTCTCCCCCGTCTTCATACACAATGTGGGTAGTTCGAAACACGTAGACGGCTAGAATCGTGTCTCGTGATTTCAAGGTGTACACGTGCCACTCTTTGCGTTCTATGCGGGCTTCCCACGCCGTGAGATCGGGAAACAAACAGAGGTCAAACATGTTCTTGTTGGACGTGAGTTCAAAGAGAAAGTCAAACAGACTGTGGATCGTCTCTGTTCGGACTTGGACAACCGTGCAATGCGCCGCCAGTGGCGGACGTTGAATTCGTTCTTTGACCAGTTCAAACTGTGAGACGGTGAATTGTACGAGAGGGACAATCCCTTCGCTCAGATCCACGTCTTTACGAAAAAGCGAGGCCGGTATGTCCGGCGTGGATTGACGCTGGTTGGCTTCGTGCGTTTGGATCAACGTTCGTATCGTTCCCACATCTTTTCCCGTTTCGCGGTGCATCACAATGTAATCCCAGTAATAAATCTGCTGAAACGAGGATTCCGAAGATCGTAGAACCATGCGCGCAGGATAGGCAATCAAAACGCCGGCCACGTCGGTACGATTGACCACGACGTCGCCTTGTTGTAAATGAAAATGGTCTGTCAGAAACACGGACATCCAACACGGTCCCGACGAATGATGGCTACAGAGTGTTTGCAACGTCTCGGCTGTCATCGTGTAGGTCGCTTGATCCGACGGCAGATAGTGGCATTGGATCACGTCCAACACTGACGCCATTTCATTGGCAGAGACATTGAGAAAGTTGCGTGTTTTTACGTCGTCACGATTTAGAAATTTGGTCGGCACTTGTGTTGTTGTCGAAATGACACTCGGCTTAATGATCCAGTATCGCCACAAATCATAGGTGTGAAATACGGGCTGAATACTCCAAAAGGGATGTCGAATGCGAATCCAGGCTGCAATGAACAAAATGGAAAAGAAGGAAATCAGAAATGCATATTCGACGATCATACCCTAGTTCTTCGGTTCAAATCTTGTCCGATCGTAAGAACGCAAAGTCGGTGCATTGATTCTACACCCCTTTGTGCACCTCTTTGTTTTTAAGATGTCGACGAACTCCGAGGTGGTGGTGGTTGATCGGGATCTGGTTGTTGATCCTGTGGTTGTTGATCCTGTGGTTGTTGATCCTGTGGTTGTTGATCCTGTGGCTGTTGATCCTGTGGTTGTTGATCCTGTGGTTGTTGATCCTGTGGTTGTTGATCCTGTGGTTGTTGATCCTGTGATTGTTGATCCGGTGGTTGTTGATCCGGTGGTTGTTGATCCCGTGGTTGATCCCGTGGTTGAGTGCCTAAATTCTTCGGGCAAGCGCACTCGCGAAGAAGAAGATGGCATCCACGACGGCGATGAAGAAGAGGCACCTGTGAACGAAAAGAGGTCGAGACCACTGCAAAGGAATCACAACTGTCCCGTGTGTGAAAAAATCGTTTAGTTCGCTCTCTTGTCTGGCTTGCCACTGCAAACATCGGCACTAGATCCGTTTTGGTTATTTTTGATGGTTAAGAAAATTGAAGAGCAAATTTTCGGGGTTGTGATTTTGTATTTCTCCACAAATCAATTGCGCAGATTCGTACATTTTGCGCAAGACGTCGTTCGGTGCCGTTGTCCCCACACGCACAAACCCCTTTTGGATCAAGTACCGTTTTACGTCTTCCAGCGGTTTTTGACGAATTTCGTGCGTCTTTGCCCGGACACGATTCCGTATCGTCTTGTTGGACACGAGCACCGACACTTGCGATTTACTTTTTCCAACATGATAGGTGCGACGCACGGTGCGCTGTTGTCGTTGTAATAGAGGTGGTTTCATTTTTTCGGCCAAATTCATCGTCTGACGAATCTCACTCCCTTTTACATCAAGGTCAGGGTACACATTATTGCTCATTGTACCCAATTGGGCAGCAACTACGTTGGGATTATACACGGGCGTTGTGTAGTATGGTTGTTGTTGTTGTTGGATTGGCTGAGGCTGTGGCTGAGGAGATCCACCGACGCGATTTTTTTGTGTAGCATTTTTCCACGATCGGTACGTGGGCAATTTGCCGTTGCGCAAACATCCCCATTGTGGCGGAGTGGTCGGAGGAATCAACTTGAAATCATGGGTCATCTCCTCGGGCATGACCAAACTGACAAATTCACTCGACGGTTCCATGTAACCCGGGGTTGGAGGTGGACGATGTCTTAGAGTATGGTTTTGCTGCTGCTGCTGCTGCTGCTGTTTTGCAGATTCGTCGTGAGCCAGCGACATCAAATAGTCCAGCGACTGCTTGAAATCCAAATCCTCCTCGCCCAAGGCAGACTGCAACTGGACATCGCCATCCAACAACTTGCGATACGTCTTTTCTTGTTCATTGCGAATGAATTTCAACACTTGGTTCCGTCTCACCGTCTTGTTCTTGTTTTCAGCGGGTGCCCGTGGCTGTATGTCCTTTTTCGGTGGGCGTTTCTTTTTGCTGAAATTGAACAAGTCCGGATTGATCGAAATGGTCTTGTTGCTCATTATACATAAAAACTGGGAATTTCATAAGTCTCTTTTTTGCGCCGATTCGACAGCATCATTTCATATCCATGAGTCACGTCCAACAATGTCACGCGCTTACGGATCTCTGTATCTAGTTGCCCATAAATCCGGCGACCATGACAACATTTTGTATACGAAAACAAGAGCTCCATATCACGGCCAAAATGTGGAAATTTTGCCCTGCGTGATTCAAACCAATCCAGTCCCGGAAAATCGGCGGCCATGAGCCATCGATTGTCGCGCACTTTTTTCATGAAAATTTCGTAGAGGTCCTTTGCAGAATAATCGTCCAACACAAATCGCCAAATGAAGCGAGATTCGAGACCTCGATTCGCCCTGAATATGGTCTCTTGCAAATCGTTTTCATATCCCGCCATTATGACCATCAAATTCGCCTTGTGATCGCTAAGTGCCTCACACAGAGTATCGAGACACTCTTTGCTATAACTGTCATTCTGCGACGAGGATTCTTTGTTTGCCAAGGAATAGGCTTCGTCAATGAACAAACATCCGCCTAAACTTTCTTGTATGACTTTCGTCGTTTTAATCGCCGTTTGACCAAGAAATCCACCAATCAAGTCGCTGCGCGTGACTTTTTTAAACGTCCCGTTTTTCAGGATGCCGATTTTCGAATATATTTTGCCTAAAATCGTGGCAATTTCCGTTTTTCCCGTGCCTGGGGGACCACAGAGGATCGTATGCAGAAAATCCGAGTCCTGACCGTCCACGTGCAAATTCTGCAAAAAGTACAAGAGTTGATCCAAGACGGCATTTTTGAACTTCGGCAAGCCAATCATGGCATGCAATTGCTCCAAGTCGGGTTGGATCCGCATCAAGGCCATGAGATCAATGTTGTACTCGGTGTCGGCGCGCCAGCGTGGACCATAGGTGCGTACGAGGTGGACAAGATCGGAAAAGGTTTCAATTTTCACGTCAATGTTGATCTTTGGCTGAGGTTTGCAAAACGGGCCTCTGCGAAGCGATGCGCTTTGGTCCGTGCAATGTTTGGGAAAAGCTATTTTGGGTTTCTTTACGAATTGTTTCCTGGAAGGCAAATGTCGAAATCGGCAATTGCTTTCGTCCACAATGCGCAACACATTTATTTCTGTTTCCATGGATAGCATTCCGTCTTCTTGTTTATACCCTTACCCTTTGTTTGTCCAACGTGAATACCACATTCTTTGACACTCCGGGTCATGGAACCTCTTCGCTCGAGAAAACGGGCGCCCAAATCGGCGGCGTCCATGGTGTTTACCGCTGCGACCATGCCGATGCCGATGCCGATGCCGATGCCGATGCCAATGCCAATGCCCGTCATGGACCCCCCCCTTTTCAAAGCGCCCCTTGAAAAGACCGCAGTCGTCGACATTCACCTTGCCGCAACAACGCTGGAAGAGCCCGTGTCCGCAGTCGTCGCCATTCAACCCTTGGAAGAGCCCTACGACGTGGAACAAGCCTACAAGTTGATCGAGTCCTACTTTCGCGGCCAGCATTTGGATCGTTTGGTGCGTCATCAGATTGAGTCGTACAACTATTTCATTACGCATCAAATCCACAAAACCATTCAAATGTTCAATCCAGTCACCATTCGTTCCGACAATGACTTTGTGGCCGACAAGGGGCAGTATTATTTGGAAATTCACATTCGTTTCGAGAATTTCAAAATGTATCCCCCGCAAATCCACGAAAACAATGGTGCCACAAAAATGATGTTGCCCCAAGAGGCCAAGTTGCGCAATTTCACCTACGCCTCCGTCATGACCGTCGATGTCAACATCCAGTACGTCGTCCGCAATACCGAGGCCATGGATGTTCCACAGATGATTGAGCGCGTCATTCCCAAGGTCAACATTGGCAAAATGCCCATTATGCTCAAATCCAACGTGTGTGTCCTGACCCAAAATCGGCACATTCACTCGGCCTTTACCGGCGAATGTCCCTTTGACTGCGGCGGATATTTCATCATCAAGGGATCGGAAAAGACGGTGCTTGGACAAGAACGCGCCGCCGAAAACAAGATTTACGTCTTTGACGGCAAGAATTCGACCAAATGGTCCTGGTGCGCCGAGATCAAGTCGGTGCCCGATTTCAAGTGCATCTCGCCCAAGCAAATCGAAATGATGATGGCCAGCAAAAACAATGGCTTTGGGCATGGACTGTGGGTCAACATTCCACGCATGAAGGCCCCCCTCGAACTCTTTGTCGTCTTCCGGGCCCTCGGCGTCACGTCGGACAAGGCCATGTGCGAATTGATTGTATTGGACATTGACAATGTCCGACAGTCCGTCCTGTTGAACAAGTTGCAAGCCTCGATTTACGACGCCAACGCTTACGGCACCCAGGAAGAGGCCTTGCGATACATTGCGGGATTCGCCGCCTACACGCCCATCAAAATGGACAGTGAAACCGGAATCCGGAAAAAATACGAGTTTACCCGCGACGTGTTGGAAAACGACTTGTTTCCCCATTGCAGTACCAAGGCGCAAAAGGTGCACTTTTTGGGCTACATGGCCTCGCGACTCTTGCAAACCAGTTTGGGATGGATCCCCACCACCGATCGCGATTCCTACGTCAACAAGCGCATTGAGCTCACGGGCACACTGCTCAACAATCTCTTTCGCAATTATTTCAACAAGTTGGTCAAGGAAATGCAGAAAATGACGGTCCGGGAAATCAATCAGGGATCGTGGCGATCCACCGAGGACATTGAGAATATCATCAACCCCACCAACATTGACAAGATTATCAAATCCACCACCATTGAAAATGGCATTGCCCGGGCCTTGTCCACCGGCGACTTTTCCATCAAACAGTCCAACAGCAGCAAGGTCGGTGTGGCCCAGGTACTCAACCGCTTGACGTACGTGGCCAGTTTGAGCCACTTGCGGCGGATCAATACCCCCTTGGAAAAGAGCGGCGAACTCATTGAACCCCGTAAGCTGCATGCCACGACGTGGGGGCACTTGTGTTTGACGGGCGATACCGAGGTCTTGCTGTCCGATCGCATGACCACCAAGAAAATCAAGGACATGCGTGACGGCGATTGGGTGACGACGGTGAATCCCAAGACGTTGGCCGAAGAACCGTCGGAGATTTATCATTGGTTTGGTAAAATGGCCGATCGTTTGTTAGAAATTACTACACAAAATGGATACAAACTCAAAGCGACACCTGAACATCCATTGTTGGTCTATCAGGCCGGAGGCAACTTGTGGAAAAACGTGGAAGACTTGACGACGCAAGATTATGTTTTTATACGCGATTCGATATCAGGGCAGTTACAAAAAGTTGCGGTTCAATCGGTTGTCGAAGTTCCTCCGGAGATGGTGTACGATTTTACAACACAAAGCGACAACCATTCTTACGTAGCTTCGTCATACGTATCTTCGAATTGCTTAGCAGAAACGCCCGAAGGTCAGTCTATCGGCGTCGTCAAGAATATCAGTTTCATGACCCACGTTACCATTCCGTCCAGTGCCCAGAGCTTGTACGATTGCATTTTGCCCCAAGTCTTGCGCGTCGATGACGCCACTTCGCGCAAAGACTTGTACGGCAAAGTCAAGGTCATTATCAACGGATGCTGGGTCGGCGTCACGGAGACGCCTATCGAATTGCATCGCGACATTCTCGACAAGAAGTTGCGCGGCATCATCAATGTCTACACGTCCGTCGTCTTTGATCATCAACTCTGCGAAATTCGCGTCTGCAACGACGGCGGACGTTTGACACGACCTCTCTTGCGCATGGCCGAGGGTAAACCCTTGGTGACCCCCGAACTCATACAACGAGTACACGCCAAGGATCTGGCCTGGAACGATTTGATGCTCACGCAGTCCCGCATTCCCGAGGCTGTGTTGGAATACATTGATCCCGAAGAACAAAATCACGCCTTTGTGGCCATCCGACCCCCCGGACTCTCCGATCCCAGCCGTCTGCTCTATAGTCACAGTGAAATTCATCCCAGCACCATTTTTGGCGTCTTGGCTTCGTGCATTCCCTTTCCGGAACACAATCAGGCGCCACGCAACACGTACCAGTGCGCCATGGCCAAGCAAGCGCTCGGCGTCTATGCCACCAATTACGATCAGCGCATGGACAAGACGGCCTATGTCCTCACGTACCCGTCTCGGCCCATGGTCGATACCCGGCTCATGAATTTGATTCAGCTCAACAAGATTCCGTCGGGGTGCCAGGTCCACGTCGCCATCATGAGTCACACGGGATACAATCAAGAGGATTCCGTGTTGATCAATCAGGGGGCCATTGACCGCGGCTTGTTCTTGACAACGATTTATCACACGGAAAAGGACGAGGACAAGAATATCATTCGCGACCAGATTATTCGGTGCAAACCCGATCCCGCACGCACCAAGGGCGTCAAATTCGGCAATTATGGCAAATTGAACGCGCAAGGATTCATTCCCGAAAACACGCAGGTGGAAAATCGCGACGTGCTCATTGCCAAGATTGTGCCCATCAAGGAGAACCGCAACGATCCTACCAAAGTCGTCAAGTACGAGGACCAGAGCAAGACGTTTCGTACCACGGAAGAGACGTATGTCGACAAGAATTTCACCGGACGTAATGGCGACGGCTACAATTTCGCCAAGGTGCGTATCCGGACCTTGCGCAAGCCCGTGCTGGGCGACAAGATGGCCAGTCGCGCAGCACAAAAGGGCACCATTGGCAACATTATCCCCGAATGCGACATGCCGTTTACCAAAGAGGGATTGCGACCCGACATTATCATCAATCCACACTGCATACCTTCGCGCATGACCATTGCCCAACTCAAAGAGACGCTCTTGGGCAAAGTGCTGATCGAACTGGGACTCTTTGGCGACGGCACCAGTTTCACCGAGCTCGGCATTCCGTCCATTGCCAACGAACTCCAAAAGTTGGGTTACGAGAGCTGCGGCAATGAATTGTTGTACAATGGCATGACCGGACAACAATTGGAAACGTCGACGTTTATCGGACCCGTCTTTTATCAGCGTCTGAAACACATGGTCAATGACAAGCAGCACAGCCGGGCCATTGGACCCATGGTCAATCTGACGCGTCAACCGGCCGAAGGTCGATCGCGCGATGGGGGGTTCCGCGTGGGAGAAATGGAGCGCGACGTCATGTTGGCCCACGGCATGTCCCGTTTCTGTAGAGAACGACTGTATGATTCGTCGGACAAGTATGCCGTGCATGTGTGCAATCAGTGCGGCATGATTGCGGCGTTTAACGACGGCAACCATCGGCGAACCTTTGCCAAGGACGATTTCACCGTGCACTTGTGCTCGACGTGTGACAATACCACGGATTTCAGTCGGGTCGAAGTGCCCTATGCCTACAAGTTGCTTTCGCAAGAGTTGCAGACAATCAACGTCGTGCCGCGACTCATTACCGCTTGTCCATAGTGTGTGTGTGTGTAAATTGATCGGTAAAAATGTACAAACGAGGGTGGATTCAATCCGATTCTTCGCCGTCGTCGGCCTCGCTTTTTTCAATTTCCGTCGCGAGTGCCAAATGATGAATAAGTTTCTTCATGGCCCTGGGATCTGCATTGCAGATTTTTCTTGTGATGCTATACCACTTTTCATAGTCGGGACTGTCCGATACTTGATAATTGGGATGATCATCGCACCATTTCTTCATGCACTTGTAATTCTTGGAAACAATCTGATCGATCAGTCGCTGACATTCATCCTTGTTGGGATCTTTTTGCCACGCATCGTCTTTGCGTACGTACATGGTTTCACGTTTGGGATCGCTGCAGTGAATCGGGCGCTCGGTTTTACGCTTCTCGTTGATGGCCTTGGAAATGATCTTGGACATGCCCTGCGTGTAGCCCACTTCGCAAATGTACTCTAGATCCTCCATATTGACCGCCAACTGTTCGATAAAATCCGACAGGTTCATTGCATTTTTGCATTCTTCATTCAAGAAGAAATTGAGATTAAACTTTTTATTCGTCGTCGTCGTCGTGTTATTATTGTTTGCATTGTTTGTTGTGTTGTTTGCGTTGTTTTGCAGAGTTGTTTGTGATGATGATGCCACAATTCTGTCCGCCAAAGTCTTGAACATTTCCGTATTCTGGATTTGCGTATTTTCCTGATGTTTGATAAACATTTCCGAGTGTTTCATAAACATTTCCATAACTTCGGTCAATGTGACTGGACTGACATGATTTACAGCAGCAATCGCAGAAGATGTCTCTACCTGAGTTGGTGAATTTTGAATTTTATGTTGCTTATGCTTAAGAGATACGACGTGTCTCCTAAAGTTTTCTTTTCGTGCCGAATGATAATTGCATAGTTTGCACTCATAAATCCCATTCTCATTCGAGACTAAACTTTCCCCACAAAGAATATTTAATTCATGACTCCGTGTTAATTTGTGACGATCGAGATTAAACTTGTTGTCGCAGACGACTCCGCACTCACAGGTTTGCATATTTGGTATTATAGTCTGACATTTTTTTATATTGATTTACTCGCACATTCCTCCATATACTCGCGATTTCCTCCATATACTCGCACATTCCTCCATATACTCGCAAATTCCTCCATATACTCGCACATTCCTCCATATACTCGCACATTCCTCCATATACTCGCACATTCCTCCATATACTCGCTCGGGGACCACTTCCTGCATAATGTCCAAAACAATTTCGGACCTTTTTTCAAAAGTTTTTTTTTCAGTAAGGCATTTTTATTCCAAACTTTTTTGATTTGTGACTGACTCCGTAAGGAACCCTAAAAAAATCACATTTCCAAAACTATTCTTGTATATTTCATTTTTGGACATTTTTAAAACCCAATAAATGTCCAAATTGATTTTTTTTTCATCAAAGTCTGGTTGCAAGTTTTTTTAGGGTAAGGGTACCCCCTTTGACTTTGGAATATTTTTGTTGAATTTTAAAGAGGATCTTATGTCTTACGAAGGCGTATGTGAGCGAAGCGAGCATATGCAACCCAAAATGTGACGGAGAAAACTACCCTGAAAAATTTGGAAGCAAAGTGCTCTCTGGGAGAACTTTTTTTGAAGTTTGTTGGAACGATGCTCTACCGACCTCTTTTTCAAGGGCTAAAATGTAAGACTGTAGAGCATCGTTCCAACAAAGATGGCTGAAAGGAGATCCCAGAGGATGTTGTTGGAATGAGACGTTTTAAAAAGTATTTTCAGGGGACGTTTTTAGA
>Ga0209550_10004159_pt1 | contig 13711 bp, 3 predicted proteins | sample LauGreSuBDMM15SN_2_FD_187567 | JGI IMG/M metagenome (GOLD analysis project Ga0209550, IMG submission 187567) | Freshwater lake microbial communities from Lake Michigan, USA - Su13.BD.MM15.SN (SPAdes) (version 5) | ecosystem: Environmental > Aquatic > Freshwater > Lake | place: Lake Michigan, USA... | reverse complement strand
ATCCGAGTAGGCGAGAGAGTCCGACCAATAGTCACAAAACCCCCTCCCCGTCGAAGACGGCTATAACAGCTGTTACGAGTCGGCACCGCTGGGCGCTGTCTACCGATATGTACAACATTCCACGTCGTTGAAAGGCGGTTGGAGACACATGTGTGGGTATTTGTTGCTTGTTAGTAGTTGCGCAAAGCCGTCCCGTGTTGGAGTACAGCGTACGTGGCGCGTTTAGAGGCATCCAAGCCGCATGCGTCGGAATTGTCAAGTCTTCATGAGCAACGACTCGATCTGATGAACGAGGTCCCGAAGCGTTGTCTGGCCCGTGTGCGAGACTTGGAGCGCATCCATCAGCTCAAGCGCCAGCGATGAAGGCGTGTCGCTCTTGCTGACCTCGAACTTGACCCCCCTAGCAACACCCTCCACGACGATGGTACCGCAAACCTCGCGAATCGCAACGGCAGCCTCCTCTTGGGTGTGGTCAGATGTGCCCCGATCCGTCCGTTCGTCGACGTCGTTGGGATCCGCTGCTGGCCGCGATGATAGTGACTGTCCAACGGACGGTTCTTCTGTACCTTCATCAACGTAAATGGCCGCCGCAGCAGACCGCGAGGACCATTGCCGATCGGGCAAGAGGGCATCGAACTCTTCGCCACCGGCGTCGCCCTCCACAACGTTCTCATCAACTCCTTCCTCTGTGTTCTCGACGTAAATGCACGTCTTCGGCGGACGCGAGGGCCATTCTTCGTCGACGACAGCAGCGGTATACGCAGACTCGAAGTGGACGGTGTGATGAAACTCTTGCAGGCGCGATCGCAACGTGTCTTCCTCTCGTTTGAGCAGCTGTGCCCATCGCAGCGCATCTGCGCTCTTGGTGGTGTCGTGTACCATCTCGGTCTGAAGAACTGCCTCCGTCTCGAGCTCCTTTAGGCGCTCGAGTACCCGTTGCGTTGTGTGGTGCAGTGCCTCGCACCGAGCGTGCGCGTGCTTGAGCTGTTCAAATGCAGAAGTGCGCTCGGCATCAGCTCGCGCACCGGCCTCTGCTAGCTCCGTCTGCCGCGAACGGCACGCCGAGAGCTCCGACCGCAGTGTCACCACCTCCGCCGACAGCGCAGCAGTCGCCTCGTCGACACGATGCAACACTTCAAGCTCGCTGCCAGGTGCAGCATTGTCGTCCAAAGGCGCACCGTCGAACGGCGACGCTGACCTCGCCGCTTGGGAGCCGAGCATGGACTGCTCCCAAGCGGCAACCTCAGCTTCTATCTGCGCGACAGAGCTCGCATGCCCAGCTTTGGCGCCAGCATCATTCGACGTGCCGGCGCGCAAAGCCCGAGCGAGGACACGCTGCCTCTCGCACAACTGACCCCACATCGTCTCCCTTGTGCGCAGCCGGCGCACCTCCGATTCGAGCGCGCACAACTTCCGTTGCGTGGCGCGCCAACCCGTGCTGTGACTTGCCTGCAGGCTGCGGCTTGCCTCGCTGTGTCGCGCCTCAGCCGCCTGTTGCGCGAGACTGTACTCGTCGGCACGCGCTCTGGCGAGGGCGAGAGCAACGTGCAGCCCGGCCTGTGTGCGGCTCGCAAGGCCCCGCTCCTCCGCCACTGCGTTCTCGAGAGCAAGCTCAGCGCGGCGTGCCCTCATGCGCTCGTCCGCAAGCACAGCCACCTGCTCGCGCATCTCCGACGCGTGCTGTCGCTTGAGCTCCCGCATGCGAAGCGTCAACAGGCGCCGGCGCCGCTCCTCGACACAGAAGGCAATGACGAGCTGCCAAAAGCTGCCGATTACGGCTGCATCGTCTTGCCGCTTTCCGTGGAGGAGGTCGCCCATCAAAGAAGCCGCCCGCGCCTCTATGTTGCCAGTGCTGTTGAGTGCGTCGATGAGCTTGTCAGCCTCGTCATCCTCGTGGTTTGCATCCTCAGACGCGAGATATCCGCCTGCCTGTGCAGCCGCCTCGTCAGCAGCAGCCAGCGCAGACTTGTCGATCCACGCCGCCGGCGCGAGGAGCATCTGACGGTGACGCCGCCGCAGGAAGTCAGCTGCACGGCGCAACATTGCGTTTTGCTGAAGCAGAGCTTGCTGCGTTGAGGGTGCGTGCGTCGAGGATACGTGCGGCGCTTGGGTGGCCAGGCTATCCTTGACGAGACTCTTCTGCTGCATGGTGCGCGCCAACGTAAGGCGCAGCGCCTCGGCCTGATTCTTCCAGTGCCAAACTTCGGCCTCCTGGGAGACAATGGCCGCGCTCGCTGCGTCTACTGGAGACGCATCAGCCACGATGGCTCCGAGTTCGGTAGCTGGTCTGGCTTCCGCTCGCTCGTGCCTCAAGCGCACGTGCATCTCAGCGAGCTCCGCGTGGAGTTCGGAAACTTGCTTGGACTGGATGGAGATCATTCGACGCAGAAATAGGTTCGCACGTTCGCCTTCAGTTGGTGGCAATGCTGGATCTGCTGGATCGCCAAGCTCGGCGGCGTACGCGTCGAGAACTTCGGCCTCGAGCCTTTCCAACTCGGCCGTGAGTTGCATCCGGCACTGCGAGCGCGCCTCAGCGATGGTGGCTTCTGCGGCGGCTGCGGCAGTGGCCGCGTACTCGCCGTGCTTCCGTTGTTGCTGTGTAAGCTCGGCGCGCGCAGCGTCGAGCTCGATGCGGTGCAAACGCCGACAGGCGTGGAGCTCAGCCGTCTTGGTGCTCAGCAATGCCTCGAGCCGGCGCAACTCAAAGCGTGTGTCCATCAGAGCGATGGCTTCTGCATCGCTGCGGGGAGCTTCGGCACGTTGCAGAGCTTTGCGATCCAAAGTATGAGAAGTCACCAACTCTTGACCCGCCGAAGAGGTTGATTCGGTGGCCCATGTGCTGGGCGCGCCGCGCATCTTTTGCTCCCGTCGCGGTGTCGTGGCTCGTGGCAGCGCGCGTTCATGCACGTTGGTCGCAGCGCTGTAGAGGGGTCGAGCGCCTCCTAACCCTACCCCGGGCGACGGTGCTGCATCGGTCGAAGCACGTCGTGTCAATGGGCCTTGCGTGCTCGAGCGCGCCGGCGAAGGTGTCCAGCGTCGAGGGGCGTTGTGGCCCCCGCCATTCTCCGCTCGTGAAGGAGGACTGCTACGCCGAGCCTTTGCATGCGCGGTCGAATCGGACGCCCGGGCCGGTGGCTCGTCGAGGAGAGAGGCGGCAACGGCGGCAAGGGCGGTAACATCCGGTGTGCCCAAGGAAGACGGCGGCGGCGTGCTCGCCGGTATGAACAGGTGCATCGGGACCGGCGCCGTGTGCACGGGCTCGGGCGTGGCTGGTCCGTGCGCGCCCTCGTCTTTGGACGGCGGTGGTGCGGGCAGGACCATCAGCGTCGATGACGCCTCGGGTGGGGGCGCTATCGCCCCGCCAGCAATCATAGTTTCGACAGCTGACCGGCTTTGAAGAAAGGACGCTAGCGACGGCTCGATTGGATGTGAGAAGTCGGCTGTGAAGTCGCTGCTCTGTGCCACTTGCTGCAGGAAGTAAACTGCCACCAGAAGGTTGTATGTCGGCCGGAAGCGGCAGGCTTGCAATCCTTCGCGGTCGAAAAGCTCGGATGGTAGACGTAAGAGAGCGATAGCGTGCTCGATGGCGTCCCAATTCATCGTCTGCTCGTGATCAAACTTGGGTGCCCATCGCATCCGCAGCTTCCGGTCGATGAGCTTTGGGAAGATCTTGTACAGAAGCGCGAGCAGGACCACGCCCGACTTCAAGTCTTCGAGCCTTGAGCAGGGAAGCTCAGAGGTATCGGCTGCCCACGCGAGCAGTTCGCGCTTGCCAACTGCGCCAGGCATCACGCCCCTGCCGCCACGCAGACAACGCGAGAACCCCAGGTGTGAAGGCAACACGCCCCCAAAACATATGAAACGGCTCCACGTGTCTACAAGGACAACCCGTTCGTTAAACACTTTGACGTTTCGCGCTTTTGCCTCTTCCGAAAAGTCTAAACCCACGGACACGGTTTTCTGATTCATCAGTCCAGAAGTTTAAAACGGAGGGTTCTGCTTCTGATGGCTCGTTCGGCCCCGGCCGCGTCTCTCGTGAACATCCAGCACGGCTGCAGTCCAGAATAGAGAATTTTCAGATTTCAAATTGAAAAGTGACACATTTCACATATAAAATTCAGGTCTCGAGTGTCGCGACATTTGTACCTGTCTCCTGTGTGCAGCTGTGCACAACCACCAAAAGTTGCACGCTCCCAAACTCTCGCGCCTCGCGCGGCTAACGCTCTCGCGCCTCGGCCAGCTCTCGTCTCTTGACTCTCGTCTCGAGCGTGCCAAGCAACACGAAGCACGCTCTCAGACTGTCAGACGTCAGCATCGCTCAGCTCCCCCTCCTCCGACTCGGTCCCAGCGATCCGCGCAAACGTTTTCTTCACAAATTCGGCGGTGTACGCGGCAGCCTCGTTGCTGCGTGGCAGATGCTGGGCGACCTCCTCGGGGCTGCACCATCCGACCACGGCGAGCACATGCATCATGGTGCGCTTGGCCGCGCCCGAGACTTGCATGCGCCGGCTGTCCTGGCAGTTTTGCGCGATTCCAGGCAGCACAAGGCCCGCAAGCTTACAACCGCTTGCGCGCAGCAGCGCGGGCCGAAGCTTGCACATGGTCTTGAGCGCGTGCAGCGCGGACACGCGCACCTCGAGCACGTCGTCGGCGAGAAGTTCGACGAGCAGCCCGTACAGGCTCGGCGGTACGGCCATGGCTGAGGCGAGGGCAAGCTCCTCGGGTTCAGCGCCCTCGGTGGCGGCATCTGCCACGTCCTCCGCTGCCGGCTCCGCCATATTCACCGCCACGCGCACGAGCGCATGGCTCGCTGGCATGCGGAGATCGATCTTCTCGTGCTTGGCCGCCTCTCCCGCGGCGTCGAAGATGGTCGAAAGCAAGGGCTTGAGCGCCGCCACGGGAGCATTGCGAAGAAGGCTCTGGTAGCCGCGCAGCGCGCGGAGCTGCTGCTGCCACGGCTCAGCCCCGCATGCAGTCGTCGCCGCCTCGATGTTGTCGTGCAGTTCGTCGAGCGGCGTCCAGCGGCCACACGCTCCAATCAAAGTGGCCGCTGCGAACGAGAGCTCATCGTCATCGGCGCACAGCAGTTCCAGGGCGGACGCCTGGATCTTGGCGACGAGCGCCTCGCTGAGGGGCTGGCTGATCCCGCGAAGCACGCCCGCTAGCGCGCAGAGCAGCGCCACCTGAACGCCCGCGTCCGCCGTACTGAGCGTGTTGTGGATCTCGGTGGCGAGTGGCTCGACGCGTGTCGCGAGAGAAATGAGGTGCGAGAGGGCGGTGGCGCCGCGAGCTCGGACCACCTTTGCTGGGTCTGAGAGCGCCTTGACGAAGGTGGTCTGCAGCTGCGGCACAAAGGGCTTGAGCAGTATGGACCCCTTGGTGATCAGTAGCGTGAGTGTGTGCAGGATGGCCGCCTTGACCGCCGGGGGGAAGCGGTCGCCCACAATGCGGATCAACGGGCCTGTGATCTGGATGACGTACGGCTTGAGTGCAGCCGGCGAGGTGAGGCCCACAGCTTCGCCGAGGGCCGCCGCCGACTGCTCACGCAGCTCGGGCGTGCCTGTCATCAGGCCTTGCAGATGAACAGCCACGAGCGCCCCGAGCCCATTGGGCAGGCAAAAGGCCGGCAAGAACGAGGGCTCGTCGCGCGAGGCTCCAGCAGCCAGCTCGTTGGCTCGGTGCTCGGTGCTCACGGACTTCACAGCCTCGCGCAGCGCGGCTACGTGGAGCGGGTAGCGCTCCTTGGGCAGGCTCTTGATGAGGTTGTCGAGGCCGCGAATGCCCGAGCGCTGCACCGCGGGCTCCTCGGCATGGAACATGCCGATGAGGCTCTGGATGAGGTTCGAGTGGTGCACAGAGAGGTCGAGCGTGGAGCTCTTGCACACAGTCTCGATCAAGGCCGCCGCCGCGATGCGCACGTGCGCCTTCGCCTTCGTCGTGGTGGCCGTCCTGATCTCGCCGATGAGGAAGTGCAGGCCATCCGCCTGGACTGCGAGCGCGACCGCACTCGCTGACGCCACGAGTGCATCGCGCAGGTCGGGGTCGACGCTGCGTTGGTTGGGGGCGACCTCGGCCTCGAGATACGTTTCCTTCCACAGGGCGGGCAGCACCACGTCGAGGTGGGTGTGCAGCGCCGCGCCCGCGACCTCGGCGACGGCACCAAGGGCGCGCGCATGCGCGAGCGTGATTGGCGGCGCCAAGAGCTTCGGCAGAAGATAGGGCACCACCGCCTGCGGGCGCTGTCCCATTACCTCGCGAAGGCCGTTCTGGCCCTTGGCCACGAGCAGGGCGTCGTCGGAGCGGAGCAGCTGCAGCAGCGCCGGCACGATCTCGTAGATTGCCTGCTGGCCGAGGATGCGCTGCAGTTGGCTGAAGGAGCGCGCTGCCGCCTCACGCACGGAGCTGTCCTCGTCGCAGAGGCCCTCGCGCACGCACGGGATGATGCCACCAAGGAAGTCTGTAATGACATCGCGTCCAGTGGCAACCATGAGCTCGGACAGCCCGAGGCACACGCCACGCCGGCGGGCAGCGTCCGCCGAGGTGAGGCACTGCTGCAACGTGGGCAGCAGCTTCGGAAGCACGCGCTCGCTCAGCTTGCTCACGAGCTCGCCCATCGCCTGCGCGGCGGCTTGCTGCTGGTCCTCGTCCTCAGTGCTCAGACCCGAAATGAGCTGCTCCGTGAGCGGCACCAGGATGATGCGCAGCGTCTTGGGCGCGTTCCCGATGAGGGCCTTCCACAGCGTGCTCGACGCCGAGCGTACGGCCACGTGCACGTCGTTGCGCGCGATGTAGATGGCCGCGAGTAACGCGTGCTGCTGCTCCACAGGGATTGCGTTGGCGAACACCGAGTCCTCGGGCGGTTTCGCGCCGACCTCGAGCACCTCGACTGGATCGCCGCCCGTGAGCCGCTGCATGAGCTCGCCAAGGAGCTCGGCTGAGGCCTGGCGGATGCGGTAGTTCACGTCCGAGAGTCCGCGCTGCAGCGGCGGGAGCAGAAGGGCGGCGGCTGCCTCGAGGTAGATGGCTATCATTCCAAGCGCAGCGCGCATGCACGTGTCACGCACGGCCCCCGAGTCGTCAGAGAGCCTCGCGAGGACCACCGGGATGACCTCGCCCAGAAAGGGCTCGAACCGTTTACCGAGCACAATCGGTAGATGCACCCACACCATCGAGTAGCCCTCACGCGAGGATGGGGTGCCCACGGAGCAACCGTCTATCAGCGTGGGCAGCATCTGCCTCACCTTGGCGTCGCCGAGCGCGCCAACCACCTCGGCAAGGCCTTGCGCTGCGCCCGCGCGCTCGACGGTGGAGCCGCCCTTGGAGAGCGAGTCCAGGAGCCACGGGAGCAGGTCGGGGAACTGCTCCTCGCCCAGCCCGGCGCACAGCCGGCCGAGAGCCTTGGCGCCTGTCGAGCGCACCTCGGGGATAGGGTCGAGCAGCACGGCGCGCAGCTCAGGCAGCAGCTGCCCCAGATATGGCACAATGTCGCGTCGCTCGGAGAGCAGCGAGCACATGTTGCCGGTGATGTGCGACGCCTTGCGCTTCCCCTGCGCCGAGCGCTCGCGCAACCCGCGGTGCAGTACCGGCACGATGAGCGCGAGCGAAGGCGGGTCAACGCAGTGTTCAAACTGGCAATGGGCGAGCGCGTCGATGGCGGCGCCCGTCTTGGTGCTCGGCTCGCTGAGCGCGGCCAGCAGCGTGGGCACAAGCTGCGCGATCTCAGGGTTCTTAATGACGGCGCCCACAGAGCCGAGCGCGGCGTTGGCGCCCTCCTTGACCTTCGGGTGCGAGTGGGTGAGCGCCTCCGTCAGCCGCGGCACGACCTGCGGCAGTGTGGCCGAGAGCTGCTTGGGAGCGCAGTACGCCATCGAGCCAAGCAGCTCGACCGCCGCGTGCTTCGTACGCCACTTTTCCTCGTCGAGGGCATTGAGAAGCGAGGGTAGCACCATCTTGACGCCCTGCGCCGACAACTGGGACATGATGCGCTGCGAGGCGCTCACCGCCGCGTGCCGAACGGGGCCACTGCCGTCGGAGACACACGTGAGCAGCATCGGCAGGATGGTGATGATGTACGGCTCGAAGAGGCGGCCGAGCGTCTCGCACAGGCACTCGAACGCGTGCAGAGCGCCTTCGCGTGCGTCCGCCGCTTGCTCGCCCTTAGCCTTGCTCTCCACGGCAGCTTGCAGCGCGGTCATCACACCGTGCTGCTTGAGCGAGGGGATGCCAAGCCCCTTGACGACGCCCGCGAGGCCAAACGCGGCACCGCGCCGTTCCGCATACGAGGGCGTGGTTGTGAGCGTCTTCTGCAGCGTGGCTAGATACTCGGGCGCGTTGGCCTTGACGGCAGGCTTGCTCACGAGCGATGCGAGTGACTGCGAGATGGTACGCTGCACTACCTCCGACGGGGTGCCAAGCGCAGCCATCAGGCGCGTCACCACTTGGGCCACCTTTGGGTCGTCGGGCGGGATGTGCGTCGCGAGCGAGCCCATGTACAGCACGACTCCCTGCCGGATGCGATCGTGCACCTCGGTCGTCGCCGGCTCAGCCAAAAAGGACTCAAGCAGCGGCACAAGCATCGTGACCATCGCCTCCGCGTCGGATTGACGCTCGATGATGTCGCGCCCCGCCGCCACCATCTGCTGCGCGACCATCTCGTGCTCATCCCCGAGTGCGCGCTTGAAGAAGGCAAAGACAAGTGGGAGTTGCTCCCGCGCGCGAAGCCGTGGCGCGAGGGCTGCGAGCGTGAGCGCCACGCCTTGCCGTGAGCGCCAGTCATCAGGATCGTCCACCGGCTCGAGGGCGAGCATTCGAGCACGTGCGTCGCTCGGCTTCTCCGCGGGGAGGCTCTTGTTATACAGCGCGAAGAGCTTGGGCAGCTCGGCACCGGCGGCGGCGAGCGCGAGGGCGACCTGCTGCCGAATGCGCAGCTCTTCGCTGGCGAGCAGCGGCAGCAGCTCCGCGTCGAGGCCCGAAGGCGGCTCGTCGCTGCCATCCGCACGCTCCATCCACGCAGACTTGCCCAAGGCGGCGCACTCCGTGTCCGCGTCGAACCTCAGCAGCCACCGGAGCGCTGTGAAGTGGACTGTGAAGTGGACGGGCTCCGCACCCTCGCTTGCCTGAGCCGGCTCATCGCCAGCCACCGGCACGCAGCGGAGGGCCTCGACGGCGGCGATGCGCACCTTGGCCGACTCGGGATAGAGAGCGCCGTTGAGTAGCTCCTCGAGCGCGTCGGGCCGTAGCGAGGCCGCCACCTGGCGAAGCGCATCCGCCGCGGCGGCATGCCACCGGTCGCCGCGCTCGACGGCGGCAAGGAGCAGTCGCGTCTGCAGCCGGCGCTCACGCTGGGTGAGGGCGAGCCGCGCCTCGCTGTGCAGGCAGAGCAGCTTGAAGGCGGCCTCATGTACGGCCGCCGCGGCCTCGCCCTTGCCATCGGCGTGCATCGCGCGCTGCAGCACGGGGAGCAGCAACGAGGCGCTCGACGACGGGAGTGGGGAGCGCAGCCCCGCAGCCATGTCGCCCAGGATGACGCGAAGCTGCGCGCAGAGCGTCGAACCGCTTGCGACGGGCTCGCTGGGCTCGCTCGCCGACGCCAGCAACGCTTGGCTCATCAGCGCGAGGCGCGCCCGCACGTACGAGTTGCCGCAGCCCACGAGGGCATCGAAGAGGGGAGCCATCCACGTGGGCAGCGTGCCGCTCAGCTGGAGCACGGGCAGCGCGGGCAACGGGAGCAGAACCGGAAGCAGCTTGCCCAGCCACGGTTGGGCGGCGACGGGCGCGCCCACGCACACGGTGGTCACGAGCTCGGCCTGGCACGCGAGGAGAGCGCGCGCCTCATGCAATGTGGTCCGCACCGCCTTCTCCTCCTCGAGCTGGCGCTCGCGCTGCGCGTCCTGCTTCGAACTTGAGCTCTTCTTCTCGACGCCCTTGGCACTTTTCACACTCGCCTTCTCCTCGGGTTTCTTCTTGAGCTTAGCGCGCACCTCGGCCTCCCAGTCGGCGCCACCATCGCCGCCACCACGAGCACCCTCGGCGCTCACCTCGGCGCTCTCATCGCTCACGAGGGGCTGGTCGGAGGAGAGGCGCCCATCGGGCGTTTGCAGGATGCGCATGCCCATGGCGCCCACGGCGCCGAGCGTCTGGCAAGACTCGCGCAGGCCATCAAGGATTGGCGTGAGCAGCTCCGGCGCGGCGAGGTCGCCAGCCACGCCGAGCAGCGCACGCAGCCCCCCGAGCGCTGCCACGCGCGTCTCGGCCGACGAGGCGAGCGCGCCTTTGTCGCCGCTGAGATGCGCGGCGATGGCCCTCGCATTGGCCTGCAGTAGCTGCACCACCGAGCGCTCTCGCTGCCACAGGAGGAAGAGCGTTGGCCAGGGGCCCTCCCCTTGCGAGACGATGGCTGGGTGGTGGCAAAGGAGCAGGATGCGAGGGAGGAGGCCTTCGGAGCTGTGCGCTCCTGCCAGCACGACCGCCGCCGCGTTGGCGAGCCGCGGGGCTCGCGCGGCGGCGGCCGCCGCCAGAGCCGCAACGCTGTCAGCCTCGTTCGCATCCTCGGCCGCGGCGGCGAGCTCGGGCGCCTTCTTGACGACTGTCTCGAGGGCGCTGAGCAGTCGCTCGGCGGCCTCGCAGGGCATCGTCGCCACGTACTGCGAGAGCGCCTTGTCGGCGGCGCGGCGAGGCGCGGCCATCGGGTGCGCGATGAGCTGGAAGAGCTGGCGGAATAGGAGCACGCCGCCGTCGCCACAAAGAGCGAGCTGTGCGGGCGTGCGCAGGGTGCCCTCGAGCAGTCGGTTCAGCAAGCACAGCTCGCGCTCGGACGCGGCAGCAAGAGGCTCCGTGTGCCAGACGAAGGAGTCCTTCGCCTTGAGCGTGAGCGTCCAGAGCTTCTCCTTCGTGCACTGCTGCTCGACCACCGGGCACAGCTGGCCGCCCTCGCGCAGGCAACAGAGCACGCCGAGCGCGTCGGCCCGTGCGGCGCCGCTGGCAGGAGGCTTTGTAAGGGCTGGCTTGATGAGGGCAAGGAGCGGCTCGCCCAGGCTGCTGATGGCGGCCACGAGCGTGGCGGGCGGCGGCGAGGCCGCAGCGCATGCCTCGAGGGCCGCAAGGATGCCGCCAACGTGCGCACGGCGCACCTCGGCGTCCTTTTCGCCAAGGCCTTTAGCAAAGGCGGTGGCGCACGAAGCGGCCGCCGCCGCGAGGGGCATCCAGCGGCCAGCGGCCGCGAGAATGGTGGCGCGGGGCCCCTCCTGCGTCTCCTTGGCGGCAAGCGCGAGCAGCGCCGTCACGACGCCGTCCGCCTCCTTCACCGTGCCGCCGTTCTCGGCGAGCAGCGGCGTCGCGAGCTCAGCCAGGGCGTCGGCGAAGGAAGCCTTTTGCTGCGAGCCAGGGATGGCGCTGGGCTTGGTGGTCGCGAGCTGCGCCGCCGCACCGAGAGCAGCGGCCGATCCACACCGTTTGCAGAGGACACCCAGGCAACTGACCGTCGCATCTGCGCGCGGCGTTGCCGCTCCGAGAAGCAACGGCTGCAGCGCCTCGAGCAGCGAGGGCATCGAGGCGCCGATCGGGACGGTAGCGGGCAGCGCCTCGAGCAGGGGCGGCATGAGGGCGAGCACCGCGTCCGGGGTGCGCTTGAGCGCCTTGAGCGCTGCAGGCAGCAGCGTTTTGCTCCACTCGGCCTCCGTGGCCGTCGTGAGGACCGGCGCGAATGCCCACTGCATCCCCACCGTCGGCGGCTGTGCGCTCCCGATGACGGCGCTCGCGTACAACCCGAGCCAAGCCTCGCGAGTCGCGGGCTGCTCGGCGAGGCGCAGGCGTGGATCGAGTACGGCGCCGGCGATGGCACATGCCGGTGGTCCTGGGTTTTCGAGCGCGAGCACCGCTGCCGCGTACCTACCCGGCGCCTCGTTGGCACACGAAAGCACGCCTCGGAACGCACTGCGCGCGCAGCGCACCAGCGCGCGACGGCGTCCATCTGCCTCGATGTCGTGCAGAAGGCTGCCTTTGGCGAGCGCGAGCGCAGTAAACCCTTGTCGTGGGGCCGCCGCGGTCCCGGTCGCCGCCTCAAAGTCTGCTCGCAGCGCCGCGCAAAGGCTCCGCAGCGCAAACAGCTTTCCCGACGGTGTCAGCGGCACAGACGAGGAGGTCTCCGCAAGTAGCCGCGCCACGAGCGCGCGCACGAAATCGGGCCCAAAGTCGGATCGACGGCCGAGCGCGCCGATGGCTTGCAGGCACGCGTGGGTCGAGCGGCTGTCGTCGTAAACCTCGAGGAGGCTCACAATCGTGTCCGAGAGCAGGGCAACGGCATCGGATGGGACGTCGGTTGACAGGGCTTGCGGTATCGCCTCGCTGAAGCAGTGGATGCGCGTCTCGATGCTGCGGGCTCGGGTGAGCGTCAGAACCGCGTCGAGGGTGAGGAGTTCGGGTTGCGCTGGCGCGATCTCGGCTGCGTCGTCGTCGTCCATCGCGCCCCTGCGTCGCTCATCGACGAGACTGTGAAGAATGTGTGACACATGACCACCAACCCACGTCTAGGATGCACATCAGACATCATTCTAAAGAGATGACAAGCGTCGAGTACTCGAGTTGGACCTAGGCTGCTCGCGCGCTCGCGCCATTTCCCTTCGGACTGGAAGGGCGAGAGGGTGGCCGACGAAGGATGCCGACGTTCCGCGCGCGGCTGCAGCTCGCGCCCGTCGATTTGGGCCTCGTTGGGCATGCGCCCCCCGCGCCTTCAAACAAGAAGCGCCTGTTCGAGCATGAGATGTCGCCCCCCAAGCTCATGCCTCGCCTCGCCTCATTCCCCATTATGGCGCGCACCAGCAAGGACGCTGCTGATACCGCCGACCCCTGCGCGGTGCCACCGTATGTAGCCACACGCCTCGAACCCGGGTCCGCGTGCCCTCTCCCCTGCGGTGTGGATCTCCTCCCTGCCAACCCACAGGGTCTGGGGATCGAGTCGTGCCCAAGCAGGAATGTCAAGCGAGCACATCGCGACGCCAAGCACCCTGCTGTGCGTGCCGAAGTCGACGAGGACGGGCTAGTACCGACACCCGCCAAGCTCCAACTTCCGGGTGCGCCTTGCCGCGCGGACTCGAGCTGCCCGTGCACTGTTCCATGAGTGCCCTCACCGTCCCACGACCGGCGGGCGCGAGTCCCTCATTCAGTATCTAGCTGACTCTCTCGGCGCGTCCCTGCACGTTGCAGGTTTGCCTTTGACCACCGCTTCTCCATGAGTGCACGGAGGTGAAGTCAGTGCGTCTCGGCGTCGAGGGTGGGCATCACGGGCAGCAGCTTTGCAGCTGACACAGAGGGAGCGGCGAAGTCGGCAGCGGCGAGTCGGCAGCGGCGAGTCGGCAGCGGTGAAGTTGGCAGGGTGAGCTCGGACTCGAGCTTCTTTCCGGAGTTTTGAACGGAAGGGCAGCGCAGCCGCAGAGAGGAAGATCAGGCCATCTAAGGAAAGTTTGCGTCTTCGCGTGCGCTCGCGTCCCCGCTTAGGCTCAAAAGGCTGATGTTGATTCGTTGAAAGCGGCACGAGCGCATGGACCGGCCCCGTAGCCTCGATCCGCTTTGTACGATGTACGTACCTGCAGCGAGACCTGCGTGTTGTGTCACTGTGTCACTGTGTCTTCTCTCGGACTAACACGACGCGCGGCGCCCCACGCACCGATCCCGTCCACTACCAAGCTCCAAGGGACCAAAATGTTTTACGCTAGTC
>Ga0209550_10004158_pt1 | contig 13711 bp, 11 predicted proteins | sample LauGreSuBDMM15SN_2_FD_187567 | JGI IMG/M metagenome (GOLD analysis project Ga0209550, IMG submission 187567) | Freshwater lake microbial communities from Lake Michigan, USA - Su13.BD.MM15.SN (SPAdes) (version 5) | ecosystem: Environmental > Aquatic > Freshwater > Lake | place: Lake Michigan... | reverse complement strand
TACCTTATATATGGGGGGAAGTGCGAGCAGGGCTTTCGCCGAATGGCAGCGTGAAACAACCCTGCCGGAATCAGGCTCTTAGTCTATGGGATGGGCAAGCCTAAAGGCGGGATTGAGGGTTTTGAGGCGTGTCCTGTCACTTTTCAGGCTGTATCCAGGCTCCGCCTTCGAGTGGCAATAAAAATGTCCTGTTCTATGGTCCAACTGAACCCATTTAAATGAGCCCAGTTAACCAAGAAGTCTAGTTTGGGGTAGTGATTGCCTTGGTCCAAATCATTAGAAAAACATCGAACATCGTCAATAAAGACTTTAATTTCGTCAAACCTGCTTAGCTCTGAATGTATGGAGTCAAGTTCAAGGATTATCGGTGTATTCGTTGCACCTTGAAAAGTTACATCTCCCGAAAAATGACCGTCTAGCCAGATATTAAGTTTTGGGCCAGACAGCATCAAGGAACTGCAGAAAATTTCTTCGCTTGATCCTAGGCGGAGTTGAACATTACTTTTTTTTCTTAAACGAAAACTTGCAAACTCGAACAATTCACGACTAGGTTCTATCGAAGTTACTAGTTTCGAGTGTTTGGCAAGTCTCCTAGTAGTATCTCCTAAGTACGTTCCAGTCTCAATCCATTCACCGTCAGGAATCATGTTACGAATTAGTAATTGAACTTTAACCCACTGAGGGCTTGGGGATTTAAATCCAGAAAGAGCCCAGCGCAAGGTCTCAAACCGGAAATATTTTCTTTTCGCCACTTTGAGACAGAAGATAAGTTTCTGATGCACGCCTAAATATTAATACACAATATGCGATAATCTACCGCTATGAGCACGCGCGTCCCAAAATTTGATCTTAATGGAACGGTGCCAAAGATTCTCCAGGTAAGCACCCGACACAACGTAGGAGGCATAAGTAAATTAATCATCGAGCTCATTGGAGATTCAAGTTTTGAGCAAATTTATGCCACAGGCACCTGTGAAAGAAATGAGATGGAATACTCATTAAGGTTAACACCTCATTCTGAAGATGGTTACAGATTCATCCGAATACCCAGGCTGAAGCGAAAAATTAGTTTGGTGAATGATTTTCTCGCTTTGTATTCACTTATCAGAATTATTCGTAGGGAGAAGCCAGACATCATTCATACGCATATGTCAAAAGCAGGACTGCTTGGACGAATTGCGGCATTACTCTCCTTGACTAGAATCAAAACTGTTCACTCGTACCATGGTCATGTCTTAGATGGATACTTTAACCAACAATTGAGTCAAATCTTCATAAAATTAGAAAAAATTCTTGGAAGATTCACTGATGCTTTCATATTTGATGGAAAACAGACACTCCTTGAAATTGATAAATTTGGAATTAAACCAAAAAAAGTTCAAGAGGTAATTCTGCCTGGTCTTATTAAACATGGATCGAATAATACTCATAACCAATTAGCCAATACTAAGCTAAATATTTTAGTTGTTGCAAGAATTGAAAAAGTAAAACGAATTGATTTAGTTCTTTCCGTTGCTCGGAATTTAACTAGTAATTATCCTGAACTAAATTATGAAATAACAATCGTAGGTGATGGTGCTTTAAAACATAATTTTGAAAAGCAATCTGTTGACGAATTACTACCAATAAAATTTGTCGGTTGGAGTGATAGCATGAATAAGTACTATGAGGAGGCAGACTTACTGTTATCAACTAGTGATGCTGAAGGAACTCCGCTTGCCTTTATGGAAGCAGCATCATTTGGATGTCCCATCATTTCTACTAATGTTGGAAGTGTCGCTGATCTCATTGATAATCACAGGACAGGAATTCTTTGTGAAAGTAATTCAGAAATAATTGCAAAAACAATTTTGTTTTTGTGGGAAGACCGTGCTTTGCTTGAGAGATACTCGCAAAATTCCTTCATTAAAGCCTCTAACGAGTTCACAGCAGATAAGTTCATTTCTAAGCATTCTCAGTTATATAAATCATTGCTACCCTAAATCAACTCCTCCAATAGTATTTCTAAAGATTCCTCTAAGCGCTGAGGGTTCCAAGAGATAGTCTCTTCGAGTTTCTTACACGACAATACTGACTTCAGTAATATCTCCTTAGGTGCCGCAACCTCAAGAAATTCGAATCGACCCTTTTTTATCGATTTCAGGCGCTCGACTATTTCAGATATTGCCACCGCACGTCCAGTGGAAATATTCAATATTTCACTTGTAGATTCATTACGTCGTAAGTCCATTAACGCAGTAATCAAATCGTCAATCAATAAATAGTCTCTTATCAAATCTAGCTTTTTGTAGATCCTAATCGGGTTGTTGCCCTTTAAATAATCGATGGACTCGTTTATGAAACCTTGATTCAGGCCTGAACCGTAAACATTTGATATTCTGTAATTTATAAACTTAGTGTTTTTTTCGAAACTTAACTCAAAAACAAATTTTTCTAGCTCCTGTTTTGAATTCAAATCACGCTTAGTATCTCGAAAGTTATAGTCTGCTTCTGAATACAAATCTTGGCTGCCTGTATAAACTGACGCAGAACTTAAGTGGTGTATTTTTCCTGTTTCCATCTTGATTGACTTAACCCATGAAGTTATCTGGGGACCTAATAATCTGCTCTGTGGTGGTTTTCGCCAACCAATGTATGTAGATTCGCTATTAATTTGCTCATTTAATGCATCTGACCAACTAATAATCTTGAATAACTCTTTCGGGAGTTCGGCACCCTGTGTCATAAAAGTTCGTTGATCTCCACTAATTACAATTACCTTATTGCCTTTTGCAATTAACTGCTTAGCTAGGGCGAAAGTAATTGGCCCAAATCCTAAGAAAAGGACTTCACACTCCAATTTTAGAGCCCATCAAAAATCGGTGAATCTCCGCAACGGCATTGTCATCGGTTAGAGGATTTTCGTCATAGTCCATTGGAATGTTATTACCAATAATTAAATCCAGGGCTTTAATTCCTTCTTTTTTAGTCTGCAATACTCTCTCTTGATTTGACCAAAGTTCTTCTTGTATCTTTTCACCCTCGCGAAGTCCAACGATTACGATTTCTGAATTTCCATCAAGAATTTCTATCAATTTCTTAACAATATCCATCAACTTTACGGGCGCCCCCATATCAAGAATGTGGACGTCGCCCTCATTCAATGTTGAAGCCAACAAGCTTAAATTTGCAGCTTCTTCAATTTTCATAAAAAATCGATTAACTTCGGGATCTGTAAGTGTAACTGGAAGGCCAAGTTTTATTTGACGTGTGAAAGTCTCAATAACAGAGCCCTTGGAATTGAAAACATTACCAAATCGAACACTCGTGTATTGATTAAACCCATTTCTTCGGAAATGAGTCGTCAAGATTTCAGCCATGTATTTCGTCTTACCGAGGATACTTACTGGGTTAGCTGCTTTATCTGTTGAAATGTTCAAGAATCTTCGAACACCGTTAGTAGATGCTGACCTTAATAGATTCCGAGTGCCTAAAAAATTAGTTAAATAAGCTTCACGGGGCTGTTTCTCTAAAATCGCCAAGTGCTTGAGTGCAGCAGCATGAATCACCATTGTTGGCTTGTACTCTTTCATTAGGTTTTCGACTCCAATTGCGTCTCTTATATCTAAAACACGAAATTGTGAGGAATCAAATAAGGCAGTCCCCATAATTTCTAAGCTGAGTGAATGCAACCTATTTTCATCTCTGTCAGTTGCTAACATTTCTATACTTGGAAAACGGGAAATGCTAGTTGCTATTTTAGATCCAATTGATCCACCCGCACCGGTAATTAGGATTCTCTCGGATTGTAATGCGCCATGAAGGGCATCTTTCAAGTCTAGGTTCGACTCAGGTCTACCAATCACGCTTTCATAGGTGACATCCATGACCCAATCGTAAGCCATCTAGAAATTCTTAGATCGACTCTTGCCCTATGCAATTAGTTCAGTTTGCCAGAGATTCAAAATTGTGGGCCCAGACGGGCTCGAACCGAGGACCCGCAGATTAAAAGAGACTGACTAACCCCTAAATCGAAGTCATAAAGGTGACGCCTTTACGCACGATTTCCCTAAAGGTGGCAAATAAAAACTCTTAAATACATGCCTAAAGCAATTCCGCACCAAAATACTTCCTACCAGAGTTGCCAGTTACCGTTCTATTTGAGCCAATGCCAAGCGATATGAATTTCCGTGCAGATACTGGGGCCAAGTACGCATTTTGCGCCATGCACGGTGAAAAAGAAATAGACACGTCAGGCTGGACGGGAAGTAAATGGTATTCGGTCATCCAAATCTGTGAATTCCTCGGAATTAACAGAAGCACTTTTTACAAGTTCTCACCAAGCAAATCTCACAAATTAATGTGAGCCCACTCGGGCTCGAACCGAGGACCCGCAGATTAAAAGTCTGCTGCTCTACCGACTGAGCTATAGGCTCTTGCTATTGATTGTTTACAAACCGTATCATTCCGTACTACAAAGCAGGAGGCAAATTCATTGATAATTGGATCAAATTTTATCGAATTACTTGGTAAATCAATCAATTTGACAGCCAATTTCCCAATCTTTAAGTGAACCTCATAAACTAAGCCCTTTGTCCATAACCCAAATAATGTCTGACCTGCTTCACTTATCTTGCTTTTATAAAAATGCCAGTATTGCTACCCGTAACCACCCCTTTACCCATTCCCAATCATTACCCGCTACTACACCCGTACCTCTGGTCAATTTGAATGTTCTTGACCACTCTCTACACTTTGCTGATAGACGGTGGTCTCTAAAAGAGCAAGTAGTTTTGAAAGAGAGGTTGGGGCAATTACGAACCTGCCGACAGGAGAAGTACCGGTCGTTATAAACTTATACTACTTTCGATTCTTATCACGGATCTTTTCTACAGGTCTCACTAACCTAAGAAGTAAAGATGAAAATAGTATTGTAATAACTAGCGAAATTGGTATTGCCAACAGTGGATTATTTAACTCTTCAAAGAGGGGGAGTTTACTTGAAAGAATACTTATTATTCCACTATAAGTGGATATCACTAATACGTGAGACATATAAATTGGATAAGACAGGTCGCCAAGTTTCTTGTCTTGGGATTTTTCTTCCCCCCACATTACAACAATGCAAGTCAAAATGATGAGAATTAGCATTTGCCAGAATTGGTTCATACTAAATTTGGCCGTTAGGTAACTAAAGCTTACATAAAATGTAATCAATAAAGGATAAATCTTACTAAGGCGAATCTTAAATGAATCCCCTCGATAGGTTCGGAGCCGATATAAGAGGATTCCGATTAGAAACATCGGAACTTCGAATGGAAAAAAACGATATGTCCAAGGATCTTGATTTAACCCAAGAAATAGCCCCCCCCCGAATCGGGCTGCCAGTAAAACAATTCCTACGACTGCGATTGTAAGAGATTTGGCTTTACAGAGCATGGGCGCCAACAAATAGAAGGTTACTTCAATTCCAATGGACCAGGATTGTGGAACAAGTAACATGTGCCAAAGTGGAAGTTCAGAATTGTTAAAATCTCCAAAACGCAAATTACCATTGTGCCATTGTAAGAACATCAGCCAATCTGACCCAAGAAATGTGGAATTCACGATAGTCCCAAGAGTAAGCGCTTTCGCAGGGAATGAAATTAGAGATTCCCTTAAGGATGGTGAAAAGACAGCTTGCATAAGTGCAAGCCCACAAATAATGTAGTAAATTGGATATAACCTTAAAATTCGATTCTTGTAAAATCCCATTCTTGTGGAATAAGACTTATCAAGAATTAGGGCAATATAAAATCCTGACACAATAAAAAATATTTCAACAGCGTTTGACCCTCCAAAACCCCTTAAACCCTGAGTTAATCCAGATTGAGGAGCGTGGGCCATAAATACAGATACCGCTAGCAAAACCCTCAATAAGCCCATGTGGCCACTTTAATTTATAAGCGACCGACATTACTAGTGCATGGCGATGTTCATGAACAGTGTTTGTGCCAATCCTGTGCCAAAAACAATTGGTGGGAGGGCGAGTAAAGGTTACCGATTAAATATCTTAAATAGCGGTCTAAGTGCTAGCCTGATTCTGAAATAGGGGCCGACAGGGATTCTTGGTAGAGTCTGATTGGGATTGCTTTTTGGGCCTAACGGATTGCGAGTCCGTTTCTGTACCGACCGAGATATTGACCCCGTTTTGGTAATTATCTAACTATCAAATCGCGTACGCCCTCAATGATGTCAATTCAGGTGGATTCATGCCAAATTAGGAGCATGTTAGTGGCAAATTCTGGGGTATTTTCAGTGGCGATCACATCCCCATTGCACTCCTCTTTAGGCACCCTAGATATTATCAAGAGAGCCAATAAATCCATTTTTTGTTTAGTCCCAAAAGCTAGTGGCTAAGTTAGTATCGGCACACATTCGAATTGTATCTCCGAGAGAAGAGAGCAAGCGTCACGATGAAAACAATCCTAATTGCTCAATACAAGAAACTTCCCTTTGACCTACGTACACGGCTGCACCTCATTTACGATGCAGCAAATGGGAATAAGGGACTAATCGCGCTAGTGTCCCCTATTCGTCAGAAAAGAACCATAAAGAAAATATCAAAGGAAAAATCCCCCAGAAGAATAATAGTTGGGGAAAGTTACCCAATGGACGGTTGGATCGTTTCGAATTATCAGGTTTTAGCAAAAAATTTCTTAGATGTCACCAAGAGCTTTGCAGATAGTAATTCGATATCAAACATCTATGCCGATAACGTCATCGAACATTTAGAACTAGATGCAGCACGTCTTTTCATGCAAAATGCTTTCGACGCTTTGTTGCCTGGTGGATCAATAAGGCTCGTTACACCTGATTGTATGGCAATTTCTAATGCCTATATCCAACAGGATCTACAAAAAGTCAAAGAAGTTGCAGCCGACCTCAAACAATATAAATTAAAAATCGATGAGCCTATTGATTTATTGCACGTCACCTTCTCATCGTTCGGGCACCACCTCGGTAGAATTCATGACGAGAACACATTAACTTCACTTCTAACAGAAGCGGGCTTCAGGCTTATTGAAAGATTTCCAACATCCAATTCAAAAAATCCAGTATTTCAAAACCTTGAAAAGAGAGTTGGCTGTTCTCTAAATTGGAGCCAATTGTGCCTAGAAGCCGTGAAGTAGACTTACATTCGTATTTTTAGAGTCAATTTGAAATTGAACCGCATGTTGTCTGAAGTCAGCTTTCAAAGCCACATCCACTTTTTTAAGTTTAGTCCTTTAATATGAAGTTGATTCTTGTCTGTATAAAAGTCTCGCCAAATGTCCGATTCCTGAAATTTTCACTTTAAAAGTGTTTTTAAGTACAAATCTGATCATAAAGCCTCCTTCGAGAAGCACATTGAATCTGAGGTGTCGCTCTGAGTGAAAGCTTCATTTTACAGTACTGACTTGCTTCATCTAAAAATTTGAATCCAACCAAGTTTTTAAGAGTTTTAAAGCATTAATGGACTCGGTCCCTATGTACTCATTACCTTTTATTCGAGCGATATCTCTAAAGAAATAGGTTCTGTAGGGATGGGAAAAAATTTCGAATATTCGACAATTTTTCGTGGTGAAGACTATATTCGACAGGGCTCCGCCATGAATCGCAACGATTTCCTTGGCATTCTGAAATAAGCCGATTTGATCTGCATTAGAAAAGAACTTTAAGTCAACGCATTCAAATCCTTTTGGAATCAGAAAATCTCGCAATGACTGTTCAAAGTGGGGGTCAGATCTAACTTCCCCAGCCCTCAATAGAACTATTTTTTCTGGTCCAGAGATTTTACTGAGGTTGCTTGCAATTAGCATTTGCAATTGCTCTATCGCCCATGTCAAATTTGACCTCGAGTAAGTGGGATAAATTACTTTGCTAAAATTTTGAATATCGCCTTTGATATATTCAATCTTGATTCCTGCTAAATTTATTAATTCCTCGACAAAGCTAGGTTGATTTTCAAGTGAGATGAACTTCTCCACTAATCCTAGGTTGTGGGCATTTATTATCTCTGGCAATTCTTCAAGAAGAAAATGATAAAAGAATTTTTGATTAGCTATCGGGTAAACCATCTGGTTATGTGACACGTTTGGAATTCTCGATTTTTGAATTCTTCTAACTTGACTCCAGTATTGACCACTAAATAGCTCATTTGTGGACTTCCGAGTATTAAGTATATGACCTGTATCCAGTTGTATAAAATTCTCACCCAAATCTATTCTGACGTTCTCCAAAAATATGTAATCTTCATTAGTCAAATCTGAATTTACTGAATTACTCATGTGAAAAATTAACTCTATCCCAGCACTATTACTACTCTTTCCTTTATTTCCAATAAAAATATTAAAAAGTGGACGACCAAAATAGAGAATTTCCAAGAATCTAATTGCGGCACCGAAGGGATTTGATTTCCATCGCCTTACTTTTGAAGACATTGAGCTTGCCCTATTATTTCTCCAATAATTAATGTCTTTGCTTTTCACTTATTTTTCTCCATAGGAAGGAGAATTGATTTTTTTTCTATGTGTTTAAACTTTCTTTTGGAGCGTTTTGAGATAATTCGAATTGAAGTAATGCAGGCTTCATTAAAGTTTGATACAATCGCTTTTTGAAGAAAATGCAAACTATTTCGAAAGTCTTTTTCTTGCGCACGATACAAAAATAGACGCAAATACAGGTTTGCGAGATAAATTCTCGCATATTTCACATCCTGAAGCAGGGGAACAGTTTTGAGCATTGTGTTCGATTCAGAAATCAAAAGATCTGAACTCTTGTGCATTTGATTCGGGCGCAATCTATAACCTACAAGTGGTTCACGGATGAGTTTTACAGAGCAAATTCTTAATAGACGCCAAGCAAACTCGATGTCGGCTGACAAAGAAAGATCGAGTCGGAAGGGCCCAGTTTCATAGAAAACCTCTCTTCTCAACATAAGAGTTGAAGACAAGAGGCCACCATAAGAACGAAAAAGCAACCAATTACGAACTCCATTTGTAGACCAGTCTGGATGCACAACATCGAGAATTTCTAGATCAGAGTCTGTAAAGATCGCATAACTGCAAGCCGACGCAGCTAAATTTTGCCTAGTCATTGCATTAACTTGATGTTCTATTTTTTGTTTGAACCAAACATCATCTGAATCAACGAAGGCAATGAGTTCGCCTGTTGAATTTCGAACACCCTCATTTCGTGCGGCTGAGACTCCACTATTGTTCTGGGTGATGATTCGGACTCTGTTTTGCCCAAATTCCTGGGCTGCCTTGGACACTAATTCCACAGATGCATCAGTTGATCCATCATTTAACAAAATGACTTCGATGTTCTTATAGCTCTGATTTAAAATCGAGTGCATTAACCCAACTATCCAGTCTTCAGCATTGAACATCGGAATTACTACTGAGACTAAAGGATTTTCTTTTAATCTCATTTCTTGCCCACTATAGTGTGCAATGTTTGCCATATTAGGTACGTGATACAACTAGAAATCCATATTGTATCAATTGTTAAATTAAAATCACTTAACTTCAGCACCATTAAGCTGGTGGTCTGCAAAATAAAGAGGATCCAGAACAGTCTTTGGGAAGCGGAGGAGGCACTTGTTGATAAATCATATAGACATTTCATTAATAACATTTCTGCAATTGTGCCCACCAAGACGATTTGGAGACTAGGGCTAAACCTGCTGCCGAGTAATATCGGCATTATGACATAGCTAGCTAGACCAACTGCTCCGATAATTGCTAATTGTAGATAAATTGCAGAGCTTCCTCCACTATAAATATATGGGAATCGTTTTGGTGAATTAGGTAAATCTCTAGAAGGACTCGATTCTAATTTTGCTTGAATAACTGCTGAAGGTCTAATGAACCGTATTACGACCCAGAACGAAGCCAGGGCGGCCATTAGGCCGAAATCAACTTTGGACAGCAGAACCATTCCAAATAAAAGATCTTTGCTCATTGTCAAGTGAAAAAGGATTCCTAGATTGGCAAATGAATCTATAGATCCCAATTTCCTGGGTGGCCGAATAATGCGGGATTTTTTACGAATTAGGTCAGTATACGCAAACTCCTGAACCCGCTTTTTTAGTAAGACAACTAGAAATAGTGCAAGAATTCCATAGGTGACAACAAACACTTGAATCACTTTTGAGACTGATAGGTTTCCTAGTAGTAGAAGACTTAACATAGAGATTGATAGCATTACTTGTGTAACAAAATCAATCCCATAAACCTTATTTTTATGAAATCTTAAAAAGAAGTCCCTGATTTGTGCAGCAACAATATAGGAGATGGTCAGCGAGTTCATATAAAAAAGTATTTCTAAATTTAAGAATTGATTCCTCAAGAAAGTGGAAAACAAAAAGAAAAGATTCAAAATTATAATTGTAAAAACATTTCTTTGTCTGAAAAGATAGAGACTTTCAACTGCGAATGTCTTGATCTCGGACGCAACTTTTAGATGCATAACGTTTAGAAAAATGGGAGTACATATAGTACTCGAGGCAAGAGCGGCCAGAAGAAGGACTTGTGAGATTCCGGCTCGCCCAGATGGCCCAAGTTGTCGAGAGATTCCAATCATCGTAACAGTTGCGAGCAGAATGGCCGGAAATTGCAAAAAAATCCGGGTGAGGAATGAAATAGTCTTTCTTTGACCCATCAATTCCATGTGATAAATCTACTGCATAGAGCATCTGAGTCAATCGTAGAGTTTTACATTACTTCTTCTTTTGACCCCTTCAATCGCAAGCGATTTACTTTGTTTTGGGTAATACGAAAGGCATACTATGCATCTACCCTCCCGAGAGGTTCCATCCTTATGTTAAAAACGATTTTGATTACTGGGTCGAGTGGTCTAGTTGGCCGCAGTTGTACTAAGTACTTCATGCAACAGGGCTACAATGTTTACGGAATAGATAACAATGCCCGGGCCCTGTATTTTGGTATCGAAGCGAGCACCAAGAACAACTGGACTCCTCCTCATAACAACATAGGTCAATTCAAAGAGTTTGATTTAGATATAACTAATCGTTCTGCGATTCAAGAATTAATCCAAATGATTAAGCCACACGCAATTATCCATACAGCAGCCCAACCGTCTCATGATAAAGCCGCGGAAATTCCTTTTTTGGATTTTGAAACAAATGCGGTTGGAACATTGAATCTGATCGAATCGTTTAGACAATCCAATATCGATGGCGTTTTTGTACATTTATCAACAAACAAAGTTTATGGTGACAGTCCTAACCAATTGCCAATTATGGAGTTAGAGACAAGATTTGACTATGCCGATAATCATTATGCGGTTGGTATAGACGAATCTCAATCAATTGATGCAAGTATGCACTCCCTTTTTGGCGTCTCTAAGCTCTCTAGTGACATTTTAGTCCAAGAATACGGGCGATATTTTGGTATGCGTACTTGTGTTCTAAGAGGGGGTTGCCTTACTGGATCTAACCATCAGGGTGTAGAGCTTCACGGTTTTCTTAGTTGGTTGGTTAAGTGCAATGTAATCGGCAATGAATATACAATTTTTGGGCACAAAGGAAAACAAGTTAGGGACAATTTGCACGCCGATGATGTAGCAAGTTTTGTAGTAAATTTTATCGAAAATCCCAAAATTGCAGTAATTTACAATTTAGGTGGTGGGTTCTCGAATAGTCTTTCGATAATTGAAGCCGTCAAATTGGTCGAAGAGGCCTCTGGGATCGATATGAAAATAGAACTTCAATCTAGTGCAAGAAAAGGTGATCACATAGTTTATTATTCAGATTTGACAAGAATTCGTAACGATTACCCAAGTTGGAAAATTGATTGGGACGTTAAGCGTATTATTGAGGATTTAGTTAGACACCATCATGACCATTAGGGCGAAACCAAGGAGGGTGATAATTGAGGCTAAAGGTGGGCTTGGCAACCAAATGTTTCAGTATGCGGCCGCAAGATCCCTTTCACTGGAGCTAGATGCGGAACTTTTGGTCGAAAGAAAAATAGGTTTTATGCTGGATAGGCGGTATCACAGAACATTTGAGTTAAATAGATTTCCAGTTGTTTTCTCAGAAAGTACCTTCAAGGATTCTTACCCTTTGTATTTTGACAGGTTATTTTCTTTTGTTGGTAGATGGCTTGGAGGCAAACATAGAAATTGGAAGATTACTAAATTTGTTTTTGAAAGAGATTTTTCCTTTATCGATCTCAGGAAGAGAAAATTTCAGGGAAAAAGATTTTGGATGTCAGGATATTTTCAGGATCCTAGATATTTTGCTCTGTTTAAAAAGAGAATACTCGCTGAGCTCAACCCTCCCTTACCAAGCGACACCTTGTATTTGGAAATCGGAAAGCTGTCAGAGAACTTCACATTAATTGCCTTAGGGATTCGACTATTTGAAGAGAGTAGTACCCCCAATGTACATTCAAGAATGGGGAAGAATAAAACTATTGAAGACTACATGCCGGTCTTAACTAAACTTGTAAATTTGTCAGTAGATCCAATCATTCTTGTATTCAGCACAAAAGAGTTTGATTTTCTAAAATCATTGAGGCTTCCGGCGAGAACTATTTTTATAAATTCTGATCAAGGCTTTCATAGCACGGTTGATAAATTATGGTTACTAACTAAATGTCGACACCATGTGTTTAATAACAGTACCTTCTACTGGTGGGGAGCCGCATTGAGTGAACTCAATTTTGGTCATACCATTCAGGAAATTTATTGCTCTGATAATTTCCTCAATCCAGATATACACCAACCGCATTGGAAGACTTTTTGACTCTTTAAAGTCTTTTTAAAGAAAGTAAGCTAACGTACGCTCTCAATAATAGTTTAGTCAGCCTTGGGTTGGGATGTAAGTATTTCTAATCGCCCGTTTGCTGCACGCATCAAACGGTCTCTAATTGCAACCGCAATTCCATCGCCCACCGGTTGTTGCACAACGACTATCCCTAGACGCTTTTCATCTGCACTGCGCAATGAGGAATATAAGACCCTCGCAAACTCTTCACTGTTCCTTGGGCTCGCCAATCTCAGAACACCCTCAGGGGTTGAGACGTCGGACATTGCTACATAGCCCTGGCCAGCAATTGGAAACTGATCCAATACGACTGTTGCAAGCGGTGCATAGTGACTCTCTAGCGAGCCACTGACGCGAATCTTATTACTCTCCGCATCATCAATAAAACCAATAACAGGTAACCCTGTTAATTCAGAAACCATCTTCGAGGTCACTGCCCCCGGTCGCAAAATTTTTGGCACATTCTCGGTGCAATCAATAATCGTTGATTCAACTCCCACTGCACATGCGCCACCATCTAAAATTGAATCTTCTCTTGATAAGTAATCTGCGAGCTCTTCAACTACTGCAGTGGCAGTTGTGGGGGAGATATGACCAAAGCGATTAGCACTAGGTGCTGCCACGCCTTTGCCACCAGCATTCTCAAAGGCCTCTAACAATGCCAGCGCCACGACATGATTTGGCACTCGCACGCCAACAGTGTCCTGCCCACCAGTTACAAAATCACCAGCTAATTCACTCCTTTTTAAAACCAATGTCATCGGCCCTGGCCAAAAATTGCGCGCGAGCGCAATTGCATATTCAGGTACATCACTAGCCCAATCACCCATGCGCTCCATAGATGCAATATGAACGATTAAAGGATGATCATTAGGTCGTCCCTTTACAGAATAAATCCTTGCCACAGCCGCCGAA
>Ga0209550_10004157_pt1 | contig 13712 bp, 5 predicted proteins | sample LauGreSuBDMM15SN_2_FD_187567 | JGI IMG/M metagenome (GOLD analysis project Ga0209550, IMG submission 187567) | Freshwater lake microbial communities from Lake Michigan, USA - Su13.BD.MM15.SN (SPAdes) (version 5) | ecosystem: Environmental > Aquatic > Freshwater > Lake | place: Lake Michigan, USA... | reverse complement strand
ATTGCTTTGTTTGACACCGGCGATACACCCGGCGAACAACGCATTATGAGCGAGTATGTTTTGGCCGATGTATTAGACAAGGAAAACACCAAAATTATTTATGTGTATGACTTTCTAAACATGTGGACATTCTTGGTAGAATTGGCCGCTATTGAAGAGGTGAGCGCTTCTGAAACCTATCCAGCTACCTTGTTTAGCCATGGGTTTATGCCTGACGAAGCCGATGGCAAAAACTACGAAGCCGATATGACCGAAGGCATCTACGACGAATTTGAAGACGACCTCGACGAAGACGATCTCGATTTATTTGACGACAACGAAGGCGGATACGAAGACAACAGCTACGACGACTATTAGCATTCGCCAAAAACCTGATTCACGAAATTGAATTACACCGTGTAACCAAGAAGTTGAGATTCCTTACTTCTTGGTTCTTTTATCTAATAAAACAAACGAAAACCCCTTTATGATTAATTTGTACAACACCCACATCGAAAATTTATCCATTCACCGTGTGGGCAATAAAAGCCGAAACGAAGCGCTCTTTTTATCTGACAAACCTTATAATTTAAACGACGAGCTTATACCGTTGTTGAAAGAATATTTCTTTAAACCCTTACGAGACAAAGAAGAAAACTACTACCAATTTGCTCACGATGTAGATTTAGAATACAACGAAATGTATAAGTTGGTTACCCAAATATTTACCGATCCATCGTCAGTACACGAGGTTTCCAAAAAAATAACCCAACATTTATTTGAGCAATCCAATCACCCGCACATTAAAAACGGCGAAGTGTATGTTGCTTATTTGAGTCATCTATCGATAGACAATACCGTGGTGGATGCGGTGGGAATTTTTAAGAGTGAAATACAAGCCGACTTCTTGCAATTTGAAGAAAAAGGATCAACACTCGAGATGATTTTGCAACAAGGCATCAACTTGAACAAATTGGACAAAGGCTGTTTGGTGTTTAACCACAAAAAAGAGGAAGGCTATAAAATTTTGACCGTAGACAGCAACCGCTATGACGCGCGGTATTGGTTGGAGCATTTCTTGTCGGTAGATGCGTTTGAAGACGAGAATTTCATCACCAAAAAATACTTGAAATTTTGCCAAGGATTTGCCAAAGACGTGGTGTTTCCCGCCGAAGACAAAAAAGAAGAGGTGATGTTCATGAATCGTTCGGTGAATTATTTTGCCAAAAACGACCAGTTTGAAGAAACCAATTTCCTCAACGAAGTACTCGACAACCCAGATTTGATTCCAGAATTCAAAAGCTACAAAGTAGACAAAGGCGAAAAATACAGCATCGAAGACGTAACCTCGTTCCCGATTGCCAATGCAGCCGTTTCGGACGCGCGAAAATCGATTAAAAATGTAATCAATCTAGATACGCACATTCAAATTAAATTGGATTTCATCAATCCTGAAAGTGCCGAAAAGTTTGTAGAAAAAGGTTGGGACGAAGAAAAACAAATGTATTACTACCTGGTTTATTTTAACAAAGAACAAAAAAGCTAAACGGCTCATCACCGGAAAAAACCTATGAAATTAAGCGGCTACATTCAACTATTTGGTATTCTATTCTTGCTACTAGCTGAGTATTCCTATAGCCAAAATGTTTCTATTGATGATACGTATACTGCGCAACAGCTTGTCGAAAATGTATTGATCAACAACCCCTGTGCCGCGGTCTCCAATGTAACGGTGAGCGGTGATCCCTTTAGCGGAGCACAAAAAAGTTTTGGCTACTTTGCCAACGGCGGCGGAACCTTTCCCTTTGCCAACGGCGTGATTTTATGTACTGCTCGGGCCACACGTGCTGCTGGTCCCAATACAAATCTCATTGATGAAGGCCAAAATGCTTGGCAAGGCGATTTAGATTTAGAACAAGCGATTAGCATGACCAATACCTACAACGCAACTACTTTAGAATTCGATTTTACGCCCCAAAACAGCAACTTTCGATTCAACTATATTTTTGCGTCTGAGGAATACCAAGGAACAGCGCCTTGCCGTTACTCGGACGGATTTGCATTTTTACTGAAAGAAGTGGGTAGTTCGGCGCCCTATCAAAACTTGGCCTTGATTCCAGGGACAACTACTCCTGTGCTCGTCACTTCGGTGCATCCTGCTATTTCAGGATCTTGTGCGGCAGCCAATCCTACTTTTTTTGGCGGATACAACAGCTCGACGGCTCCCATCAATTTTAATGGGCAAACAATAGTCATGACCGCGCAAGCTACCGTAATTCCCGGACGAAATTACCACATCAAATTGGTGATTGCCGACCACGAAAATGTGCGGTATGATTCGGCTATTTTTTTGGGTGGCGGCAGTTTTAATTTGGGAATAGATTTGGGTCCCGATCGATTAGTGGCTACCAATAATCCAATCTGCGAAGGCAACCCGATCACCTTAAACGCCACCCAAGCCGGCACTAATTTCTACCAATGGTTTTTAAACGGAAACCCGCTGACAATCGAAACCAATCCAACACTCACCATTGCCAATTCGGTTTCGGGAACCTACAGCGTGGCCATTACCGCAGCCAGCAGCAGTTGTGCCAGTACCGGCAGTTGTATACTCGAATTTGTACCCAAACCAATGTTGGTTCCCTCTACCCTCTTGGCTTGCGACGACAACCTAGATGGTTCGGCCGTGTTTAATCTTACAAAACTCACTACGCTAGTTACCAATAACAACAGCAGTTATGGACAAGTGCTCTATTTTGAATCGGGAACTGCAGCTCAACAATTTGATGTAAATCTGGCCATATCAACCCCAACTACATATTCATCGGTACCCAAAACCATCTATGCCGCCGTGCAAACTAATTTTGGTTGTGTGGCAGTGGCTGTGATACAATTACAAATTTCTTCGGCTACTGTTCCGCAAAACCTTAGCTATGCCAGTTGTGATTTGGACGGCACAGTCGACGGTTTTTTTGGATTTAGCTTGGCCAATATTAATCCGCTATTATTCAATTCGTTGCCTACAGGTTTGGTGGTTCAATATTACGCCAACCTAGTTGATGCCCAGGCCGAACAAAATACGCTACCCGCTGTTTTTACAAACACCACGATAAATCAGCAGACAATTTATGCCAAGATTTCCAACGGCCCCGATTGTTTTGGCATCAGCCCCATTAGCCTAGAAGTAAACCGCAACGAGCCAGCAAATTTTGCCGATAGCAGCTTGTATTTGTGTCCGTTACAAACGCTAGATTTGGCCGTTGATCCTATTTTTAGTTCCTATTCTTGGTCCAATGGCCCATTAAGTCCAGGCATTCGCATTGACACAGCCAACACCTATACGGTAACCGTAACCGATGCCAACGGCTGTGAAGCACGTAAAAATTTCATCGTAATCAATTCGAGTGCACCCAACATTACAGGAGTAGAAATTAATCAATTTCAAGCTAACGGCGCCAGTATTCAAATTACTGTGAGCGGAACCGGCAGCTACGAATACAGCCTCAACGGAATCGATTTTCAGAGCAGTTCCCTTTTCACCCAAGTGCCGCCAGCCGCCTATATTCTTACTGTTCAAGATATTCACCGCTGCGGAAATGATACCGAGATCATCTATGTATTGGATTACCCGCGTTTCTTTACACCCAATGGCGATGGATTTAACGATTTGTGGCGCATTGAAAATTTAAAATTTGTATCTAAAGCAAAACTGCGTATTTTTGATCGCTTTGGGAAATTACTCAAAGAATTGTCAGAAGCCAGCGAAGGTTGGGATGGTAATTATCTAGGAAAACAATTACCGGCTGATGATTATTGGTTTAGTATTTACTTTGACCAATCCGAAACATTAACAGGAAACTTTAGTCTAAAACGCTAAAAAAATTATATTTATTCTATGAAAGTTAAAGCACTGCTGCTTCTTATGGTATTACTTGCTTGGCAAGGCTACAGCCAATTTAGCAAAACCCATTATTTGCCACCCTTATCTGGTTCAGACAATCCCGGATCAAGCGCGCAAGAGCAATATATTTACATTTCTACACCAAACGTTAATCCCGTAAATTTTGTAATCAAACGATTGGGAGGAACAAATGTGTCAGGGACGGTTTCAAAGTTAACACCCTATGTCTATAATGTAGGATTTGGTTCAAACACGCAATTAATGGTTCCAAACATCCAGGCCAGTACAGTTCGAACTGACAAAGGAATAATTATTGAAGCGGAAGATCTGATCTACGCCACCGTGCGCATCATTGCCGGAAACGGAAATCAATCTGGAGCAGTGGTGTCCAAAGGAATTGCAGCCTTGGGGAAGGAATTTCGTATCGGATCTTTTCTCAATCCAAACAATGGCGGCTTGGGCAACAATGTGCATACGTTTATTGCTATTTTGGCCACCGAAAATAATACTACTGTACAATTTTCTGGTATACAAGCCGGTGTTACATTAGTCAACAATGGTGGAGGAAGTAATCCGGCTCCAGTAGTTTTAAATAGCGGCGAAAGTTATGTACTGGCTGTAGAAGGACCTTCAGCGGCCAACCTAACCGGATTAATTGGTTCCTTGGTTACATCGGATAAACCTATTGCTGTAAATTGTGGTTCGTTTACCGGATCAAATGCATCCCAAAATTTAGACTTGGGTTTTGATCAGATTGTTTCTGCTGAACGGACAGGCAAGGAATACATTTTCATCAAAAGTACCGGCCAAGATATCGTAGAACGAATATTGCTCATTGCTCACGAAGACAACACCGAAATTTACCTCAACGGAAACCTCGCTGTACCGGCCTATACCTTAAACGCTGGAAATTACATTGCACTAGACGGAAACGACTATTCTGCCAATGGGAATTTATATGTGAGCTCATCCAAAAATATATTTGCCTATCAAACTATTGGCGACGACAGCCGCACCGATTTTGCCAACCAAGAACTATTTTTTGTACCACCCTTGAGTTGCGAAACACCGCATGTAATTGACAATATTCCTTTAATCAATGAAATTGGCACTCGCGTATACCCCATTGCGCGCATCACCTTATTGACAGAAACAGCAGCCACCTTGAGTTTTGAAGTAAATGGAGTTCCTTATGCCCTAGGTCAGTTGGCCTTTCTTACGGGGGTAACAGTAAACGGGCCCATCGCTGTAGTAGGCAATCCGGCCTACGAAACCTATACGATAACCGGTTTGTCTGGAAATGTAGCGGTATTTTCGTCGGCGCAATTGTATTTGGCTGCCTATGGCACGGATGGCGCAGCCACTTTTGGTGGATTTTTCTCTGGATTTACCTTCAAACCAGAAGTGAGTTTTGACTTGCTAAATGTGGCGCAATCCAATTGCATTCCCAACACTACCATTTCGGTCAATTCGATTAGTCCGTTTGATGTGTTTCAATGGTACTACAATAATGTGGACATACCAGGCGCGACAGCTAATAGTTATTTGCCTTTAGCTCCTGGCTACTATTATGTAAAGGCCACGATTGCCACGTGCAGCTCTACCTTGGTTTCTGACAATATTCCGGTGAGTGCCTGCGCCAGCAATACCGATAGTGATGCAGCCAATGACAACATTGACTTGGATTGGGACAACGACGGCATACCCAATTGCACCGAATCCTTGGGCAATCAACCCATTGATGTGTCTGATATCAGTAGCTTGAATGTGCTCACCGGCGGGACAGCGTTACCCTCTCCTACACCATTTACAGGAACAACTTTGGGAAATTTTATCACAGAAACACCAATAGGCAAAGGCAATTCGGTACAATTTACGAAGACATTTTCTCAAGCAACTGCCTATGTATTGCGGTATCCAGCTTCTGGAGACCCCACAGCCTTGCTCGATGGAAATACTGAATTTATTCTCAATTCGGACACCGATCAAACGCTTACCGTGCTCAATCCTGGCAATCAATTGCTCATAGACACCAATTACGATGGCATTTTTGAGAGTAATGTGACGCAATTTTCTTCGTTTGAGGTGCGCTTCCGACTCAATAGTGCTGCACCATTGGCTTTTGGAACAGCCAACTTTAGTTTTCAGGCAGCTTCTAGCAGCAGTTTGCGTTTCACCCAAATAAACCTCTCAGACAATTCCATAGCCAAAGTGCAATGGGAATTACAAGCAACTTGTGTGCCACGCGATAGTGATGGGGATGGCATTGCTGATGCTTTAGATCTCGATAGTGACAACGACGGCCTACTCGATACGACCGAAGCATTGGCATTAAACACGGTTACCCCAGCAATCGATGCCAATTCGGATGGTTTGTATGACGAATTTGCGGGCTTGGTTGTGGCCGATACCGATAGCGATGGGGTGCCCGATTATTTAGATTTGGACAGCGACAACGACGGAATATTTGATTTGGTTGAATCGGGTTGTACTATTCCCGATACCGATTACAATGGGATGATTGATGCTGCTACTATTTTTGGAGCGAACGGTTTGGCCAATTCGCTCGAAACTGCTCCCGAATCAGGTCAACTCAATTATACGGTAGCCAACGCTGATCCTGATGCAGCAGCCAATTATATAGATCTAGACAGCGACGACGACGGTTGTTTGGATGTCCTTGAAGCAGGTTACCTAGACGGAAACGCTGATGGAGTGGTGGGCAATGTTTCACCAGTCCTAGTAAATTCGTGGGGCGTAGTAACCAATGCTGCCTCAGGATATACGCCCTTGCCTAATCAGAATTATACGGTTTCGGCACCGATAAGCATAACTTCTCAACCCATTTCAATAGCTGTTTGTGCTTTGCAAAACACTTCATTTACCTTAGATTCTACTCCGGTGGACAGCTACCAATGGCAACAAAATATTGCCGGGGTTTGGACCAATTTGAGCAACACTGCAATCCTATCGGGCACCCAAACGAACCAATTGCAATGTACGGCTGTCCCCACTTCATTTGATGGGGCCACTTTTCGGGTGCTGTTACAAAAAAATGGAAACAGCTGCAATTTATATGCTGACACTGTAACCTTAAACGTTTATGCCTTACCTGTGGTGAATAGTCCTGTAGTGATAAAACAATGTGACGACGATGCGCTAACAGATGGCTTTACTTTTGTGAATTTAAAATCGGTTGAACCCCAACTTTCAGGATTAGCAGCCCTAGAAACATTTACCTATTATACTTCGCAAGCTGCTGCACAAGCGGGTAACACGTCTAGTCCCGATTACATTTTGGTGCCGGAACAATTTTTCACCAACTCGAATACCGTTTGGGTGCGCGTAGAAAATGCCAATGGCTGTTTTAGTCTGGGTTCGATATCTATTTTGGTTTCGGCGACTCAAATTCCGGCTTCGTTTTCCAGAAGCTTTGCCAAGTGTGATGACTTTTTGGATTCCTCAGGAAACAACAATGCCAACAATGACGACCACGATGGCTTGGCGAGTTTCAACTTTAGTAGTGTTACTGCTGATGTGACTGCTTTGCTACCGGCAACTTCTAGTTTTACGATTAAATACTACAAAAATGGCGTTGATGCCGCAGTAGAAACCGATGCCTTGGGCAATTCGCTCGAAATTTCCCAAAACCCAGCCGATCCCAATTCCATATACAATTACCGCAATAATGGCTATCCCAACCAACAAGACATTTGGATTCGGGTAAAGAGTACAATCGACAACGCCTGCTATGCCTTGGGACCTTATATCCAACTTACAGTTGAAGCGTTACCCGTACTCGATGAAATTACTCCAGGAAATGTGATACGGGAATGTGACGACAACCATGACGGGCAGTTTTTGTTTGATACCTCCACCATTGACTCAGCTCTATTAAATGGACAGACTCAAGTAAGCTTGAGTTATTTTGAGTCAAATGGAAATCCTCTCCCGAGTCCGTTACCCAATCCGTTTGTAGTCAATACTACAACAACGGTAACTGTGCGGGCCACCAATGATGTGACCGCCGATCCCAACGGAGCCTGTTTGGAGGAATCCACCCTCACGTTTATTGTAGATGATTTGCCAGAGGCCTTTCCAATTAGTTCAGCCCTAACTCAACTGTGTGATGACGAACTATATCCCATCGACCAAAATGGAACAATTGGTTTTGATGCTGACGCTATAGAATCAGCACTACTGAATGGACAAACAGGTTTAACTATAAACTATACCGATGGAGCAGGTCAGCTGTTGGGGTATCCACTACAAAATCCATTTATCAGTTCCTCTCAAACATTGACCGTATTACTAGAAAATATAATCAACAACAGTTGTGCCGTTACAGCATCCATACCGCTTGTGGTACTTCCGCTTCCACAAATTGATTTGAACGAATTGGGTACCGCCAACGTGCTTATTTGTTCGGACGATCCAACCTTTACTCGCGTACTCGATGCCGGCGTTTTGCCTGGAGCCAATCCCGCAGATTATAGTTATCAATGGTACCTCGACGGAAATTCCATAGCCGGCGCTACATTCTCGACATTGACGGTAAATACCGAAGGCGAGTATAGCGTTGAAGTAAAAACCACAACCGGTTGTCCAAAAACAAGAACCATCCAAGTAACTGCTTCTGAAAAAGCAACAATAACAAGTCTTGTGGTAACTGACATCACCGAAATCAATTCGATTACGGTAAACACAAGCGGATTGGGTAACTACATTTATTCACTTGATTACCCCGATTTTTTCCAAACCAGCAATTACTTTTATAACGTGGCACCCGGCACTCATGAAGTGTATGTGAAAGACATAAACGGCTGCGGCACCATTGGACCTGTTGAAGTGAATGTGTTGGGCATTCCCAATTTCTTTACGCCCAATGGCGATGGGACCAACGACTTTTGGAATGTGAAAGGCGTGACGGAAACATACAATGCCAATACAATAATTCGTATTTTTGATCGAATGGGAAAACTGGTCAAAGAAATTTCTCCGTTGGGAACCGGCTGGGATGGCACCTTTAATGGAGCTCCCCTACCCGCCGATGACTATTGGTACGTGATTTTCTTTGAAGACCAACGCCTGGTAAAAGGCCATTTTTCCCTAAAACGATAACCGATGAAATCAATGCTCATTTGTTTGTCAATTCTTGTACTTCCTTTTGGAATGCATGCCCAACAACCCGCTGTTAGTTCTGGTACACTCGAATATATTGCCGATTTTCCTTCCAAATTTGTAACCGCGCGTGCCATAGAAATTTGGTTGCCCGACGGTTATTTGCCCACCAAAAAATATGCGGTGTTGTACATGCACGACGGGCAAATGCTCTTTGATGCCTCAATTTGCTGGAACAAACAAGCCTGGGAAGTAGATGAAACCGCAAGCAAACTGCAAGCCGAGAAAAAAACACGCGATTTTATTGTAGTGGGCATCAACAATTCAGCCAAAAGACATCCGGAATATTTTCCGCAAAAGGCCTACGAATCCTTGACCGTTGCACAACAGCAATTCGTGACGCAAGCCCTGAAAGAGAAAGGACGAATTACCGACACCTTTACTCCCTTGGCCGATGCCTATTTGCAATTTATCGTTTCTGAACTGAAACCCTATATTGACAGTCATTATGCGGTTGATCCAAAACCCGAAGCAACTTGTATAGCCGGTTCGAGCATGGGCGGATTGATTTCGATGTATGCAATCTGCGAATACCCCGAAGTGTTTGGCGGTGCCGCCTGCTTGTCAACCCATTGGCCAGGTATTTTTGCGGTGGATGGCAATCCCGTACCAGATGCATTTATGACCTATATGCGCAACCATTTGCCCAACCCAAGCACGCATAAAATATATTTTGATTATGGCGATCAAACGCTAGATGCTTTGTATCCGCCTTTGCAACAAAAGATTGATGAAGTAATGCAAGAGAAAGGATTTGATTCTTCAAACTGGAGTACGCAATTTTTTCCGGGCAAAGATCATTCAGAACAATCTTGGAAGGAGCGCCTGGCTATTCCGTTGCAGTTTTTATTGCCGCCCAACTAGCCCAGATGGAAGCAGCATCCTTTTGAGAGGAACGAACAAAAGATACCGCGGACAGCTGGAAACAGCTCCCATAAAAAAACCCATTCTGCAGTAGAATGGGTTTCCTTTTTATATCTAAACTATACTTAGATTTTGTATCGCTTACGATCGGTTTCGGTTAAGTAAATTTTACGCAAACGAATTGATTTTGGCGTAACTTCTACGTACTCGTCTTTTTGAATGTACTCCAAGGCTTCCTCTAATGAGAAAATGATTGGTGGAATAATACGGGCTTTCTCGTCGTTTCCGGAAGAACGCACGTTAGACTGTTTTTTCTCTTTGGTCACGTTTACACACATATCATCTCCACGCGAGTTCTCTCCAATTACTTGACCTTCATAGATTTCGACATTTGGTTCAACAAAGAACTTACCGCGGTCTTGCAACTTATCGATCGAATACGGAATCGCTTTTCCTTTTTCCATAGAAATTAATGACCCTTTGTTCCGTCCAGAAATTTCCCCTTTAAACGGTTCGTATCCGATGAAACGGTGTGCCATAATGGCTTCACCTGCGGTAGCGGTGAGTAATTGATTACGCAAACCAATAATTCCACGCGATGGAATATTGAATTTTACAATCATACGTTCGCCTTTGGTTTCCATACTCAACATTTCGCCTTTGCGTAAAGTGACAAATTCTACAGCTCTACCCGATAACGATTCGGGTAAATCAATGGTGAGTTCTTCTATAGGTTCACATTTTTTACCGTCAATTTCTTTGATGATTACTTGGGGTTGACCAATTTGCATCTCGTAGCCTTCACGACGCATGGTTTCTATGAGCACAGACAAGTGCAATACGCCACGGCCAAAAACCATAAACTTATCGGCGGAGTCAGTTTCGCCCAACTTCATCGCTAAGTTTTTTTCTAATTCTTTGGTCAAACGATCACGTATGTGTCTAGATGTTACAAATTTTCCTTCTTTACCAAAAAACGGTGAATCGTTGATGGTGAACAACATGCTCATGGTTGGTTCATCGATGGCAATGGTTTGCAAAGCTTCTGGATTTTCAAAATCGGCAATGGTATCGCCAATTTCAAACCCCTCTACACCCACAATCGCACAAATATCACCGGCAATAACTTGGGCAACTTTTTTACGGCCTAAGCCCTCAAACGTGTGCAATTCTTTGATGCGGGATTTCATGACTTGTCCATCGCGTTTCACTAAGGAGATAGGCATGCCTTCTTTTAATTCGCCGCGCTCCAAACGTCCAATAGCGATTCGACCGGTAAAGGACGAAAAGTCTAATGATGTGATGAGCATTTGTGGAGTTCCTTCAGACACTTTGGGAGCGGGTACATTTTTGATGACCATGTCTAATAAAGGCTCTATATTTTCGGTTTGATTTCTCCAGTCGTCAGACATCCAATTGTTTTTGGCCGAACCGTATACGGTTGGGAAATCCAATTGCCATTCTTCGGCACCCAATTCAAACATCAAATCGAATACTTTTTCGTGTACTTCTTCTGGGGTACAGTTTTCTTTGTCTACTTTGTTGATTACCACACACGGTTTTAATCCCAAATCGATGGCTTTTTGCAACACAAAACGCGTTTGTGGCATAGGCCCTTCAAAGGCATCTACCAACAAACAAACGCCGTCGGCCATGTTTAACACCCGTTCTACTTCGCCACCAAAATCGGCGTGGCCCGGAGTATCAATAATGTTGATTTTGGTTCCTTTGTACATTACGGAAACATTTTTGGAGGTAATGGTAATTCCTCTTTCACGCTCCAAGTCGTTGTTGTCAAGAATTAAATCACCGGCGTTTTCATTTTCGCGAAAAAGTTGGCAATGATACATAATTTTGTCTACCAAAGTAGTTTTACCGTGGTCAACGTGGGCAATAATAGCAATGTTTCTGATCGATTCCATCTGTGATTTTTAATGGGTGCAAAGCTACACTTTATTTTTACATAAAAAACCTTTAATTCATTAAGTTAAAGGTAAGTTCATATGCGAAAAATTAACGGTAATTAGTTGGCGAATACCGGAGTCGATTTGGTATATTTTTTTATATTTGAAACAATGAAAAAGAAGTCGAATAAAATAGCCCTATATTTTCTATTTTTATTTTTACCACTGGCCATTGGTAGCTATTTTATATTGACATCCTTTGTTTTTCCCCCGGCAACTTTATCCCTGATTTACCTGATTAAAGACCTCTTTTTTGTGGGAATAGCGGCAGCTTTTTTGTATTATGTATTAGGCAAAAGCGAAGCCAATAGCTTGGCGTTTATAGACACCCTTAAACATACCGATGACGAAATAAAATCCTCAAACGAACGCTATGATATTGTAGCCAAAGCCACTAGCGACACTATCTGGGATTGGAAAATTCAGGATGATTTTTTCATTTGGAACAAGGGAATCGAGGAGGTTTTTGGGTATAAAAAAGAAGAGGTAGGCCATACCTCGAGTTGGTGGTTTGACCGTATTCACCCGGAAGACAGCATTAAAATGTCGGTGCGACTGTATTCGTTTATTGAACAAAAAACAGAGAAATGGCAAGATGAATACCGTTTTCGTTGCGCCGATGGAAGCTATAAATTTGTGTATGACCGAGGCTTTTTGGTGAAAGACGAAAACGATACGGCCATTCGAATGATTGGAGCCATACAAGATATTACCAAACAAAAAACAGAGGAACAGCGATTGAAACTGCTCGAAACCGTAGTTACCCAAACCAAAGACGCGGTAATGATTACCGAATCGGAAAAATCGTACCGAACGGTTCCTAAAATTGTATTCGTGAATCCGGCCTTTACCAAAATTACAGGATTCAAGCCCGCGGAAGTGATTGGCAAAACACCTTCTGTATTTATGTCAAAAGATTCGGTAGCCAAAGTTTTACCGCAGATAGCCAACGCGCTAAAAACCAAAAAATCGTATCAGTTTGAATCGTATAATAAAGACAAGGCGGGCGAAGGCTATTGGGTAAATTTTTTGATGTTGCCCATTACCAACCAAGAAGGCGAGCATTCGCATTGGGTGTCCATTCAGCGCGATATTACCGCCGAGAAGAGACAGGAAAAAGAAAAAGAACAACTGATCCGTGAGCTCACCCAAAACAACACCGACTTAAAACAGTTCTCCTACATTACCTCACACAACCTGCGTGCACCACTGTCTAATCTTTCGGGTTTATTGACCTTGTTGGACGACATGCCGATAGACAATCCGGAACTCACCGAAATATTGGGTGGATTTAAAAAATCAACTTATTTATTAAACGAGACAATTGCCGATTTGGTAAAAGTGATTATCATCAAAGACAGCCCGTCTATACTTCGCGAAGTTGTGCGTATTAACGATGTTTTTGAAAATGTTTTTGGCCAATTAAATTACTTAATCAGCACCACACAGCCCATTCTTAAAATGGATCTAGACTTAGCCCCAAGCCTGCATGTAAACAAAGCCTACCTAGAAAGCATCCTCTTAAATTTATTTACCAATTCTATCAAATACCGCGCAACTGATCGTCCACTAAAAATTAGCATCACAACCAAAGAAGTAGAAGATCGGGTTGTAATGACAGTGAAAGACAATGGCATTGGTATAGATTTAGTGCGCAACAAAGACAAAATTTTTGGATTATATCAACGCTTTCACAACTACCCGGACAGCAAAGGATTGGGATTGTATTTAGTAAAATCTCAAGTGGAATCTATGGGAGGAAGTATAAGCGTAGAAAGCAAAGTAGACAAAGGCACCACATTTACGCTATCATTCACCAAATA
>Ga0209550_10004155_pt1 | contig 13715 bp, 11 predicted proteins | sample LauGreSuBDMM15SN_2_FD_187567 | JGI IMG/M metagenome (GOLD analysis project Ga0209550, IMG submission 187567) | Freshwater lake microbial communities from Lake Michigan, USA - Su13.BD.MM15.SN (SPAdes) (version 5) | ecosystem: Environmental > Aquatic > Freshwater > Lake | place: Lake Michigan... | reverse complement strand
ACGATGACCAGTAGTACGGTATATTTGTACATACCATTGGTCAATCAGGACAGGCGGTACAACAATAAGCGTTTTCTCAAGAAAATTACAAAGCATGGTCCCAATCATCATAATGGTCTTACCTAATCCCATTTCATCAGCGATAAATCCTCCGCGAACCCCACACACAGGGTCAGATCTAAGCTCATTATTCATTATCCAACGGACACCCTCGAATTGATATTGCTTACGGTCCAGCTTGGTACGGTCCAAGTAGTTACCAAATTGAGCCATACGTTGTTCGATAGTAGTCATTTTTGTAAGTTCACGGTTGTTTATAAGTTCACTTGATAGTTAATTTGATATAGTTATGTACCAATCAGTAAATTTTGGAAAATTTCATTCAATTTTTTATCTTTTAAGTGAGTTATAGAGAGAACTAAAAATTTATAAGTATTTGAATAATAGTCCGTATTATAAGCCGAAGGCAACTGTGTAAGGTGCGGATTATACCATAATATTTTAAAAGGGTTGAATATAAATTTTTAGTTACCGCAAAAATGACCGCGAAAAATAAAAATTGAAATACTTTTTAAGTTATATGTGTAAGGTATAAATAAAATAAATAACCTAGTTTTAAACTATCGTGAACTTAAAACTACTATCAACTTAAACTAACATCAACTTAAGTAATAAGAATGTACCAAGAAGCTGTTGAACAAGCCGCACGCGGTATTAATATCTTCGAATTTGCTCAGTTCTCTCTGACCTGTCCTGGGACCGAGTTCGGTATTCTTCAACCTAATCCTGAGTTGGAGCGCCTTGATGCCGCACTTGCCGCAATGTGCCAGCCTGAAGATGATGAATTCGAGGACTTCCCTGTTCTTCCTCGCCCTGACCGTATAGATGACTTCAACGCAATCACGTTCATCGATGAAAAGATGCTCGAGGAGCTTTTCGAGCTATATGATGGAGACAGACCTCTATTTGACAGCGATATATATCAAGTGGGTAGTGACTATAGTCAAGGTGATTATAGCCCATGTGCTATTAGTCGCAGCTATCACCCAGGTCGCAGATATGGCTCTGGACATTATGGCAATTCTGAGCAAGAGGCGAGATATCAATGCTTCATTCGCGACCCAGACATGGTATTCTCGGTTCTGGAGGAGTTTAATAGACAAGAGGCTAAGCTTCGTTCGGAATCGAGAAGGTACAAATGGGAATATGACTATGAAGAACCCGCAATAACATTGACTGTACCTAATGGTCCTACAGAAATCGAGGAAGGAGAAATAGTCGACGATGTATATCCTCATGACCTTCTGGTTCCTGAGCCATTTATTAGAGCGCCAGTTATAAGTTATGAGGCAGCTGTGATTATGGAAGAGGAATTCTATGAAGTCCGTTGGGACAAGCAATATCAAGAGAGACGTTATATTTGGGACATACGAGAGGCGAATGAGCTCAATGGAGCGGGAGAAGAATACGAATTCGAAAGGTAAGTATATAATTTATATGTGTTTGTATTTGTATTTATATTTATATTTAAGGGCTGCCAGTAAGGCATAAGTTGACATAAGTTAACCTTTTTTATCAGCTATATATTTGCCTTACATAAGTCGCCTTTGGCTTATAAATTTTTAGTAGACAGGTTTAAGCAATTATTAAAAAAAAATTGAAATACTTTTTGACAAATAAATGTAATTCATAAATAAATAATATATCAAGTTTCAAAACTCCAAACTAACATTTACGTTTAAAGATGTCATACAAGTCCAATGCCAACAAGAAGGTATTCCCTTCGGGATCTAAGAAGCCTTTCTGTAAGGTGTGTCACGATGCTGGCAAGACTGAGAGCGAGTATACCTCCCATTTCGTTCGTTCTCTTCCCGACATGAACGGAAAGACCAAGATAACCTGCCCTATTCTGGCTGTCACCGAGTGCCGATATTGCTATGAGCTCGGTCATACCACGAAGTTCTGTCCTGTTCTTGAGGAGAATGAGAAGCGGTACAAGAGGGAGAAGTCGGTCGCAATTCAAGCTCACAAGTATGAACAAAGAGCCTCTTCTCGAACAGTCCCAGAACCATTAGTAGAAAAGAAGTACGCTGGCGCATTTGCTGCTCTAGGCGATGACAGCGATGAGGAGAAGCCTGTTGCTAAAGTAGTAGTAGTCCCAGTAGACGAATTTCCTGCTTTATTTGGTTCGAAGAAGGAAGTCGCATCAGTCACAAAGGCTGTAAGTTGGGCTGCCATTGCTGAGAAGCCTGCCGCACCTCTACTGAAGCCGATTGTCAAGCTTACGCCTCAAATTGCTGGCAAGAGTTGGGCTGACCATAGTGACAGCGATTCCGATGAAGATATTCCAAGTCCTCCACCTTCTTCGATGTACCATAGTTCCTCATATTACAGCAGGTCTAGTGCCGATGATGATGATTGGTAAGCCAACAAAGCAGTCTCTGCGAGCCTTGTGAGGCCACTGACTAAGCCATCATGGTAAGTATAAAATAAAAAAGTCATATAATTGTATTCATGTTTTCTGTAATTTAAATTAAATAAATAAAAATAAAAAGGGGTCCAATTGAGATACCCTTTTTTCCCGCTGTTGCCTGCTGCTCTTAGCATGTATGGTCTGCTGCCTGCTGCTGCTCCTTAGACGCCAAAAACCCTGCACATATTAGAAGCCAAGTTGACTGCGATTTAAGTGGTTAAGTTGAAGGATGACATGGTTACAGGGTGCCGGCCGAGATTGCCGGGTGACAGACTACTTAAAACTTTCTCTCTATCTTCAATTTTTAAATCTAATTTTTAAATAAAATTGACAACAAAACATGTCACCACGCCTACCTAATAAATACAATCAAGACAATGACCACTCCAATAGAAGTAGAAGTTTTATTCAACCCCTCAATCAGTCCTGTTTTTATAACAGCAACAAATATGTTATTACCTATAAGCACTATTTCTCTTTTACAAATAAAAAATAAATTAGAAACTATAATGATTACAGTAATTGAATCTAATATCTATTATTCGTTTCTAGCTATTACACTAGTAGTTTACATCTTACATAAATTTATAAAGTAGCCAGTTATTCCTCATCCTCTGCTGAAACCTTTTTAGCTTTTTTCTCTTTCGGAATTGTTCTCATAGCAAACTCATCATCAAAACCATATTGAACACAACCATAAGCAAACGATATATCCTTAAAGATTTCATTACAGTATTCTCTCACACCATTAAACTCAATCATAAGTTCATCAAATTTATCCTGACCACATACAGATTTTTTTAAATCATCAATAATCCTAAATACAATATCAGTGACAGCAGTAACTGACACCTGAATAACCTGACAAATCTCATTATTTTTTCTATGTTTTTTATCGTTTCTTTGAACAAGAATTTTAAATACATCCTCATCAATTTCGTTACACAAGTATTGTACACGTAACTCCTGATTTTTTTCAAGATGAAGAGTTCTAAATTGTGGTAATTCTATTCTATCGTTATGAATTGTGCGTCTAATAATATTAGAAAGAACATTAGTATGACTTTTTAAAGAATGGGGGCGTGTGTTCCAGTCATAATCAGGCTTATAATATTGTAAAAACCTTACATGTTTTCCTAATACAATAGCATTTCTAATATTGTCAAATGTATTATGATGTAATTCTTGACCGCATTCAACGTCCCCAGCAACACGAGGTGCTCCGCCGTTTTTACGTTGCCATTCATAGAAATGAGGATTATGAATACTAGTTTGAATAGCACCTGTCTTCCAACTAAAAGCAGTATGACATTGTGTACACCACATTTGGTCACATCCGTCAATTTTAAATATTTTAGCCTGACACTTGGGGCACGATTTAGTATCCTTCGCTAAAAGTTTGGCAGTTTCAACCAATTCAGGATTACATGTATGCTCACAATCTCTATCAAATCCCTTCAATTCGTGGCACTCAGGACACGTCCATTTCTCACAAATGCCACATTTCCATTGACTACTTAAAAACCCACGACATCCTTCAGAAGAACATGCTCGCACATAATTGGATACTTTTTTAGAAGAAGTATCAATCTGATTTATATATAAATTTCTCTCTAACTGTCTCTTTTGAACATATAAATCTTGAATCAAAGTATCAAGAGCTGACATCTCTTTTTTAATATTATCTTTTCGAATTTTTTCTTCGATAATCGGTTGAGTAGCAGGTAATAATGCTTTCTCCTGATCAAACAAAAGCTCTTCTAAATGATTTTTAAACCTAGTATTAATGAAGACATTAGTAAATTTCTCTCTAATAAATTTTCTAGACCATTCCTTAGCACATGTTGTATTCATACATTTGGGAATATTCTCAGAAAGTATATAAGTCTCACAACATGTTCTACAAGCTGGGAACTCGCAATAACCACAACAAATCTTCTCTCTACTGCTCTTGTTATAGTCATCGCAACAAATACTACAGGATTCTTTTGACATTTTATTATAGTTCTTATAGATAAATAATTTCTTATAGTTTAATTTATTGGTACAATTGAAAAATAAATCAATTTTAAATAATATAAAAAAGACAAATTTTTACATTATTAATTAGATAACAAAACCAAATATATTATTTATTTTTACTGGCTAAATAATTTTGGCACCACTGAAGTATATCTTGTTCTTCCTTGTTAGAGAATATTTTTACATTATCTTTTCTCTCAATAACAGAATGTCCAACATTTTTATCAAAGAATTTAATGTCAATATGTTGACCATATCTGGAGTCATCAAATGTTTGTTCATGAAACGCATCATTAAATTTTCTCTTACCTAGAATAGAAATATGTTTAATTTCATCAAGTTCCTCCACTTGAGTGCCTCTTGAATTGACTTTAGGTTGAGCTGACATTGTTTTAAGGTGACGATTGTTTTAAGGTGACGATTGTTTTAAGGTTTATACGATTTTAATTAGTATATAAAAGTATTTCAATTTTTTAAATAAATTAAAAATAAAAAAGCTTGACAACCCTTTTAAGGAAGTCTAACTTTTAAAACAAATCTCATTTAAAATGTCCATTTTATACAGAGCAAAAAAAATTGAATCCAATTTCCACCAACATTTAATGATTAAAAACACCAACAAAATCAAGATGATGGCTGAATTAATGAAAGCAAAGGAAGAGGTGGTGTCGTTTGAGCGCACCATCAAAATGGCTGAACAAAGCGCACCCAATCTCGCCTCAAATTGCAGGCGTTTCCTTCTAACCAAGTTGAAAAAGAAAGTAGAGGAAGCGCAAGCGGTCATAGATGACCTTATAAAAACTCGTCATATCCTCTTCGAAACGCCATTCTATGAAAAGGCGTACATTACTTTAAATCGCGACGGTAAGACCATAGTAAAAATTTACGACTTACACGAACACAATTATAATAAGGATTGGGCTTTAACCCGGTCAAAAGAGAGTTTCGATGATGCCCAAGAATCCGACGACAAGGGATATTATTGGGCAATCGTTAGGTATGATTGCTATTTGGGTAGTGTTGATGAAGTAAGTACATGGATATGCCATTTCTCGCTAACTCCAGAAGAAGGAAATAGTTTATTTGAGCAATTGAACGAGTGGCAGAACGATGAACTCGTTCAATTGCCGAATTATATTTATTTTCCGGATTTGTGATAAAAACACATAAAAAAAATACTTATTGTAAATGTAATCATTATATGTAATTTATATTTTTTATTACGCCGCGTTCCCTTACATAAGCTGCGATGCTAAGCGTTGATAATGTAAAGCATCTTGAGGGTTGCCCATTTTATACAGAGCAAAAAAAAATTGAATCCAATTTCCAGCAACCATTAATGAGTAAAAACACCAACAAAATCAAGATGATGGCAAAACTATGGAATGTAATGGGCGAGCGGAAGGAAGCACCAAAAGAAAAACGGTTCAATGATACGTGGACAGAAAACACGGTAATATTGACAGACAAACCTATTTCGGTAAATTACACAAGAATATATCATATTATCAAAAGCCAAAATCCTTTGGTTGAGTACATAGGACCAGTGTCAAAATATTTAATTTGTGAGTCTTGTTCCAATGGAAAAAAGGAAAGTTTTAGCGCATCATGTTGCGAGGTTCTTTATAATCCAGAATTTGACCTTACGCAAACAAACATTCCCAGTGGCACTATTTTGTTAGTTGTTATAAAAGTAAATGGTGTAAATTATGAAAAGAAGACAAAGTTTATTAGTGCGGCGACAGAACCATGGTATGAATGGAAGAGAAAAGATGGAAATCCTCTGTACTTTAACAAATTATTTATGGACGGTCTTTTTGAACACGAAAGAAATGCGTTGGATTTTAGATATTAACATGAGTTGCTAAAAAATTGATTAACTATTAATTTCAATAACTGTAAAGCTGGAGAAGATGTGAAAACATAATGGGTGTTTGAAATGAAAAAAGATGTAAATAAATTAATTAATATGATTAAATGATAAAACCAACGGTAACTGCGTATATGATTATATGATATATATGTTTTTATTTTGTATTTTTTGTATTTTTTATTCCTCGACAACAAAGAACACCTGCCACAAGATACACAACCTGTTTTCCTTCTCGTCAATATACACCTGCCAGCATGACTTCTTCTTGAATTCTTCCTTAACATCCATGAGTCCATACTTTCTATCATCTTCAAAAGCACTGATCACATCCTCAATGTGAATTTTGTATGAGCGAGCGGTATCAACGCCAGGACAAGAGATTTGGAAACAACTCGAGCCAGTAATGATGCTAAGGAATTCAGCATAGCTTTCTTCAGTTCCGACAGTAGAAACGAGTCTTTTTCTGACAAAGTCGACTTTCATGGCATTATCCATAGTCTTAAGTCTTTCAATCGAGGCGGCGCTCATCTGAACAACAAGAGGTATACGCTTGTGAATATCAGGGTTGTTATTCTGGACAGCAACGGCATCAAGATGTAACATGTTAGAAGCATGAATTTTAGAGGATTTAGCCTTAACATGACCATTAGAGGACTTGATACGATTTGAAGAATAATCAACCTTTCTGAAATCACAACCCTCATTGAACCACTGAACATAAGCATCAATCGATTCTCTATCTCCGAAGTGAACAGGTCTCAAGTCAGGATTAAGTTCATCGCCTTCGTATTCAAAGTTGTCACAAAATCTGCCGATAAGACCTTGAGATGCTGTAGTTACATTTCGAGTATTAGGAACGTATTCATAAGAGCCTCCAACATGAGTGCGAACAAGGCGCTTAGATGCTCTCCAAAAGCCCTTAATAAAGATTATGGTGTGGTTAGCGGGTGGTGAACTCATGACTCTGTCAATATCAAGCACTCTGGACTCGGAATCGTGTCGAATCTCAGACCATCCAAACTCGGCAATTGCTTTGCGAATGTTGCCCATCCACTCGATTTTTTGATTTTGAACTCGAATAGGAAAGAATTTCTTGCTGGAATCCTTGTATCGTTCTTGAAAGAACTGAAACCATTCCTTGACAGTTTCATAGTTGGTTAATGAAGGTGCTTGCTTAATACGGTCTTCATCGATCATAACCTGAAATCCCTTATAAGAAGGACCAGGAAGAAGTCGAACAACAGCGGCTTTGTCACCCCAGGCTTCAATATCCCAACCAACAGACTCAGGAGTGGCAGAAATATCAAAGAGACGAACATGGCGAGACCTGACAACGTTACAGTCATTAAGCGCAGCACCTCGTAGTACCTTGGAAACAGTCATGTTTTTCTCCGAAGCAACGTGGCACTCATCGGTGATTAAAATGCCGTTGGTAATGGAAGCCAGGTCATCCTTATGCTTAGCTAATGTGCTGCGGTGATGAATGTTTTCTTTGAAGGAAGGCAACATCTTTGCGCGAAACTGCTTAGTCCACTCGGTATCATCCATACCAGAAATGATGTGGATATTTTTGGCATCAACACAACTTTCATCATCAGGATGAATAGTAAGCAGTTTTAATACCTCAAGAACGGTTCCAGTCTTGCCGGTTCCAGGTTGCGCAACAAGCATAACAAGTAATTTACCGGTATCGAAATGAGACAAGCACTCACAAGCGGCTTCTTTTTGGTTGTCATAGACAAGTTTTCTACCCTTTTCAAGCTCTTTTTCTTCTTCTTGGCGGTAATCCATACAAATTCTCTCACGCTGATGCTTAAGAGTAAGACTGGACATTTTAAAGCTTGCGATAGTTAGTAATAAGTAATAGTAATAATAGTTTGAAACTTTAATTTGATTTAATATATACTGTCACCCATTATATATAAAAGTATTTCAATTTTTTTAACTATAGTATAGTATGGTTAGTAACTAAAATTTTATATATATAGCTTATAAGGTATAAGATATATATTACTAATGATTTCTTTATGGTCAGCTGAAAAAAAGGCACTAGACATTATACTCTGTCGGCTCCAAAGACACGCAGTGCCTGCTTTATGTCGCCTTATAAATTTTTAGTTACAAAGATAAATCACTCATACTAAAAAAAATTGAGATACTTTTTTGTCAACAGGACATATGTATAAATTAAATCAAATCAAAGTTATAAACGAACGTGAACTATAAAAGAATGAATTCCCACATTGACTTCAGAACGCTTCCCAATAACGTTCCCAGCTTGTGTATCCCTCGTGTGTTCTCGAACTGGACCGAGAGCCGTATTCGTCGTATCTTCGATGACCTAGGTATGGGTGAAATCCAGCGCATTGACGTTGTTTCAAAGACCACTGAAAAAGGAGAAAAATTTAACCGTGTCTTTGTTCACTTCAAGCGCTGGTTTGCCAATCAGAACGCAGATATGGCTCGTGAAAGGCTCTTGAACGGCAAGGAGATCAAGATTGTGTATGACGACCCTTGGTTCTGGAAGGTCTCGGCTTATCGTGAGGTCAAGAAGGATAACCATCACTCCGATAGAGAAGAGCGCCCTCGTGCGTCAATTCGGTTTGATGATGACAGGGAACAAGCGCTTAGACCTCGTGAGCAAAGACCAAGCCTAAGACCAAGTCAAAGACCGCGTGAGCAAAGACGCCGCGAAGAAGACCGAAGACCAAGCGACCGCGACAGACCACAAGACAGACGCCAGGAGCAAGCTCTAAGACCCCACGGAAATGAGAAATCAAAGGAATTTCTTGACAAAGAGCTTGAAAAGTTGAACCCAACCATTCCTGAGAGCATGAGGGTTGCTGAAAAAATGTTGGTCAAAGTAGAAGACGTAGGATGTGGCGCTGTCGTTTATGACATGGCCGTTGTAAATTCGACCAAGAGACGTAAAATCGTCATCAAGAAGGACCCTGTTGTACAAAAAGTGCCTCTGAAAATCGAGGCCGAAGATGAAGAAGGAGAAGTTAGCGATGGAGATCATGGAGATGGAGCTGATGGTGATGGACTGGCAAATGTACGGTGGTGAAAAATATATAAAAATAAAATAAAAAATAAAAAAGTATATTTGAATGTTAATACGTAATTTTAATTAAATAAAAAATAAAGAGGGTAACGCCCTTTTTTACTTTACATACTTACAAACATGTGGTATATTAAATGTTTTCGCACACCAATAACTAAAACCGCTACCATGATTATAAGCTGAATATGAAAAAATTGACTTGGAATGCGACATCAAATAAAAATCAATCAATGTATTTTTAACTTTTTCTTCTTCTAATACAACACCTTCCCCAAAATGAGTAATTGGATTCATTAATGTTTTGAATTGAGGGAAATATCTCTGTATAATTTTTTTAACATCATTAGTATCAGCCATTAATAAATATTTATTCTCTACGTTAACATCTTTTCTAATACTATTAATTAAAGTGTAAATGTATCCATTAGTAAATGTGTCTTTCTCTTCTTTTAAATAAACATCTCCGCTTCTTATATGAATTACAATATATTGTTTAGAATAGATATTTAGTTCATCAAGAGTTTGATTAATAATTAACTGCATTTCATTTGTTGGTTCTAAAATTTTTCTCATGCGTTCTTTATTTTTCTCAGATATTTCATTAATAGGGAAAGCAATACAATACATAAAAATATTGCCATTGTAGTTTGATGATTCAACAATATAGTCAACAAAATCAGCCATAACATTTCTAGTATCTTTTAATGGTTCTTTTATAACACTATTTTCAACAACATATTCTCTAAAATTATTATTTCTAAAAATAGTAATTCCATTTAAAATGTTGTCATACCTTTTTAGATCATGTGTTTTAATAAGCAAAAATTTAGACATACAATTATTAAAAACAATTTTAGGTTGAAAATTATATGTTTCGCAAAATTCTAAAATAAAATAACATCCTCTCAAAAAATCGCCTAATCCAGTGCCATTCTTTTTACCAAATTCATATTTACTTTGATAAACATTATTAATAATTTTGACACCCTTTTTATTAATTCTACCTACATTAAATGGACGAGGTGTATTATCATTATTCATTTCTAAACCAGCATTATTTTCTTGTAAGGTTTCAATAAACGAAAACAAATTTTCAACATTTGAAGTTTCTTGATTGTTATTATCATTTTTATTTAGAAGAGGTTTAGTATAATTAATACAAGTAGTTAATGACTGTTTGTCTTTTTTTTTTACCTCACGATTTCTTAATATTAAAGAATTTATAGAATTTTCAGGAGAATTTTTATAGCTAAAATTAATTCTAGAAAACATATTATAAAATTATATTATTTTAAAATAAAAAATAACTAACTAATATATAATGTCAAGTAGTTCAACAAGATACGGAGACAATACTCTACAAAACAATTCAGGTGCAAACAATTCGGCGTTTGGTTTTTGTGCTGCGTATTCTAATCTAGATGCGAGCTGCAATACCGCAGTAGGTTCAGATGCTTTAGTTTATACTACAACTGGTCCACACAATACAGCTATTGGAGCGGGTTCAATGTGTAGCAATATTATAGGACAGAGCAATACAGCAGTCGGTTCAGGCTCTTTGGCAGGAAATCCCATTCTTGGTTCTGGTCAAGAAAACGTTGCTGTAGGAGCGAAAGCGTTATACAATAATTCTGGAAATTACAATGTAGGTGTGGGACTTGAAGTACTTCAAGCAAATACTGATGGTTCTAACAATACAGCTGTTGGTTATAGAGCACTTTATTCAAATACAACAGCTGACTCTAACTGTGCGTTTGGTTATAGAGCACTTTATTCAAATACAACTGACGCTAACTGTGCGTTTGGTAATAGTGCATTACAAGCTAATACAACTGGTGCATACAATACAGCAATAGGGTTTGATTCACTTTATACAAATACAACTGGTCAGGGTAATACAGCAGTTGGTTATCAAGCACTTAACTTTGATATTAGTGGTGATAGTAATACAGCAGTTGGTTATCAAGCACTTTTCGATAATACTGGAACTGAAAATACCGCAATTGGGTCACAGGCATCTTGGAAAAATTCTACTGGTCTTGATAATAGTGCGTTAGGTACGCAAGCACTTTACACCAATACAATTGGTTCAAGAAATGTAGCAGTAGGTCATAAGGCACTTTACTTTGATTTCAGCGGTAATGAAAATGTAGCAGTAGGTCATCAAGCACTTTACCATAATATTAGTGATGAAAATGTAGCAGTAGGAAGTTATGCGCTTTTTTCTAATACTACTGGTCAAGGTAATAGTGCATTAGGTAATAATTCGCTTTTAAATAATACAACAACATCTAACAATACAGCTGTTGGTAGTGGTGCGCTTCAAAGTAATACAGGCGGTCAAGGTAACTGTGCGTTTGGAGCAGGTTCATTAATTAATAATATAGCTGGTAGTGACAACGTAGCATCAGGCTATTCAGCCCTTAATGCTAATCTAAGTGGTTTTCGAAATACAGCTGTTGGTTGTCAAGCATTATATTCTAATACAGATGGTTCTAATAACACGGCACTCGGTTATCAAGCTTTAAATAAAAATACAACTGGTATATTTAATGTAGCATTAGGTGTTGGACCACTCTTTAATAATATAAGTGGTAGCAACAACGTAGCATTAGGTGATTCAGCCCTTAATACTAATCTAAGTGGTAATAATAATATAGCACTTGGTTCTCAAGCACTTAACGCCAGTTTAGGTTCTAGTAATGTAGCAATATCCTCTCAAGCGCTTTTTTTAAATAGCACCGGTTCTTCAAATATAGCAATAGGTCAAAATTCATTATTTTATAATACAATAGGTGGTGATAATACAGCAATAGGTCATAGTGCCGGTCTTGATTTATCTGGAAATTCAAGTTCTAATACATTTTTAGGTGGTTTTTCAAACGTAGCTACATTATCAAATATTTACACCAAATCAACAGCAATAGGTTATAGCGCTACAATAGATGCGTCAAACCAAATTGTATTAGGAACAGCAACAGAAAAAGTAAAAATCCCTGGTACTTATGTTGGTATCGGCGGAGTTTATGCTCCAACATCTATTTACGCATTAGATGTAAGCGGTAACGTCAGAGTTAGTGGTGGTATAACAGGTGCGACAGGATCATTTACTAATATTTCTGCTTCCGGTGGCATAACAGGTCCTACAGGTTCCTTTACTTACATATCTTCATCTGCTGGAATAACAGGTCCTACAGGGTCATTTAGTTATTTATCTGCTTATCTTCCAAATTCAACTAATTACGCATTATATGTAGATGGAAGCGCAAATTTCACAGGTTACTCAAATTTCTTAAGTTTAGGTGCTAACGCTTTAACCGCAATTGTAAAGGCAGTTTATCCAGTTGGCGCAATTTATACTACTATCGAAAGCGTTACTACCCCCGCTATACTTGCTGCCCTGTTTCCAGGTACAACTTGGGTGGCATTAACTACATCTGCGGTTACTGTCCCGGCTACATATCAATTTAGAAGAGCTGCATAATCCCATCCACCTGAAAGCCGAAGGCAACTGTGTAAGTCGAAACAATAAAATTAAATTCAATAACTTTAATTTTATTAATAATATAAAAAAGTAAATAATCTAGAAATTTATTTCCAATAATAAGAAATGGTAGAAGTATATTCCAATGATTCATTAAAAATAATTCAAGATAAAAATAACAAAACGATGTTTAAAATGGAATTTAATTATCCATGTCCAGCGCTAATAAGGTCGCTAACAAAAACACATATAATCCAAGGTACAATAACAGATGACTACACAACTCTACGATTTAAGGCGCTCTCAGTAAAGTCCTTTCCTCAATTCATTGAAGAGCAAAGTAAGGTAAGAGGTTCCCACCACATAAGTATAAATTTAGCAGCAAACATGATATCAAATTTGTCGGCGCAGTTATCCCATTTAATAACGAAAGAATCCCAAACCATAATAGGTTACGCTCCAGAAAATATAATTGTGATAAACGCCCAAACCTTCGCATTTTTAGACAGCGAATTAATAGCCGAGATAGATCCCGTAGGGAAAGAAATGGCTACAATTAGCTGTCCGTTTAAGGTAACAGATTTCTTTGCTTCTCCAGAGATCCTAAAAATAACAGAACTGCCATCATATGTTCACTATAAAACATCGTATTTTAGCTTAGGTTGTTTATTGTTATATGCTTTAACTGGTGGTCGCTTAAGCTTAGAAGAAGATTTTTATAAGGAATATTTAAAAGAATTAAACTGTGAAAAAATTTATGAAGGTTTAACCGGATTACATTTTAAAAATACAAAGTTAT
>Ga0209550_10004152_pt1 | contig 13719 bp, 12 predicted proteins | sample LauGreSuBDMM15SN_2_FD_187567 | JGI IMG/M metagenome (GOLD analysis project Ga0209550, IMG submission 187567) | Freshwater lake microbial communities from Lake Michigan, USA - Su13.BD.MM15.SN (SPAdes) (version 5) | ecosystem: Environmental > Aquatic > Freshwater > Lake | place: Lake Michigan... | reverse complement strand
CTTGGTAGCTCAGTTGGTACGAGCGAACGACTGAAAATCGTTAGGTCGCCGGTTCGATCCCGGCCCAAGCCACAGACGCTATGAGCACAGATGTTAATCGCCCACAATGATTTCAAATCTCACTTCTTTCAAGCAAAGTTTAAGCTCAAATTACCTATGACTCAAAAGCTAAAGTGTATGAGAAATACAAAATTTTATCCTACACCTTTCAATACCTTCAATCACCCAGAAGACGCTTCCAAGTATCTTTTTAATTAAATAAGCAAATCCTGCTAACCACGACATCAGTGCGAAGAGTTGTGTCGAAATGTATCAGGCCGATACTATTGCGAAGTGGGTATCCATCTCCTAATTAATGTTCTTGTAACTCCTGTAGGATTGAATAAATTTAAAATAGATAAAGTCAAAGATGATTCTGATACTTTCCGGATTGACAGATTCTTAACGGCCTGTTCTACTTTAAAGGAAATACACTGGGATACAGTTCAAATTTACTTGTCGCTTGATCCTTCTTGGAAACATTTAGAACCTCAGATACATTTGGCACTTCTCAAGTTGTTTCCTAATGCGCAAATACTTGGTGAGCGACTTGAAAGCCGTTCTGCTTGGGAAAGGGCTACCTTGAACTATTCCTCGGATGACATTGTGTTACTGCAGGCAAATGATGATCATGCACTTGTCTGTCAAGACCCAATCTATTTTGATTCATTTATTCAAAATTTTCTATCAGATAACACACTTCTGATTGCTGGGATAACTCATTTTCCAGAAATGCAGGCAATGGTAAAGGGGATCGGCTCCTTTATAAATGGTGACAAGCGGCTGGTGGGAGAAATTCATTATGCGATTGGAACCCAGCTGGTAAGGGCATCTTTTTTTAAGTCGTGGTGGGATTTGGGTAAAATAAAGGAGGAGACTTTTATCTTTCGACCTGATAATCCATTTGGTGAGTCAGTTGCATTTTCGCCTATCGAAATCTTGATACCCCAAATAGAACTCTTTAGGCATATGGATGGGTACGGGCATATTGGGATGCATCGACCTCTAGGGCCAGTACGAAACCTAGGGGTATTGGAAAATTTTCTCTCCCCGGACTTTGAATTGCCAGGGTGGAAAGTTGCTAAGTGGCCGAGCATGGTTCTTTCTCTATCGGGGAGAGGGTGTGACCTTCATCAAGTTTTATCAACCAATGACAAATTAGAGTTCTTGCGAATTGATGTTGCTCTCCTGCAGTCATACTGGGGATTGAAGTTTATGCCTAAGCGAACTAAGGAAATAGTTTCGATTAATTCAAGATCAAACCCGGTATATTTATTTTTTGTTGCCACTATCACAGCGTTTACCCTACCAATCCTTAGAAACCTCCCCGATTGGATTTTTACAACAGCGCTTCGTATCTTGCAACTTATTAGCAAGAATTTCTTTGCGCATGAACTTTCTGATTCTAAATTGATTGGTTACCTCGGTCCGTGGAGAACTATTCTGGTAAAATACAAGGGTAGAAAAAAATACCCTTAAAATACTAATTCTTCGAGTCTTCTAAATAATACTTTGTAATCCTGTCCCATGTTAGGTACCGAACCGATTCTATGGACTGAAATTCATTCATATTTGCACCCATAAGCGCCCTGATTATTGCATCAATTTTAAAGTTCTCTGGTAGGAGCTCTCCATTTACTCTATGCATGATTACATCTCTTGCAAATCCTGTATCGGTGGAAATTCCATACATTCCACAGGCAAGTGCATCGATTAATGGAATTGGGCCGCCTTCTAGAGTTGACAGACTCAAGAATATTGAGTTTTCAGACATTAACAAATTTCTCGCACTCTCACTCCATTCAAAAAAACTAAAATTATCTTTTTGAGTCAGACTATGCTCGTAAATGAATTCTTCCCAACCTGTGCCAATAATTGTGAAGTGCCAATCTGGTAATCTCTCAATCAATTCAGGGATAAAGTTCGCTCCCTTCCTTGATCCGAACTTTGATGAAAGCAGAATAGATTTCCTTCGCCTCTCAAGACTTTCTCGTCGATAACAGCTTGTATCAACGGCGCCTAATATGATTCTGCACTTCTCTGCTGGCAGTCCAAAAGTAATAAGTCGTTCGGCGTCTCGAGAGCACATAAAGTGAACTTTTCTTGCGTTTGATAGGATGGACACTTGATGTTCATTTGTTCCAAGAGTTTGGTCATTATGCGTATATAAAACTATAGAGTTATCCTTCACTCTTTTTGGACATACCTTAAGATAGTTTTCAAAAATTGTTGGAAAAGTGAAGTAGTAATTCTCAAATTTGGGTAAAGGAAGACTCTTTACGAAATTGCTTAGCATATGGGTTTTGGTGAATGAAATAGGAACCCAATAAATTAAAGCTTGATTATTTAGTCTCAACTTCAATTGTCGAACCCAATGGCCAAGAATCCATCGATAGTTAGTTGACTGCACAACCAATAGATGCTTTTTCATAAAAGTAGGCCTCTTCGTGACATATAATTTGTGGCTACAATATCCTATTTCTATGCCTGTCAAGAGTTTTTCGTTTGATGTAAATCAAAAGAGACCATTCTTGCAACTAAATCATGGAAAAAAACTTCAGGCACCCAACCTAATCTGCTATTCGCTTTACTGGAATCTCCTACTAAATTTGTATGATCGTGTTTCCGTGAGAAGGCTTCTGAGGACCTCAGGTATTTATCTTCATATCCTTCCATGTTCGCTGCCTTAAATGCTTGGCGCACGAAATCTAAGACAGTATGTGATTCTCCTGTTGAAATTATAAAATCAGCTGGTTCATTTGCTTGGAGCATGAGGTGCATAGCTTTAACGTAATCACCGGCGTAACCCCAATCTCTACTCGAATTAAGATTCCCTAAAACTAACTCATCCGAAATTCCAAACCTAATTTCTGCAACTGTTTTGGATATTTTTCTGCTAACAAAATGAGGGTTTCTCTTCTCGCTTTCATGGTTATACAATATTCCAGATGAGATAAACAGGCCCTCATAATCCCTATAGTGTTCACAAAGTTTGTGTGCAGCGAGTTTTGATACTCCGTAGGGTGAGATCGGATCAAATTTAGACACCTCGTTTTGTGGAGATTCTCTAACTCCTCCAAACATTTCTGAGCTAGAAGCTTGATAAAACCGAGTCTGCTCATGGAATTTCAATTTCAAAATAGACTTCAAAATATTCTCAACAGTTACAAGATTTGCATTCATGTACTCTGGTGTTTTACCAAATGAGTCACTTACAGAACTCATTCCTGCCAGATTAAATATCAAATCAGGTCTAATTGCCTTTAGCAAGTCACAAACTGCTTGAAAGTCTTGTAAGTCGAGCGCATGGACCCTAGCTTCTTTTAAATCTACCTTCTGTTCTGGAGTAATTGCTGCTTGACCATTTCTTGATGTTCCAAAGATTTCATAACCAAATTTTCGCAATTCACCAGCTAGAAAGCGACCGTCCTGGCCAGTAATACCAGTAATCAACGCGCGCATTACTTCTTCTCCCTAAGGTGATTCAGTTTATAATCTGCATTAATAATTCGTGTATCCACAGCTGCTAATTGCTCTATTCCCTAGATTCTTCCAAATAATGGAATCTTCAAGAATAACTATACCGTGCTTCCTTTGTCTTCAATTAGAATTTGCCAGCGACTTATAATGGCAGATGCGTGGTACTTCTCAAGAACTCTACGAATGGCATCATCAGTTAGTGAATTTCTAGAAACGCTCTCAGCTATCTTTATCCAATCACCAGAGTTTTGCTCTAAACTCATTGAGGCCCCCAATCTAGTGTCCGACATCATTTCAACGACACCTTGCGCTTGAGTGCTCACGATTGTCGGAACCCCTTGCAACCAAGACTCAATAGCCACAATTCCAAATGCCTCCGTTAGAGAAGGTATCACCATCAGTGATGCTTTATTCACAAACCTAGAAATGGGTTGATCACCTAGAAAAATTACATTAGAAATCAAATTTTTTGACACGAAAGTCTCCAAAAGGGGTAACTGAGAACCAAGTCCGCACAAAACATAAATATTCTTAGGATCCCTTTTTGCCATCTCAACAAAAAAAATGGGGTTCTTCTCCGGCTCTAGCCGGCCGAAAAAAATGTAAAAATCTTGCTCAATACTCTTTTCTCGAGGCCACTCACAGTAGGTAGCTACTTGGGGCATCATATTTGGAATTACTAATGGGGTAATCCATGGTGCAATCTCTGCCACTTCATTGGCAAGGAATACCGAAGGAACCACTACGGCTTTTTGCTTTGAATAAAGCTTTCTTATTATCAACTTATCGATGGTTGTGAGTAGAGAATTAGGTACATGGCACATAGCAACAATTTGAATCTCTCTTTTTAAATAGCCAAGAAAATATCCTAATACTGTCGATGAGGGATCCTGGCAAATAACAAAATTGATCCTCTTTTGATGCATAAATTTAATTAGTTGAAATAATCTAGCCAGGAAGAGGGTAATTTTTGAAAATTCAAATATCTTTCGAATGACAAGTAGGGTACCGTTCAAATCTACTTCACTTTCTTCTACGTTGCGGCCAAAAAAAACTAATTCTATCTCAAAGTCACGAGACAACTCGCGAAATAATGCTATTGATGATGAATGTATGCCTCCTTTCTGATTATTCGAAGTAATCATTAAAATGCTCTTCTTCACAAGTTACCTCCTAAGTTATTAAGTGGGGGCAGAAATTAATCAATGAATTGGAATGTTATTTTCTCAACTAAGGTGGCAACTGAGACTCCAAGTCGACTCCAACGGAGCCTCCACTTAGTCCTGAATCTTAAGAGTCGAAACATATCTGATAACGTGAGAATTCTAAAAAGAAAAAGTAACATCTTTTTGTCTTCGTTTAGCTTCTTCGGTGCTAACAAAAGCCACCTACGATGAGCTAAAAATACAATTTTTGATTTTAATGCTTCTTGATAGTCAATTTTAAATCTGGCGATTGCAGTTGAATCGGCATACTCTGTTAACTCAATTCCATGGCGAGCCACGAGAATCGATAATATAGTCTGATCATGTCTATGTTGCTTCGCATCACCTTTTATAGCTCTTGGGTTACTTGACCAATATACCCAGTCATTAAATAGCTCAATACCTAGCTTGCTTGTAAAAGAAAAAGCAAAAAAATTTCCCATCACTTGAGATGCCGCAAGTTCTTTATCTGAAACATCCATAACTTCTAGGCAAGACTTTGTTGTCCAACTCTCATTCCGGTGATCATAATTCTTATAAACCAAGGCACCTTTTCTGTTAACACTTGCAACCAAGTCTTCCAGATTTCCGGTTATTAACACCCCGGCGTCTGCCCAGAATGCTCCAGAGTAAGATTGCGCGATACTTTCAATGACAACGGGCTTCCAAGCAAAGTTATCACGGGTTTTTGCAAGGTCCCAGCCAGCAAACAAATTAGGTTTGGAAGGGAGGGGCAAAAGTAGCTGGTTACTGCTTAAACTGGCCTCCAGCCATTCTCTTTGCCATTTAGTCAATCCTAAATCAAATATTTTGCAGTCAAAATAGTTATTGCTTCTACGCAGACTTTCCAAAAGACTAACTACGGATCCAAAGTACCTACGATCCGCGGCCGTTACAATTGCGTAAGTTGTATTAGTCATTTTTGATGAGCATCCGGCCATATTCCATATGAATCATTAAATTAATGTCGTTTTTCTTGCTGAAAAATTCATCGCACGCTTCTCGACATCCGTTCCAATAATCATAATCATCAATGATTATGATTCCTCCTTTGGGAACGAGTGGGTAGAGGTTTTCAAGACTCCAAAGGGTTGACTCATAGTAATCGGTGTCTAGCCTCAAAATCGCAATTTTATCTGGAAGTAAACTCAGAGAAGATTGAATAATATCACCAACAAGATAGAACACTTTTTCGGATGGATAATTAGTTTCTCTTATGCCTAATTTCACATCCTCAAGAGATGCTTGGCAAATATAATTTGCATCTAAATTAAAAAGTTCACTAGCTTTTTGGCCATTTGATATTTGAAAATCTTTGTCAGTGACTTTTGTATAACCTGCAAAAGTATCCATCAAATAGATTTCACGATCCACCTGTCCATAGGCTAAAGCAGAATAACAAAATGCCATAGCACTTCCCCCGCGCCAAACACCACACTCCACAAAAGCTCCATCAATACCTGATTTGAGTATATATCTTGTTGCTTGGATTAAGTTTGAAATACTGTTTGAGTTAGTCATCGTTCTATCTTTAACTTTAGAAATTATATTTTTCTCTTCAAGGCTTAAGCGCTGATCACCCTGGGCCGAATAGGAGCGCGTAAGATAAAAACCAGTCAACTTTAGCAAAATTCTGTTGATAAAACTTTTTGCTTTCAAAGTAATCAAATCCTTTCCCAAATCTTTTCACAAAAGATATGATTATTCTAATAGGACCAATCTACAACATAGGGGAAAAATCTCATTTTTCTTACAGTTATTGAAATGGCTCTGAGAACCCGAAAAATTTATGGCTGGTTTTCTAATGGTCTTTTGATGTAGTTCTAAAGAGTAAAAGCACCTTTTCAAAACACTAAACAGGGTTGAGACTGGAAAATTCAACAATCTTGCTATGCGCGATTCAAATCTGGAACGGCCTCGTGCGGTGGTCGACACACCACCTAGTTCGTGAGCGGATACGATGTAGGGAATGTGATTCGGTGGGCCAAATTTTTTGAATAACCGAAATGTCATATCAAGATCTGAAGCAACTTTTAAGTGCTCCTTGAAGCTTCCTGTCGCTATCAGCCAATTTGCTGGCACTAAAGTTGAAGGGTGCGGTATCAATATTGCACCAGACTTGAAGACCGACCAATTTGGGGGTTCTAGTCCGTATACCTCTCTATGGGAACTATTTTTATCAAATGCTATCGTTCCGCCAAACACCCAAGTCCTTGTCAAACTAAAAGATGACATTAATTTTGAAAGTGCATCTGGTCCAACTAAGAAATCACTCTCATTTAGAAATAGGACGTTTGAATCTTTTTTAATTAACTTTAACCCATCATTCATGGCTGCATAAATGCCTCGAGGCTGCAAGGAAAAAAAATCAACCGCATAATAATTGTCTTCACAAAACTTTCGGGCTTCGTCCAAACCACTTCCATCAATCAAAACGTGCCTTGCTTGGTAGTTTTGTTTCTTCACAGAACTTAATGTCACCTTTAGACCTTCAGTAAGCCCCATACAAAGTGTAACTACAGTTACAGCAAGCTTCTTGTTATCTTCTTCTTGATTTGAGTGAATCATCTATTTGAAGGTCAGCTTTACAAGCCAAGTAGATTCGCTTGTGTGTTGAATCCATCATTTATTGATCTCAGATATTCAAAAGTTCCTTCTGAAATTAATTTACCATCCTCAAAATATATCAATCTAGAAAAATTCCTGACAGAGCTCAATCGATGAGCAATAAATATCAGAGTTGTCTCTTGACCCACAGTTTTAAGAAAAGACATAATTGCATCCTCTGTTTCAGCATCTAGGGAACTCGTGGCTTCGTCCATAATCAAGATTTGAGGGGAATTGTAAATCGCTCTGGCAATTCCAATTCTTTGACGCTGGCCGCCACTTAACCTCGTAAATCCTTCACCGATTCGTGTATCTAGCCCTTCGGGTAATGTTTCAATAAATTTATCAAGGCTTGCGTTAGATACCGCTCTCTGTAGCTGATCTAAATTAATATCCTCCCTTTCAATCCCCATACAAATATTTTCCGTCAGTGTTCCTTTGAGAAGAACTGTGTCTTGTGGCACATATGACACCTTGCCTGGATTATTAGAAACCCATCTGTTAGACACTACCCCCTCTATCTTCAAGGAACCACTTTCGGGTTCCAGTAGCCCGAGAATGATGTCACAAAGCGTAGATTTCCCTGATCCTGAAGGTCCAACCAAAGCGACTCTTTCACCTCTATCGACTTCAAAGGATACGTTCTTGAGTGCCAAATTTTGTGCATCCCTATATCTGAAGTTAATGTTTGAAATATTAATGTGGGGAATCCCATCATGGACAGCCAATTTATCGGAAGAAAATTGTGGCATCTCAGCCACTATATTTTTCACTCCTATAGGGGCACTAAATTCTTGATTAAATGAAGAAATTTCTGAAAATAGATCGTGTGCATCTTTTGCTAGTGGTTGAAAACTCCTCAAACTTAGTATCGCGGCTTGAATCCTAAGCAAGGTAGGAAAAATTCGCGCTGAAGCTGTTATATATATCAAAAGCACTGGAAGTGTTTTTTGGGGCTCAGATGAAACGCTCGCAATTGAAATTATCGCGGTCATCCCAATCAAAAGGGCAATCTCCATGGCATACTTAGGAACCTGTTGAATCCAAATATCCTTAGCATAATTCTCCGCTAATCCTTCTGACGTTCTGGAAAGCTTCTTCTTAAATGTATTTTGCCTATTCAAAACCCTTATCTCGCGAAATAATTGAAGTGAGCTAAATAAATCCTGCTTCCCCACATTTAGTAGGCCACGCATGCTTTCATTATAATTCGTTACTCTTCTTCCTATGCCATAGTTCAGTAGCAACAAAATAACTGATAAATATAGAGTCAATGCTGCTGCAAGAATAGGGTTTACAATAAACAACAAAATTGTGAAGATTACCAAAAGTGATGACTCAGAAATCAGAATAATCGACTGTCCAAGCACATTTATGGTAGCGGCGGGAATGCCTAGAGAAAGAGTGTTAGACAGCCTGTGTACATCTTGATCCCTCATCCACGCATAATCTGAGTCAAAAACTTTACCAATAATTCTGGAAGAAATTACCGATTGCTGACTTCCTAGAAATCGAAAAACCCGCCTACTGAAATAAATTGTGCCTAAGGACTTTCCTACAAAAAATACTAATGCTGTTAGGGCAAGAAGTAAGATAACTTGTATAGCTGTCATTTCCCCAAGCCCAGATAAATCTAAATAATTAGCAATATAGGTTGGATAATTTTCATTTCGGAATGAAAATGCAGCGATAATCCCAATCAAACCAGTAATTAGGACGCCAATTAGATCTAGAATTCCGAGACAGGATTGAAATACAATAGCAAACAAGAATTTTCTTCTCGACTCTAATGTCATTATTCTGAACGAGTCAATTGGAAGAGTAAGAAGTCTTATAGCCATTTTAGATAAACCTTTTTATGAAAACCCTAGAGCTAAAAAAAATGCATCGTTTTTTGAAATCTAAATAGTTTTTTTCTAGACATTTGTAATTGCATTGCTTTTCATAAGCGTTAAACTTGACATTTTTCATTAGTTAATGTCCCTGGCTGGTAACAAGTTCCATATCGCTCATAACCATCAGCTCTGCTAACTTATTCCAAGTTGTGTGTGCCTTCCAATTTAGTATTTTGCTTGCTTTAGTGGGGTCACCGATTAATGAGTTAACTTCATTTGGTCTTTGATATCTATCATCTGAGACGATAAAATCCAAGTAATCTAACCCTACAGTTTCAAATGCAACTTTACAAAAATCTCTAACTGTTGCGCCAACACCTGTTGCGATGACGAAATCATCAGAGTTTTTTTGTTGCAACATCAGCCACATACTCTCCACATACTCTGGTGCATATCCCCAGTCACGTATTGCGTCTAGATTTCCGAGATATAACTTTTCCTGCAACCCAAGTTTAATTCGAGCCGCAGCCAAAGTTATCTTCCTAGTAACAAAAGTTTCCCCTCTTCTGGGTGATTCATGATTGAAAAGGATTCCATTTGTAGCATGAATACCATAAGCATCTCGGTAGTTTCGTACAATCCAATACGCATATAGCTTTGCAGCGGCATAAGGGCTCTGGGGACTAAAACGGGTGAGCTCATTTTGTGGGGGTGGTGTGGACCCAAATAATTCAGAAGTGGATGCTTGATAGAATTTCGTTTCAATTCCAGCGGAGCGAACCGCTTCCAACAATCTAATCGTTCCAATTGCATCAACTTGTGCCGTGTAATCAGGTATTTTAAATGACACCATCACGTGACTTTGAGCTGCTAAGTTATAAATCTCTTCTGGCTCTATTTCCCTCACCAAATTCGAAAGCCCGACCCCATCAGTTAGATCACCATAGTGAAGATACAACGACTTGTTTGGGACATGTGGGTCTTGGTAAAGATGATCAATCCTAGATGTGTTCAGTGAAGAGCTACGCCTAACAACACCATGGACTTCATATCCTTTTGAAATCAATAACTCCGCCAAATAGGAGCCGTCCTGTCCAGTAATTCCTGTAATGAGAGCTTTCTTCATATGACTCATCTCTCCTTTAAATTCTCTAAGTACCAATTGTATGTATGTTCTAATCCTTTAGCTAGGCTTATTGAAGGCTGCCATCCAAGATTTCTAATTTTCGAACTCTCTAGAATCTTCCTCGGTGTTCCATTTAAGGAATTAGCACCAAAGTTGATTGCCCCGGAGTACCCGACAGTTCTTGCTACCATTTCTGCAAGAGTCTTAATTGTCACCTCTTCTCCGCTGCCAACATTGATCGGCGGATTTTCATCATAATTCATAAGTAACAATACAAGGGCTTTAGCAAGGTCGCTTACATGCAAAAATTCACGCATTGGCGTTCCATCTCCCCACAATTGAACACTCTGCGCTCCTTCGAGGTTTGCTAAGTGAAGTTTGTGAATCAGGGCCGGTAAAACGTGCGCCAATTCACTGTCAAAATTATCCCCAGGGCCATATAAATTTGAAGGCATGGCTGAAATCCATTGACGATTATGCTGCTTGCGATATGCCTCGACCAATTTTACTCCTGCAATTTTTGCAATAGCGTAATGGCTATTTGATGGTTCTAATGCACCAGATAGAAGTGACTCCTCAATAATCGGTTGCGTGGCATACTTAGGATAAATGCAGGAAGAACCTAAAAATAGAACTCTCCTTACGTTAGCTTTATGCGCTGCATCAAGTAAGTTAGTTTGTATCTGCAAATTACTGGATAGGAAGTCAACAGGGTAATTCGAGTTGGCTCGGATACCACCAACTTTTGCAGCTGCGATAACTAAGTATTCAGGTTTAAGTGAAGAGAGCTCTAAAAATACTGCCTTCCTGTCCGTAAAATCTAATTCTTGCGAAGACTTACCTTCAACTTTGAAACCGGCTCCACCAGCTTCTCTTGCGAGTTCAGAACCAACCATTCCATTGATTCCAGCTATGTACAGTTTCACCCTAATATAATAGCGGGGTGGAAAGTAATTTCTGCGAATCTAAGGGTCGGATAAATATAACTTTTGAGATCCTAGCCCTTAGGATAGCCCGGTTTAGTGCAGTTGCCATTATTCATGTGAGTAGCATTTGAGTCTTGTCTATAATTATATTGAGCTCCTCTGACGATTTGTCAATTTTGCTTTACTTAATCTATATGCTTTGCTCATGAGAATTCTTGTTACCGGCGGAGCTGGGTTTATTGGATCACATTTATGTGACCGATTAATTGAAGATGGGCATATCGTATTTGTGCTTGACGATTTTTCAACAGGGGTACCATTAAATTTAACCCAACTCGCAGATAATCCAAGTTTTGTTCTAGTCAAAGGCTCTGTGTTGGATTTTGATAAACTATGCCATTTAGTTAGAGATGTTGATTACGTTTTTCATTTGGCGGCTGCAGTTGGGGTGTTTAATATTGTAAATAAACCTTTGGCTAGTCTTTTAACAAATATTAGAGGGACTGAAAACGTTTTGGAATCTGCCTCACTTTTCAACACACCTGTTTTATTGACTAGTAGTAGTGAGGTTTATGGAAAAAATATTTCAGACTCATTGAAGGAGAGTGATGATCGAATTCTTGGAAGTCCAACTACTCTTCGTTGGACTTATAGCGAAGCTAAAGCAATTGATGAGTCTTTGGCGTACGCGTATTACAAAGAAAAAGGATTAGAAACGCGAATAGTCAGATTCTTTAACACTGTGGGGCCACGTCAATTGGGGTCACATGGCATGGTGCTACCGCGCTTTATAAGTGCCGCATTAAACGACGAACCGATTGAAATCTATGGGGATGGGAATCAAACTCGTTGTTTTGCACATGTATATGATGTTGTTGAAGCCTTAATGGCAATAGCGTTCTCCGATATGACTATTGCCAAGGTTATAAATATTGGGAACAACACAGAAATTTCAATTGCTAGTCTGGCACAAAGGGTTATCTCTGAGATTGGATCAAAGAGTAAAGTCGTCCATGTTCCATACTCCCAAGCTTATGGAGATGGCTTTGAGGACATGGAACGGCGTGTTCCAAATATTGATTTAATCTTTGAGCTTGTTGGCTGGAAACCAATGCGGAATTTATCAGTTATTATTTCGGATATTGCCTCTGACATGAGGAGGGAATAAGAATTACAATAATAGCTGCGCTTACTACAATTGAGTTACATTTTTCTCGCCCAACATTGAATTCGTACAATCAAGTAATTTAACTCCATTATCGATTAGTTTCGCAAAACTCACACCGGGTTGATTGGTAGCCAGAATTGCTACATCACATTTCCAGTCTAAATCAACTGGCCCTGTACCTTCCCACTCAGGCACTAATGGATCATGCCAAGCAACTTCTACCCTTTGTGACAACAGATAGTTTCGAAGTTCTAAAACTGGCGTTTCTCGAACATCCGCGATTCCGGGTTTGTATGCAACACCAAGAATTAAGACTTTTGGATTAGATATCGTTGGATCAACCATTGCTAATGCGCGTTGTCCCACATATTTTGGCATATTTCGGTTAATTGCATCTGCACTTTCTACAAAGCTAGCATTATTGCCATTTTGGCGTGCCCACCAAGTTAAGTACAAAGGATCAACCGGAATACAGTGTCCACCAACTCCAACACCAGGCCTGAAGGGCATAAATCCATATGGTTTTGAAGATGCAGCGTCTATCACCTCATGTACATTTATAGCGGTAGAGGCACATAATTGTGAAAACTCATTTATCAAGGCAATATTCACTAGGCGAAAAGTGTTTTCTAGAAGTTTTGCAGCCTCTGCCACCTCTGGTGTTGCAACGGAAATAACAGCGTCGCAAATTGATTCGTAGAACTCAAGCGCCTGAAGTCGCGACTTCTCATCTATTGCACCAACTAAGCGTGGAGTATTCTTTTGATTCCAATTTGAATCTCCAGGATTTACTCGTTCGGGAGCGCTTGCGTAGTAAACATTAATAGAGTCTTTGGGTTTGAGTGAATTGATAATTGGAACAATGATGTCGCGTAAGGTACCTGGGTAAGAAGTTGATTCACTCACAACTAAGGTTTCATTTCCAATAAATGGTGCTACCGCTTTTGCTGCGCTACGCAGTAGCGAAAGATCTGGTTCCCGCTTCTCATCTAATGGCGTTGGAACACATAAAGTGATAACCGACGCTTGAGCGGCAGCAGAAAAGTCACTTGTTGCTTTGTATACCCCTTTTTTAATCGCGTCCTTTAGTTGGGCTTCTGAAATATCTTCAACCGGGCTGCTCCCGGAGTTAATCTGGATTACCTTGGCTTCAAAGTTATCAATTCCAACAACTGACCAGCCTGCATCAACAGCGGCCATCGCTAATGGAAGGCCAACATAGCCTTGGCCGATTATGGCCAAGATTCGGCTTTTCTGAGCGCTCACAGTTGGAATCCTAACTGTTGCTGGGACTTTGGGTGGTCACTATCAAATTTGAGTTCTATCTCGCCTA
>Ga0209550_10004150_pt1 | contig 13722 bp, 13 predicted proteins | sample LauGreSuBDMM15SN_2_FD_187567 | JGI IMG/M metagenome (GOLD analysis project Ga0209550, IMG submission 187567) | Freshwater lake microbial communities from Lake Michigan, USA - Su13.BD.MM15.SN (SPAdes) (version 5) | ecosystem: Environmental > Aquatic > Freshwater > Lake | place: Lake Michigan... | reverse complement strand
CCGTAAGGCGAACGGGGATGAAACGGGGTGAGTTCTGTTTGGGGAACTTCACGCACCTTTCCAAACATTTCGGATGATGACGCCTGATAAAAACGGATTGGATTGTTTTGCGCACCGCCAACCATACGGATGGCTTCCAGCGCTCGGAGCACGCCGAGGCCAGTCACGTTGGCAGTCAGCTCGGCTTGGTTGAACGACATGGCAACAAACGAAATTGCACCCAGGTTGTAGAACTCGTCGGGCTGAACCTTCTCCAAAGCCGTTACGAGGCTGGTGAGGTCGGTGAGATCGCCGGGGATGATTTCGACGTAAGGAAACTCGTCTCGCAGCAACTCGGCACGCGGGTTGTGCTGCCCTTTCATCATGCCAAAGACCTTGTATCCCTTGCCATGGAGGAACTCGGCAAGATGACGTCCGTCTTGGCCGGTTATTCCGGTGATAAAAGCTTTGCGCATGAGCGTCAAATCTATCACTGGGTACACGTGGTTCTGGATCGTTACGCTTATCCCTCGTGATTGCCGTACTTGCTGGAGGCGTTGGAGCAGCTCGCTTTTTGCGCGGATTGGTGCGATCAACAAGTGCAAGTGATATCACTGCGATTGTCAACACCGCGGATGACACCGTTTTACACGGCCTGAACATTTCGCCCGATATCGACACGGTCACCTACACACTCGCAAATGCAATTGATCCAGTGCGCGGATGGGGACTTGAAAACGAGACATGGACGGCCATGGAAGCGCTGAGCCGTTACGTTGCAGTAAGGCCTCCGCTTTCTGGTGCTGCACCAAATTGGTTCAATCTTGGCGACAAAGATTTAGCAACACATTTTTACCGCACTGCCCGGCTAGGTGAGGGCGCGACACTCGATCAGGTCACGAGCGAGATCGCCTATGCATGGGAAGTAGATATTCGTTTAGTGCCAATGACGAACGACCGAGTGAGGACAATTGTTACCTTGGCGCAAGATTGCCCAGCAGGCCCCGCCGGAACCGAGATCAGTTTCCAAGAATATTTCGTACAACATCGCCATTCGGTTTCGATCTCGAAAGTTCGATTTGAAGGAGCAGAATCGGCGAGGCCCTTGGGTTTGGAGATTTTGCGGGATGCCAAGGCAATTATCATCGCGCCATCCAACCCGCTTGTCTCTATCGCTCCCCTTCGGGCAATGGCTGGTGTTGATGAGACACTCATGAAGCGTCGCAGTTCGGTGGTGGCAATTTCGCCGATTGTTGCTGGCGCTGCACTTAAGGGCCCCGCCGACAGATTGATGGCAGAGCTCGGCCACGAAGCCAGCGTGGTCGGCGTAGCAAGGCTGTATTCCGCCATATGTTCCACCCTCATCATTGACACGGCCGACGAACATCTTGCGTCAGCCGTGGAGGCAGAAGGGATGCGTTGTGTTGTCACGAATACGATTATGAGCACGCCCGAAGTTTCCCAACAACTTGCAAGAACAGCATTGGAGTACGCGTCATGAACAAATTGACTGCTTGGGGTATCGAGGGAATTGGCGAAATTGTTCCTGGCAACCAAGTGGGCGACATCATCGTTGATGCGTGCAGTAATGAACCAAATGGACCATTGCAAAACTTCGACGTGATCGTTGTGACTCAGAAGATTGTTTCGAAGGCCGAAGGCCGACTCGTCGCCATTGATCCGGACGACCCCCTCAGCCACAAACAACTAGTCGAGGACGAAGCAGTACGCATTGTGCGGCGTCGTGGAGACCTCATCATCACCGAAACGAAACACGGATTTATTTGTGCCAACAGCGGCATCGATCTCTCCAACGTAGAGCGCGGTTACGCCGCGCTGCTACCGATCGACAGCGACCGATCAGCGCGCCGTGTTCGCGACATCGTGAAAGCGCGTCTTGGTATCGACGTTGGCGTCATCGTTAGCGACACATTCGGTAGGCCATGGCGAAAAGGCCTCACCGATGTAGCCATTGGTGTAGCTGGCATTGCGGGTGTACTCGATCTGCGCGGCACCCCAGACGCTTTAGGCCGCGTGATGCAAGTGACCGAGGTGGCAATTGCAGACGAACTTGCCAGCACCGCCGAACTCGTGATGGGCAAATCAAACGGAATTCCTGTTGCAGTAATCCGCGGAATTGACCCAAGTTGGTTTCGTGATTCTTCGATGCGCGAAATGGTCCGCCCCGCCCAAGAGGACTTATTTCGCTAAGAGTTTTTCTTGCGAGCGAAAATCTCTTTATACACGGATATCCCATCAGTTAGTGACGTCCAGTGCGACCAACCAAGTTGAATCTTGGCGCGTGTTGGCGAAACCGCAATTCGTGAAATATCGTGTGGTCGGCGCGCAACCTTCTTCGCTTTTAACGTGGTTCCCGCGCCAATCTGTTTCCATAATTCTTCGATCGTTGTTTGGATTCCAGTCCCAATATTGATGACGAGCCCGCCGCCTTTATTGATGGATCGCACAAGCGCATCAACAGCATCATCGATGTACACGAAATCGCGCGTCTCCTTGCCGTTTCCGTAGATCTCTGGATCTTCATCGCGAATGATTGCCGATGCGAACGCTGCCACAACACCATCTTGCGCGCGTTGCCGCAATCCATAAACGTTTGTCGTTGCCAACACCGTGAATTCAATGCCGTGAGTTTCCCGATACACGCCCAGCAGATCGACCAATGTTTGCGCCATCACGTGCGGGACCCCAATTGCATCTGCCTTGCGTCCTTCTTTCACCGGTAAATACCGCGCCGCAACTTCGCCGTACAACAAACCCGCCGGAATACACACCGCTACTTTCCCCACACCGTGCATTCGCGCAGCCTCTAAAACCGAAAGCAGCATTGGCACCGAGCGCAGCACATCTTGGGTATCCGAGGATTGTGGCGGCAAGAGTGCCAAGTGGAAAATCACCTCAGGCTGGCGAAGCCCAACGAGCTCACCAAACTCGATTGCTGAAACATCAAGGTGATGAAACTTCAAAGTCCCGCCGATATTTCTGGAGTCGGAAAGATTCGCAAGTGAACCCGTGGACAAATCGTCAACTACATCTACAGCATGCCCGTCGGCCAGCAGTCGCTCGACAAGATAAGAACCTACAAATCCGGCGCCACCACAAACCAATACCTTTGTCACGCTGTGGTTTTGTCCTCTGATGGAAACTTCGCATCTGTCGCAGAAAGATTTGGTGGCACAGAGCCATCGGCGCCGACAATGCATTGCCCAATTGATGCGCCGCTACCTACCGTGCCCATGACTAAGGAGTTTTCCACACGAGCGCCCGCCTGGATGACCGCCCCAGGTAACAGCACGCTGTGCTGAATAGTCGCGCCCGGAGCAATTCGCACGTCTGCGCCAATGACGCTGTCGACGATTCGAACTCCTTCTTCAATCACGGCAGATTCATGCACAGCAGAATCATGCAACTTGGCAACGTGAATATTGGCGGCAATATAGGTATCCGGACGTCCGGCATCAATCCAGTAATCGTCAGTTGCCATTGCAAACAACTGGCCATCTTCCACCATCGACGGAAAGACCACACGCTCGATCGAAATTTTTGCATCACCTGGCATTCGTTTAAGCACCGAAGGCTCGAACACGTAGGTGCCTGCGCTGGCGTTTCGACTTGCAGTTTCACCAACTTGCGGTTTTTCGACAAATCGCAAGACTTTGCCGCTGGCGTCTGTTTCTACAATCCCGAACTGGGACGGATCGTCTACAGGCGTGAGGGAAATCGTTCCCTCGCCATCGTGTTTTCTGTGAAATGCGATAAGTGAAGCAACATCAAGATCTGTGAGTACATCCCCATTGGCAACGACAAATGTGTCGTCTATTTCGGCAACTCTTGCGGCAAAACCAATTGCTCCCGCAGTGTCGAGCGGTGTGTCTTCAACTGCATACGTCAATTTGACCGTACCGCACATGCCGTTTGGAAATGCCGCAAAAAAAGGTTCAGGTTTGAAACCAAGCGCCAAGACCGCGTCTGTTATTCCGCCAAGAGCCAGCGAGTTCATCAACCGTTCAACCATTGCAACATGGGCAATGGGTAAAAGTGGTTTGGGGATTGAGTACGTGAGTGGCCGAAGTCGGGTTCCGAATCCGCCTACGAGCACTACCGCGTGCATCGCGAGCGAACTAACCCTGCTGTTGGTATGTGCCGAGAGTTGCAGCCGAGGCTGGCTGCGGTATTTCAGCACCGTCGGCGGTAAACGCCAGCACAATGACCATTCCGTCACCAGTGAGGCGAACCCCGTCAAAACTTGCAATCGACAGCTTCTGCGCTGCGTCCACTGTGTTCCAGACGACGACGGTCAACGTTGCGTCTTTGTCGCCACACTTTGTGTCAGCTTCGGAAATTTTTTCGCCACCATTGATTGTTGGTGGAAATGTGATTTCATCGTCGGTCACGGCAATTCCGTAGAGATCAAGAATGGTGCCAAGCACTGCCTTGCGTTCGCCCGCAAGAACTTGTGGCTTCCAAGTCACGATGCCATCCGCAACGATTGATGCTGGATCGTCCGGGCTGACCGCTGCGATGTCTACTGGAGCAGATGGCATTCCTTCTACCCACGCGTCGCACTTATAGACGCCAAATGAAGTTGCATACGTCTGGTTGGCAGATACCGATGCATCTACTGGCTGACCACTTTGTCGGGCATACGCGATAAGGATGGTTCCAAGAATGACGACTGCCAAAATGACGGTTGGGAAAAGCGACCCGCCCTGAAAGCGGACCTTCTTGCCTTTGCCCTTTTGCGCGAGTTGGGCGATTTTCTTCGCTGATGTTGATCGTGCCACGAAGACCAAAGGTTATCGGTTGTTGAGGTAAATCGCCTCATACGCGGCCGCGACAGCGGCGGGAGAGGCATGCTGCTCAACCCACACTCGCCCGTTAACGCCCATGGTCTCGCGCAAATTCTGGTCGTTCAACAGCGTTCTCAATGCTTCGATAAACGCATTTTCGTTGTCGGGCGGCACCGAAAGACCAGCGCCGCTTTCGGTAAGGATTCTTGGAATTTCAGAGCCCTCGTCAATTGCGGCAAGCACGGGCCGCGACGCAGCAAGGATGGAATACGACTTCGAAGGAACACTGACAGAAGCGAGCCCTGCCCGCAGTGGAACCACGTGAATGTCGCCCGTCGCAAGTACTTCGCTCAGGCGCTCAATTGGTTGATATGGAGCAAAATGCAAATTGGCAATACCACTCGCCTGATCCTGCAACGATTGTCGCGCGGCACCGTCCCCATTAATTACAAACGCAATTTCGGGCAATTGTCGGGCAGCAGCAATCATCATTCCGAGCGACTGCGAAAATCCAACATTGCCCGCATACATCACCACCAAACGATCGTCGATACCCAATTCGCGACGATACAACGTCATCCGCTGGCCGGGAGTTATGGCTACCGTGTCTACGAAATTTGGAATGACATGCAAATCTGTATGCATTTCAGAATTGGTCTTCTTCAAAATATTGCGTCGTAAATCTTCCGATAGCAGCACCACCGCATTAGAGCGCTTGTAGCTTGCTCGCTCCAGCCAATGCGCCAAGCGAATGATTTGCTTATTGGTGATTGCTCCAGTTTGTATTGCGGCATCTGGAAATACATCCTGAATATTGAAAACCAGCGAACCGCCGCGAATCAACTTGATGAACCAGCCAGTGAGACCAAGTGTGAGCGGCGGAGACATTGCAAGCACTCCATCGATACGCCGGGGTGCGCCACCCGCGCGCAAGCCACACAAACCTACCAACTTGCTGAACAGAAGAAAGCCCACTGCACGGCGCAGCAGATTGCTTTTCGATTTTCCTGGAAATGGATGCACTCGAGTTATCGAACCCCACGTCGTTTGCTGCGTCCTCCACAACTTGCCACCCCACCCAGCGTCAATTGCATGTTCGCGATACCAAGGCAGGGAGGTAACGACATGCAGTTCATGACCACGTGCAGCGAGCTCGTGCACAATTCTGGTCATCACCACACCAGTAGGAGCCATGTCTGGCTCGAAATGCGGGCAAAGAACTATCAGGCGAAGCGGTTTCATTTTCGCGCCGTTCGAGAAAGTGCCAGCGCTGCATCGTAAGCAACGCATAAATCTTCGGCGCTCTTTGCGCTCGTAAATTCTGTCGAGCGGGCTCGCCCCAATGCAATCAATTCGGCCCTTCGCCTACCAACTTCGTTCAGAGCATCGGCCCACGCGGATTCCTCCAACGGCAGCACAAGACCTGCGGCGCCCACAACTTCCGGCAGTGACGCGCAGTCGCTGGAGATTACGGGCGTGCCAAGCGCCATTGCCTCTACAACTGGAGCACCGAAACCTTCGTACATGCTCGGAAACACCAACGCTTCTGCCAACCGAATTAAACCATCACGGTCGTTGGCGCCAACCCTTCCAATACGTATTGCGCGATCCTTTACACCCAATTCGATGATCATTTGATTGACATGAGTATCGGCCAAACCGTGGCCGCCTGCCATCACTAACTTCAAGTTGAGATCACGCCACGGGCCGGCAAGCATGCGCAACACGAACTCGTGATTCTTGTGCGGGTGTGTCATGGCCGGAAACACAAGGATGCGTGCATCACCCAAATGAATACGGGAGCGAAGCTCAGCTTCATCGGTTGCGCTTACACCGATGTTTGGCTCCATGCCATGCCGCACAACAAATGAACGTGACTGCACATTGCCAAACGCAGCATCAAGTGAATGGCGCACATAGTTGGTTGGTGTAGCGATACAGGTTGCTCGACGTACCGATGAAGGAACGCGATTGCGAAGGTAACGCAATTTCATTGCGCTGAAGTACTGCGGATAACTGAGGTACTGCACATCGTGGACAGTGAGCAGGGTTGACATATTTCCTCTGGTCGGAAGCGTGCCGCCGCCATGATGCACGAGGTCGAAGTTTCGAGTCTTGCTTGCAAGCCATGTGTTTTCAAGCGAAACGCGCAACTCTCGATTGGTACAGCTATTTCCAACTTCCACAATTCGCACCGACTGCGCAACGTCGGGGTGGGCAACCGAAAAACCGCGCGGAGCGAACACCATTACCTCGAATGGTGCGTTGATCTCGTGCAATCCCAATAGTTGACGAACGAAATACTCTTCGCTTCCGCCAACTTGGCCAGGAACACACCACAGCATGTTGATTGCAACCGATGGTTTATTCATGAATGTGCAATCACCTCGTCGTACGCCTGCGCGGTTGCCAGTGCTGTGGTTTCCCACGACATTGCCCTGGCACGATTGCGCCCAAGGTTGGCGAGCACTTCTCGGTTAGCCAACGCCATGACCAGACCATTGGCAATACTTTCGATGTCGAGGGGATCAACTAGCTGCGCGGCGCCGCCGGCAACTTCCTCGGTTGATGTTCCTTTACTTGTCACAACCGGCACACCCTGCGCCATGGCTTCCAAAATTGGCAGCCCGAAGCCCTCCCACACCGACGGATAACACAACGCACTTGCACCTGCATACAGCGCCGGCAAAAACCATTCGTCAACATGCCCGACAAATTGCACATCATGTGATGGCGGAACGCCGACTTCTCCCCAACCAGCGGCACCAGCAACGACGAGAGGCGGCAAATCGCTGCGCATGGATAATGCGCGAACAAGTCGCTCAAGATTCTTGCGGGGTTCGAGTGTGCCAACAAACAGCAAGTAATTTTCAGGCAACAAATAGTGTTTTCGTGCCTGCTCAATTTCTTCGGCAGTTGCATCGATTGCTCGAACACCAAGCGGCACCAAACGAATTCGGTCTCGGCTAAAACCGGCTTCGAGGCAGTCGTTCACAGTTGCCGTCGAACTACACAGCAACATGTCTGCCCGCTTTTTTAATACCTTTATACTTCGCCGAAATACATCGTTGCCACGCTTCGTGAAGAATTCCGGGTGATGCAGGAATGCCAAGTCGTGAATCGTTGCAACCATTTTATTTTTCGTCGCAAATGGAATGATCGATGTGCAATGCACTAAGTCGATGTCGGGAATTGCTCGCTCGACACGCGGCTGATTACAACGCAGCGACAATTCGTAAAGTAAAGGCCCCGATGCAGGCAGGCCGGCGACGTCGATAGAAATGTCAAACGTGACGCTTGGGTCCTCGCCGTGCCGACCAGAAACACCAACAAGTTCGATGTCCGGCCTCACTACGGGAAGTGCGCGTGCCACCTCAATTGCCGAAACTGCCGTGCCTCCGGGCACTCGATGCCAGCACTGCTCAAGCGTGTAAGCGACCCGCACGTCTTCCATTGTGCCAACTCAGTATCGTCTAAGCATGCCTACTCCGCAGTCCGCCAGCATTTCGCCTGCTTATTGGGCTAATCGCACCGTCGTTGTAACAGGCGGCAACGGATTTCTTGGCTCGAATGTGGTTTCAACATTGCGCGACGCAGGTGCCACGGTTGTTGCTCCAACTCACGAAGATGCCGACTTCACACAGGCCGGTGTCGCCGAGCAACTGTTTCGCAAGCACAATCCGAGCCACGTCATTCACCTCGCAGCACGCGTGGGAGGCATCGGGTTCAATCAGGTTGCTCCGGCGCAGTTGTACCTCGACAATTTACTGATGGGAACACTGACCATCGAGGCCGCGCGCGCAGCAGGCGTCGAAAAAACGGTGCTCTTGGGAACAGTGTGCTCGTACCCAAAGTTCACCCCAGTGCCGTTCCGCGAAGAATCTTTGTGGGACGGCTACCCAGAAGAGACAAATGCTCCTTACGGAATAGCAAAGAAAGCAATGCTCATCCATGCGCATGCCAACGCGGCGCAATACGGGCAGCAGTTTGCATGCGTGATTCCCACCAACCTCTACGGCCCAGGAGATCATTTTCATCCATCTGTTTCCCACGTGATTCCCGCTTTGATCAAAAAATGTGTCGAAGCAAAAGAGAACGGAGATTCGAGCGTCTCTGTTTGGGGCACCGGCACCGCAAGTCGTGACTATCTCTATGTAGTCGATGCGGCCCAAGCAATAGTTCTTGCGGCCGAAGTGCGCAATAGCGCGGAGCCGCTGAACCTTGGCAACAACCGCGAAGTCACCATTCGAGAGACAGTAGAAACGATTGCTCGCATCGTTGGCTTCACCGGAACACTCGCATGGGATTCGTCGAAGCCCGACGGACAACCGCGTCGACGCGTTGATGCCAGCAGAGCAGAACGCGAGCTTGGCTGGCATGCGTCCACCAAATTTGAAGACGGCTTGCGCAACACCGTTGATTGGTATTTAGCAAATCGCGAATTGGCCGAGAAAGCGCCCCGATAATTTCGTGAACCTGCCACCTCCCAGCGTTCCGCCTCCCCCACCACCACCGCGCGCCACCACTCGGCGTCCGTCGGCTCGCATCCAACGTCGTCAGCGTGTTCGACAACAACAAACGACCCCTCGATGGGCTGGCCCCAATCGGCAACGCTCCAATCAAATGTCGTTTACTAATGCGATCATCGCGACAAATGTTGGCCTATACGTGTGGGGAATACTCAACTCATTTGCCACAACATCACGTGGAGGAATAACCGACTACGAAGCAAGACTCGGGCTCATGCGCCAATTCGTTGATGCTGGCGAGTGGTACCGACTGGTCTCGTCGGGGTTTTTGCACTTCGGACTTCTTCACGTTGCAATGAACATGTTTCTGTTGCTTCAGCTTGGCCGCATGCTTGAACCGCTCTTAGGGCCAGGCAAGTTTGGCCTGATTTATTTTGTTTCCCTGCTCGGCGGTTCGGCCGGTGCACTATTGCTCAGCCCGAATGCGTTCACTGGTGGCGCTTCTGGTGCGGTGTTTGGCCTAATGGCAGCAGCGGTGGTTGGCATGCGCGAGCGCGGTGCAAACCCATTTCGCACGGGCCTTGGCATGACGTTTGCCATCAACATTGCTTTCACGCTCGCAATTCCAGGCGTATCTATCGGTGGTCACTTTGGCGGCGCAATCGCGGGAGCACTCTGTGGCGCCGTGATTCTTGCACCAGCTCAATGGCGTTTGCCCGCTTGGAGCCAGACAGTCATTCCCGCACTCATTGGTCTTGCCGCTATTTACATTGCCGTTACACCCTCGCTGTAACTTCGCCTCAACTTCCTCCAATTCTGCTCATCTTTACGTTTGGAGAAATCATGCTGCGCACCCTTCGTGCACCCGTTTACGTTCCGTCACCACACATCGACCCCATCACCACAACCCAACACGCACTGGCAGTTTTCTCGCTTGCCATTCGTCGACCACTTTGCCCCGAGCTACTCGTCATCATGCTCGACTCCCAGTTCTGTGGCGTTGGCCTACTGTCGTTCGACCTAGACGCACCATTATCAAATGTGCTCGATCAAGCTGTCGGCATGTGCAGCGCAACAGACGTGGCAACATCAATCATTGCTGCCAGCGTCAAACCGCAGCCCACACACGTCAGTACCGATAACAGCGAATGGCAACTCATTCGCGAAACATGTCGGCGAGCGGGCATTACTGCGCTCGACTGGTATGTCGTAACTAGTGGCGGTGTTTCGTGCCCAAGCAGGCGTTAGTGACAACCACAACCTGTGCCACAACCACCCGTGGCGCGCGGCATGCTCTTTTGTGGTGCCGATGCACCGCCAACCGAAGCAAACACGCTGAGCAATCGCACGGCATTGTCATGTCCATCGGGGCATGTTGCCGGAGTATCTGCCTCCGACATTGATCGACGCTCCTCGAAAACCGAATCACATGTCTTGCAACGAAATTCATAGGTAGGCATGCCCCTAGTGTAGAAGCGTGAGCACCCCCACACCGCTAAAAACCCGGCCCGCACCAAGCCTTGAGACCGAATACGAATTAGAAACTGCCGAACCAAGCATGGCTCACATTGTGAAAACTGAACCAGGCGAGGATGCGGCCGGCAAAGTTCTTGAGGCCCGAATTTATGGAACCCCTCTCGAGGCTCTGTGCGGACATGTCTGGATTCCGTCTCGCGACCCGAAGCAGTTGCCGCTATGCGACAAATGTAAAGAAATTTATGAAACGTACCGAATGTTTAATGACGGCCTCAACGAACGCCCCTCCGAATAGCTAGCGAAAATTTCGGGCAGCCACTTTTGCCCCCACGGCCAATGGTGCAATGTGTTCTGCAACAACATTGATCACGCCGCCATCGCCCACTTCCAATCGGCCGCGAACCAATAGCGCGCCCGCTCCACGCGCAGCTTTTCGATATCGCGTCCAGCAACCAACCGAACAAACCACATTGATCAAACCGGTCTCATCTTCCAGGTTGATGAAAGTAATGCCTTGCGCAGTCATTGGTCGTTGTCGATGCGTCACCGTGCCAGCGACAAGCACCTTCTCATCACCGGCCTGACCACGCAATGGCAAGTCGGCAGCAACCACAACGCCCATGCGTTGCAATTCGGTGCGCAAAAACTCGGTCGGGTGACCCGTTGGAGAAACACCAGTGGCCCAGATGTCGGCGATTGCTTCCTCGACTGGTTGCATCCCCGGCAAATACGGTGCCTGCGAACCAGTCGTGACGCCGGCCAATCGATCGGGGCGTGATTGAATCACTGCGCCCGCACTCCATAACGCGTCGCGTCGCTCTTGACCGAACGATTGGATAAAGGCACCCGCTGTTGCCAGAGCCTCTAACTGAGCAATATGCAATTGTGGAACACGGCGCACCAAGTCCTCCATACTTACGTAGGGACGACCGGCCTCAATGAGTTGCGCAACCGCGGCGCTCATGCCGCGCACCGAACCAACGCCCATACGCACAGCAAAACCACCGGTGGATTTCTCGCAAGGTTCCAACGTTGCTTCAGCACGTGAAGCATTGATGTCGGGCGTGAGCACCACGACACCATGACGACGAGCATCCTGCGAAAGTGAGTGGGGCGACCAAAAACCCATTGGCTGCGAGTTCATGAGTGCTGCACAAAATGCCGCGGGCTCGTGCAACTTGATGTAGGCAGACGAATACACCAAATAGGCAAAACTCACCGAGTGACTTTCGGGAAATCCATAGCTTGCAAATGCCGACATCTTTGTAAAAATTTGATCGGCAATGTCGCCCCGTATTCCTCGTTCGGCCATGCCCGCGTAAAGACGCTCGCCCAGTCGTTGCATTCGAGCCTGCGAACGTTTCGAACCCATTGCTTGGCGAAGTTCGTCTGCTTCGGCCGGCGTAAAACCGGCAACGTCAATAGCCATCTGCATCAGTTGCTCTTGGAACAATGGAACGCCCAGTGTTTTTCCTAATGCATTTTCAAGTAGCGGATGCAGGTACGTGATGGGTTCTTGGCCATTGCGCCGACGAATGTACGGATGCACCGAACCACCCTGAATGGGCCCTGGCCGAATGAGCGCAACCTCCACAACAAGGTCGTAAAAACGGCGCGGCTTCAGGCGCGGCAAAGTGGCCATCTGGGCGCGTGATTCGATTTGGAAAACGCCAACCGTGTCTGCCCGACACAACATTGCATACACCTCGTCGGATTGCGGAATGGATGCGAGATCTAGTTGCACGCCGCGAAACTCGGCAATCAAGTCGACTGCTTTATGCAATGCCGTCAACATTCCAAGACCAAGTAAGTCGAACTTAACTAGGCCGGCTGCTGCGCAATCGTCTTTGTCCCACTGCAACACACTTCTGCCTTCCATGCGCCCCCATTCGACTGGGCACACTTCCGTCACTGGCCGATCGCACATGACCATGCCACCCGAGTGAATGCCCAGATGGCGTGGTGCGTCTTGCACCTGCTGCGCAAGCGCAAGTACCGACTGAGGAATGCTGTGATCGTTACTAACTGTTCCGGCATCAAGGGCGCCCCATGCTTCAACTTGTTTGCTCCACGCATCTTGTTGGCCGGGGGCAAAACCAAGTGCGCGGGCCATGTCCCGCACCGCGGAACGGGCTCGGTAGGTAATCACGTTTGCAACTTGTGCCGCATGGTGTCGACCGTGCCTTTGGTAAACGTACTGAATGACCTCTTCCCGACGACCACTTTCAATATCAATATCGATATCTGGCGGGCCATCTCGTTCTGGTGAAAGAAACCGCTCGAAAAGTAAGCCAAGCGAAACAGCATCGGCGCGCGTGATATCAAGCGAGTAACACACTGCGCTATTCGCAGCGCTACCGCGGCCCTGACAGTAAATATTGGACCGCTGACAAAACTGCACGATGTCCCACACCACAAGGAAGTACCCAGCAAAACCAAGTGACGCAATAACGCTTAACTCATGATCAATTACTTTCCATGCTCGAGCCCGTAGCGATAAGTCTTCGTTTTCATCCGCGGGGCGAGCGCCATAACGGCGAGTGGCACCCACCTGCACCAACTGGCGCAAGTACGACATTTCATCCATTCCATCGGGACACGGAAAAGGCGGCAGACGCGGCGCCACCAATCGCAAGTCGAATGCGGCATCTTGCGCCAGTTGTGCAGAACGCTCGACAATGCCCGGGTATCGACCAAATCGTCTGCGCTGTTCAGCCCCGCTGCGTAGATACGCAGTGGCCGCAGGCGGCAGCATCATGTCCACGTCGTCAAGGCTGGAACGATTGCGCACTGCCGCAACGGCCGTGGCTAGTCGATGATGAGCAGGTGTTGCGTACAACACGTCGTTAGTTGCCACGCAAAACAAATTGTTGCGGTGCGCCAAACCAACAAGCGCATCGTTGCGAACCGAGTCGAGTGGGTCGCCATGATCCCACAGTTCGACAACAACGTTGTGACGCCCAAACGAAGAAATAAGTCGTTGCAATTGC
>Ga0209550_10004149_pt1 | contig 13722 bp, 11 predicted proteins | sample LauGreSuBDMM15SN_2_FD_187567 | JGI IMG/M metagenome (GOLD analysis project Ga0209550, IMG submission 187567) | Freshwater lake microbial communities from Lake Michigan, USA - Su13.BD.MM15.SN (SPAdes) (version 5) | ecosystem: Environmental > Aquatic > Freshwater > Lake | place: Lake Michigan... | reverse complement strand
CGGCTCGTCGTCACGCTTCGCCTAACGCCCTTGTTGCATGGCTCCACCGTCTACGCAGAGCCCGACCATCGAGGTCGTTCTCGCTCGCTGCGGAGAGCGTGGCAGTGAAGGCGTGCGTGAGCTCAAGGCGCACGGCGTGCCGGTGCACGTGTACCAAAAGCGGCCATGCAGCAGCAGTCCATCTTCAGCGCGAACGCTGTCACAACTATTAGCACTGAAGACACACGTGCGGATGATGGAGCACAACGCTGGCGACGAGTGCGCCGCGTACCTGCAGTACATTAACGATGAGTACGATCGCCTCCCTCCGGCGGTGGCGTTCCTGCAGTACAACAGTGAGAGGCAACTGATCTTTCCTTCCATGCTGCAGACGCTCAATTCAAGTGTGCCCTCGCTGGACAGTATGGGCTACCTCGCCTTGAGCAAACACTCGTTTGAGGGCAGTTGGCCAGCCCCATGCGAGGACACCGCTAAGCAAGCAACGTTTGATCGCTGCAGTAGACAAGCATGGCGCCACTTGGGCATCGAGTCTCCACCCGCAACCTTTCGCTTCTACGCCAACGGCTTGTTTGCTGTCACCCGTGCCCGTATCCTGCAGCGGCCACGCGCATTCTATGCCGACATGCTCGAGCGTTTATCTGGGCGCAAGCCAGCATGGTGCGACGGTCCAGATACTCGGAGCATGAACCATTCCCAGCAAGCCCTTCGAGTAGGCGACTGCCACGTGCTCGAGAAGGCATGGCACGTGCTGTTTGGGGAGAACGGCACCTTGCCGCCGCCCACGGTGTACAATCCGATGCGTGCACCCTCGCACGCTGTGAGGGTAGGGGGGCGGTTCTACTCTTACCGGATGAGGCCGTGCAAGATGATCTCGTCGAACGACAGCACGACAATCATTCGAGGTGCATCTGACTGAAGCCGAGCGTGAAGTGTGACTGTGAGCCGGACGCTCGTGGGGGGAAACGCGGTGTTCTACCACTGTACTCAGTCTCAGACTAGGTCTCAGACAGGTCGGACCCTCTTCACACTACACGATCACGATGATCGATGAACGCAGTGCTCTTCGCGCTGTCTCCTTTGCGGGATCCCCTATGGAGGCCCACGCCCCTCCTCGTGCCCTTTTCCAGTCTGTTCACACCTGAACGCCGCGAGGCGCCCCCGCTCCGCCGCTCTCGCCACTCCGCGATGTCAGCCCCTCCTCCTCCACCGCCGCAGGACGTCAACCCCATATCTCTCAAAGTGATGCGATTGTGCAAGCCGAGCTTTCACTTCTCTCTGCCGGTGCCATTCCCACCAGTGGCACCAGCGGGCGGCGATCCGGAGCCCGGAGTCGCGCTCTCGCCGATGCTCGCGCTGCCTCAGAGCTTTGGAGACATCTTCCTCGGCGAGACCTTCAGCTGCTATATCTCACTGTGCAACATCGCGCCCATAGAGCTGGCCCAAGTCGGCCTCAAGGTCGAGGTGCAGACCCAGCTTGCTCGGGAGACCCTATCGGACTCGTCCGTGGCGGGCTCAGCCATTGCACGCTTCGCCTCGCAGCAGACGCTCGACAAGATCATCGAGTACGACCTCAAAGACATTGGCATCCACATCCTCATCTGTTCGGCGCTCTACACGGACTCGCAAGGCGAGCGCAAATACTTCCGCAAGGTGCGCGTGCGCCGCGCCGCTCGCACCGCATTGTATGCACCCGCCATGCGATCGATGCCTCTGCTTGCTCCTCCGGCGCCGCGCCGTGGGCCGCGCGTTGGCCCACGCCGCTGAAGGCCGCACTGACACCCGCCCCGCGCACCGGCTCGCAGTTCTTCAAGTTTCAGGTCAACAATCCACTCTCGATGAGGAGTAAGACGCATGCGCTCTCGCTGAACAACGAGGTACTCATCGAGACCCACTGATGACCTCTGATTGCCTCTGATGACCTATGATGACCTCTGATGACGCCTCTCGATTGCACCCTCATCAGGTACTCATAGAGACCCAATTGCAGAACGCGATGCCACGCCATCTCTTCCTCCACTCGGTCGAGTTCAAGCCGGCGCCACAGTTCGAGGTCGAGTCGCTCAATGTCTTCCCGCCCAATGCCTTCCCGCCCTCCCTGGCTGCGCAGCCGCTCACAAGAGCGCAGCCCGAAGCCGCGCCCGGCACGGCGCCCGGCGCCGGTGGTAGCGGCAGCGGCGCGGCGTCTGTGGTCGCCTCTGCTGTCGGGTTGCCTGCGTTTGGCCACCTAGCGTATCTCAAGAGCGGGGACACGCAGCAGTACATGTTCCGGCTGCGCGGCAAGGTGCCGCCTGCGCAGCTGCGCCAGATAAATACTCTAGGTGGGTTCGTGGCGGAGCTTGCCGCGGATCGCGTCTCGCATGGCCACCGATGGCCTCTCTGCTCGCCACTGATTGTGCTCGAGCTGGACGCAGGTCGGATGGAGGTCGTGTGGAAGCTCACCCTAACCCGAACCCTGACCCTAACCCGAACGCAGGTCGGATGGAGGTCGTGTGGAAGTCGTCCATGGGCGAGGCGGGCCGGCTACAAAGCAATACCGTGCAGCGCAAGCTGCCGGTCGTGAGGGGCGTCGAGATCCATCTGATCTCGGCGCCATCTGAGGTGCATCTCGAGACGCCCTTTGAGATCGTAATCTCGGTCGCCAATACCTCCGCGAGCGAGATGCAGCTGCAGCTCATGGCGTCGACAATGCTGCCGCCGGCCCCAGCGGCGATTGTGGTCGAGGGCGTGTGCACGCGCAACCTCGGCACCTTCCGACCAAACTCGTCGCAGTCAGTCACCATACGAATGCTTGCGATCGAGACTGGCATGCATAGGGTCACTGGGCTGCAGCTCATCGATGTCCTCAGCGAGCAGGTGCGTGAGCACGCCCCCACAAGACTTGATTGTGATTACAATCACATCCTACAAAACTTTGTATGGACCCCGTGGTGCGCATGATTTGCGTCTGATTTCTCATCGATCTGCATCGATCTCCTCACCGAGCAGGTGCACGAGGTTGGCTCGCTCGCGGACATCTTCGTGCTTGGGCATCGCGAGTGAGCGCGCGGGGCCGCGAGTAAGGGTGCGTCGGCTCGGTGTTAAGCGGTGAGGTGGTGTGATCGGTCCGCCGGTGTACAGCTGTACGCTGCAGGCGGTGGGACGAGACGGCAACGGGGCAACGCGAGCGTGGCGCCATCTCAGTGCAATGCGCCGCGCGCGCACGTCGATGTATTCGTCATCCGGAGTGACAGCCAGAGGCGCCATGCTGTCATGCTCTCATCCTCGCCACGTGGACGATCAGATAGCTACGAAGAGGACTTCGACAAATGTCAAATCCGTTCCACGACCCACATGCTGGCACATGCGCACGACCGCCCCATTCAATCGCTCCGGCTGACATAGGTTGCATAACATAGGGTTTGTGGGGTCCCATGATTTCACAGGTGGGGGTGTGAAATCACAGGAACCTATGAATTCACACCTACCTGCGATTTCACACCCCTGTGATTTCACAGGCGGCACGTGTGATTTCACACCCTCCTGTGATTTCACAGGGCCTGCGAAATCACACCCCCTGTGATTTCACACACTTCTGTGATTTCACACCCCAACCTACGAAAACGCACCCTACTAACGAATCGCATGTAAGGTCATAAGCAGGTGCATGTAGGTTACCATCTTTCTACTTTCATTCCATATGAGTGCGTCTCTCTTCATTGCCTTCTCATCTTCAGCGCGGGGACGGGGCGGTGAGGGGGATACCGGAGTGTAGGCACTAGAGCATACGTTCAGCCCTGTCTCGAGTCCATCTGTCATCACGTTCATGTGTGCGGTATAATCCTGGGACTTATCTGAAAAACTGCCCGCTGACCGTCCATTGATCTCCTGAGTTTTGGAAACATAGCGTAAGCCCTTCATGTGGTGGTATATTGTAATAGGCTGGAAATTCTCTGAGCTTGTGAGAAACAAAATGATGAAAGACAGCTCCCCCAAGAGGTCAAAATCTCAGCTCGCAGCGCGCGTGCGCGCGCGGCCGCGGCGCGCGCGAGATACCACAACACATACCTTTGGCCCCGCGCTTTCCCGCGCCCGGCGCCGCTGTAATCGGCCCACAGATACGACCCAATTTCATCGACGCACTCTTTTGGAGCATCTTGGGCTTACGAAAGGCGGCTCGACTCAGTAGTACGACCCGTCGCGTCGGTATTAACTAAACCTCCGGCTACGCGACGGTCGAGCGGTCTCAAGACTCCTCATCCCTACCCCACCTACCAGTACCGTACACACATCGTCTTCGCGGAAGTAGAATCTTCCACTAAAGTCATCTACGAGTGACGCATCTCGCGTCATGGGCAGTGCGCGCCTCCACATCACCTCGTTTGTCCGAAAGGAGAGGACGCCTTCCGGAGGTGTATACGCCAGGTCATCGAGCATGACCAGCGCCACTTGGGACAGCACTTGGCGCGCCAGCTGGACCGCCGCTTTCCCTTTTGGGCCGTCGATAATCACGGCGATTTTCGCCTGAGGGTCTGTTTGAGAGATATTGCTGACGAAGGCAGGCACGAGTCGCATGCCATCACCGTCTGCCAGGACTAGGGCGTCACCAAGAGTGTCGCGAAGCCCCTGACGGACTGCGTACACAGGCTCTCTTTCTATCGACGTGAGGTTGCCAAAGCCGAGCATGTAGTAGTGCACCTGCACACGTAGATTCATGCACACACGGGAGGGCTGAGGGCTGAGGGCGGGTAGAGGGCAGGTAGCGGGCAGGTTGCGTGCAGGTAGGGGCAGGTAGGCGTACCAATGAGAGCCCACCCATCCGACCACTCTCGATTAAGTGCGTGACATCGAATGCGCGCATGAAGAGGATGTTCGCGAGGATCTTCCCGAAAGGCATGTTGCTCCATAGGCATAGCTGATTCGGATACGGCTCCCAGATGAGGTCCCCTTTGTAGGAACCCGTGCCTCGTGCATGTCGGGAAGACGAGTTGCATCCCGGAAGACGAAAACGGGACATGTTGTTGGGGTGGTAGAAGTACCGGATAGCATCAGCGTTGGATGGCCAAGAAAGGAACTGCAAGGCGCATCCTGACATGCAGCTGGAGACCGTCGGCCACGTATGGAGCTTGTCGACACGCTTATCACACGAGACACAACACCTCCGGAAGCTGGCATGAAGCATCGGATGATCAAAGTGATCATATGGCGAGGAAGTGGTTAGGAAATGGACGAGGAGCGCACATGAAGCCATTGTCGCGAGACGTGTGATCAACACTCTTCCAGCTCAACAGTTGGCCAACGACGTCGGTCGAGCGCACGCCGACGTCGGTGTCGAAAAGGGAGAGAGATGGATTCACGAACGGAGCGCTGCGTCGGGCGCACGCGACGGGGAGCCGCGACACTCCTAAAGGTTCGTCAGTGAGCGAGCTTCCGTTAGTACGCCACATACGAACACTTGTCGGCTCTGAAACGTCGTGCGGTTTCTTTAGGCGCGCGCTTTCTGTACGGTACACGGCGGGTTTTGGGGGGCGAAGCCGAACTGCCGAAGGTGGAGACAGCGGCAGGGAACCAGGGATAAATTCACCCGGTTCGTCTGGCTCTCTGCCACCTGCTCATCGATATCACGGAGATCAGGCTAGGGGGAAGTGACGGGAAGTGGTGGCAGGATATGGGGAATGGCGTTCCAGACTCGTGAAGTCGGATTCCGGAACATTTCATTTTTGATCTTTTCGGACATCGCCCGCGCTCCCCTCGCGCGCATGCGGGGTATAGCGCGCGTGTTGGTCTTCGAAGTTCGATGGATCCGAGGTATCACACACTACAGCCCGCGGCCGCGTGGGCGGGCGCGCGGCGCTGACCGACCCAGCATCCCGCCTCACATCCGCCGATCTTACCCTATCCGCCTATCGCTCGTGTAATCCGACCTCGATCGATTTCGTATTTAGGTATTATCATAATAGCTGACGTTCGAGCATGCGATGCGTTCGAGTGCGTTTATGTGATCGTAATTATGATTACGCCACTGATTACGGATACGGACTCGCGAAAAGCTAACCTTAGGACTATACTTCGCTTGCTCCGGTTCAACGGCCCTACGGCCGTCAAAAGTCTACCTTCAACCATTCTCTTATGGGATACATCTCTCCTACATCTCTCCGCCGGGACGACGGGATCGTCACATGACGAGGCCTCTCGCACGTCGTCGTCGAACGTCGTCGCGGCTCGCGCTCGTTCTCAAGTTCAGTCCTTCTCGCGTACGAGTACTCCACGCCAACGGCCCCGCCGCGTGTTACTCGGCCTTCGGCTTCTTGGGCGGGGTCTGGGCGCCGGGGCCTCTGAGCCTCGCGAGCGTGTACACGCAGAAGCCCGCGAGCGACGCCACATAGCCACCCAGCTGCACCACCGAAGGCGGCGCATCCCCGCCTTTGCCGCCGGTGCCGCCGGTGAGCACCTCAAAGAGGACAAGAGCCGCGCCGCGGGCGGTGCTGAGCAGTTTGAAGGTGACCGAGCCGGTGAGCTTGACCGCCACCAGCCCGACCACTTGAAGCAGCAGCCCGAGCAGCCCCGCCAGCACAAAGGGCCACGGCGTGCTCGCCACGGCGCTCAACGCGGCCGCGCGAGCGCTCTCAGAATGCATCTCGAGAAGGGCAGATGCGCCAAGGAGAAAGATGAGCTGGGGCGGCGCGGTGTGGTACTGCATCTCGAACAGGGAGAGCTGCATGTTGGCGAGCAGCTGCTGCGAGAGCACCAGCCGAAGCGCCTCGGCTCCGTTGGCTCCGAGCTGCACTGCCACGCCTATGCGCGAGATGGCAATGTCACCGCGGGTGGCCACGAGCGTGCCGAGCGTGATAACGAGGACGCAGAGTGCCTCGACAAGGCTTGGCGACTCGATCCGCATCGCTGCCACCAGCGCAAACGTGATCGCTGGCGTGAGTGCCTTGAGCATCTGGCACATGGCCACGGAGAGATGCACATACGAAGCGTTGCCGAGTGCGAGCGTGAGGCCCGACAGCGCGCCGATGGGCAGCGCCGTTCCCATGTAGAATCGCCACGATGCCACGCCGGGGGCTTTGTACACATTCGGCTGCTCGCTGAATGGGACGACGCCCGAAAGCAGCAGCAGGCGGCTCGCCACAGTCGCAAAGCCGACGCCGAGCGCGGAGAGCGCGATCGGGTACGGAAACTCGGTGAGGATGCGATTGTTCAGGAGAATGAGCAATGGGCCCGCAATCACGTAGCCACCAGACGCTAGCAGAAATTTGAGGGTGTGGCTGGCCTTCGTGCCAGACGGAGCTTGTGGCCGCTCGGGGCCTACACGCAAGGGACTGGAACCTTGCATGTCGGTCGGCGGCGTGAAGAGGAGATGACGTGGCCGCCATCCAACCATCTTTTAAACCTTCTCGTAGAACCGTACTTTTGTTTTAAGGCTTTCTCCATGAGGTCACTCAATCCGCGAAGCTCTCGGCTTGTTCTTGGCATTTCTGTTTCGAAACTTTGCGCTCGCACGCCTGTCATCCGCACGCGAGGAGGTGGTCCTCACTGGTGGTCGCAAGAATGTCGAAGCGCTACCTTTCAGAGTCGGACATGGACAGGACCATGAGCTTCCGTAGCAACATCGACGTCATCCGCACTCGAGTTGTGGCGACGCCATCGAGCAGCTCCATCTTTCTCGACAAGCGGCCAGCCTCGCGTGCGTTCTCCAACACTTTCGCCACTTCGGCAGCGCCGCCGCCGGTGCAGCTGATGATGACCACCCGCCGCACATCACCGTTCGTCTACCCTGCCAACGAGAAAGCGAGCTCACGCAACAGTAACGACAACTGGCCCACATGGAACTCGACGCAGTTTAGCATGTCGAAACCCCGGATCGCCACCATGCCGCCAGCATCCACGAATGCCTTCCATATCGGCGGCAGCATGGCCCTCGGCAGCGCCGGCGTGAACACGGCTGCGTCCACGCCCAAGCCTGTGCCATGGACGACGCAGACGGGTGCCCCGCCTGGTGGCTGGTGCGTGGCCGGTTCGATGGCTGAGGGGTGGTGAAGTGAGGGTGCTCACATGAGAACAATTCCATTGGCATAGCGGGCGCCCTACCGCCACAATTGTCTCGAGAGGTCTCGAGGTATGGTCAGCCCCGCGGGGCTGTTTTGTAGATCGGGGCCGGTCAACTCCCGCCCCGCCCTCGCCTTAAACCCTTAATCGAGACGTGTGAGGCCGAACCGCCGGTTACGCATCTCGCATGCCGCGTGACCGGCGGAGAAGGATACAGAAATTGCAAATCCGGTCTAGAAATTCGAGTTATAATACCCCCGTCACGCGCCATCCGATCGCCACCCGGGGACGGCCCCAATTGGACGGCCCCGTCTCGTCTCGCTCTCGAGAGCGTTGGAGATCGCACAGTTCTAACGCACTTCTGCGACCCCTTCCGGGCCTTCAACTCGAGAAGCCCTGACCTGCATGTACTGATGTACGATTGGGGTTGCGCGCGCTCCAGCGCGGGTCGCCGAATCAGCACGCGATGACGTTTCATCACCATCGATTCCTCGGATCTCCGATCATCTCCAATCCCGCCCGCTCGTCCCGTCGTGGAAGGTTCCCAGAAGGTTCCCACAGAGCGCGGGGCGTGCGCAGGGCGCGCGCAGCTCCGAGCGCCAACGGTCTCAATCCAGCTCCTGCACGGATTTGCTGCTCTTGACGATCGCGCCGTCGTGGGCGTCCTCGAACGCAGGCCGGCCACGTTTCTTGAGCGCCCACACGGCGCCCGCGCTGGTCGCCGATGGTGCCCACGACGGCGCGTGCGCTTGAGCGCTGTCATGGGCACCATCGGCAGCGAGGACCTCCTGCGCGTGCAACTCGGCGACCGCATCAGAATCCAAATCGTCGGGCGCGCCGCCGTCGTGGGCGCCTCCCGCCGTCTCGGGCGCGCCGCCGTCGTGGGCGCCTCCCAAATCGTCGGGCGCGCCGCCGTCGTGGGCGCCTCCCGCCGTCTCGTGCGCGGCCGGCAGCTCGATCGCAGCTGCCATCGCGCCGTGGCTGCCTTCGAAGGCCGCAGCAGAGGCCGCCATGCTCGTGTCGTCGGTAGCGAGTGCCCATACTTCAGGCAGTCCGGCCGACGGTGTGCCGGCCGCCGCCCTGGCCGCTGCAGCCGCGGCCGCAGGCTGGGCAGAGCCAGCCGAGTTGCGCAGCGGCTTGCCACAGGTGTGCGCGCGGTGCTTACCGCGGCATGCCAAGCAGTACGCGCTGCCGCCGCCGCCGCCAGCGGCAACGGCGGCCGCAACGGCCGCGGCGGCTGCGGCGGCGCCGGCGGCAGCGCCGCCCCCGGTCGGTGTGTGAATTGAGCTGCTTGCGATAGGCGGCGGCGGTGGCAGCGGCGCGAGCGCCGCACCCGCGGGGAGCGGCACTGTGGGGTCGTCGAGGGTGCCACCGAAGACGCCAGCCTGAAGGTGCGCTGTGAACTGCTGCTGTGCTAAGAGGTGCTGCTGCGCGGAGGCAACTCCGAGGGGGTCTGAGCGCAGGTGCAGCACGTTATCGGGCGGGTGCAGTAGGACGAGGATTGAGCTGAGCTTCTTCTCCTGCGCCGCGTAGAGCGGCGCCCCCCCCACGAGAAAGAGGAAGCCGTGAGGGTACACAAGCTCGATCACTTCCTTGAGGTCGTGGAGCAGCTGCTTGCGTAACGTCTCTGGACGGGTCGTGGCGAGATTCTTCTTGATGAAGAGCACGCCGAGCGACTCGGGCAGCCCGAGCCCGAAGACACGCACCGTCGTCGCCGTCGCGGGCGCCGCTGCACTGGTCGACGCGCCGCCGTCGGGTGGCGCCGCGGCCGGCGAGTGATGCAAAGCGCCCGGTGGAAAGCCCACGACGGCGCCCTGTGGAAAGGCCACCGAGGAGGGCATCGAGGGCAGTGGAGCACCCGGCGGGAGCAGTACAGCGGAGGCGATTGGCAACGAGGCGTCGGCGGTGGAGGACGACTCGGCAGCGCAGACCGTCGAGAGCTCCAGATTTGGAAATCCGGAGACCGTTGGCAGCTCCGCAGATCCTGAGCCGAACTGTGACGACTCTGAGGACACGTGGAATCCGGAGACGGTCGGCAGCTCGGGATTGAATCCCGTGAACGCGGCGCCGGCTGCGAGGCCGTTGAGAGCGCTCACCGCCAGGGACGTCGAAGGTGACGAAATGCCCGAGGCGGCAAAGGAGACAGCGGCAAGGGCGGCGGGAGACACTCCCGTGGCGGCGGGGGCGGTGGCGGCTGTGGCGGCTGTGGCGGCGGCGATGGCGGCGGGCGAAAAGAACCCTTCAGCGTACTGCGAATGGGCCTCACGCGCGGCGGCCTCGGCGGCGATCTCCTCCTTCTTGCGTCGCGTGCGCTCGGGCGCATGCAGCCCAAAATGGCGCGCAACGTCCGGCCGCGTGCGGTACCTGTGAATGTGAAGGCAGGCCATCAGGCAGGCCATCAGAGAGGTCATCAGAGAGGTCATCAGGGAGGCCATCAGGGAGGCCATCAGGGAGGCACTCAGAGAGGTCATCAGAGAGGTCATCAAGGAGGCCATCAGGGAGGCGATCAGGGAGGCCATCGGGGCAGTTCGTGTATGTAACTTGGAGGGCCATCAGCGAACCTCTTCCCACTGGGGTCGAAGAAGAGCAACTGCGGCTGGCCTGCTGAGTTACCCTCCTTGCGCAGCTCATATCTCGCGCTCCATCCGACGAGCAGATGCATGCCATCACCCGCCGCTCCCGCACTCACGAGCGATTTGGCGAGATCGGCCAGCAGCTCGTCGGACGTTCGAGAGGTCACTGCGGACCGTCCAGCGCTGCCGGTGGTCGGCATGGCAGGCGTCCCGCCCGGGGCGTCGCCAAAGGACGCCGGCGGGAAGCCGGCTGGCGGAGGCGCATCGAGCAGCAGCACGGCGTCCTCGTCGCCGTCGTCGTCGGTTTGGACAGCGTAGGCGTCGGCTGTGTAGGCGTCCGCCGTGTAGGCGGAGGCTGTGTAGGCGGAGGCCGCGGCACTTTCGGCGTCGTGTCGGGCACTTTCGGCGGCGGCCGCCGCCGCGCCCGCCGCAGCGTTGGCGGCGGCGACTACGGCGGCGGCGTGCGCAGAGCCGTCAGAGGCGGCCGCAAGCGCGGCGGCCGCATCCGCGGCCTGAACCGCCGCCACCTTGGCCGCCGCCGCCGCGTGCATCGCCACTTCCCTCGGGTCGTCGCCAAAGCTCTGGGGAGCCTCCGTGCGTTGCGCGCCGTATGGAGCGATTGCATGCGAGGCAGCAGGCTGAGGTTCGACCCAGTCGCCGAGCGTGGTAGAGCGCGCATCGTTGCTGCTCGGCGCTTGCGCGGCCGCCGCCCCCGCCTCACCATGGATAAGGGCCGCGCCGGGTGCGGACGCCGCGGGTGCAGGTGCGGCCTCCGCCGCCGCGGCCGCTCCCGCGGTTGCCGCGTGTGACGCCGCGGGTGGCTGCAGCGGCTGCTCGACGCGCCAGCGCAGCGCCGACTTTTCGCCGATGTTGATCACGTCATCATGGCGCAGCTCGCGCCACGTGTGCGCGGGCAGGCGGTAGCCGTTGATCCAGGTGCCGTTCATGCTGCCGAGATCCGTCACGCCCCAGACGGGCGTACCCTGGAGCCACAGGTCGGTCGGGTGCTGCGACACGAGCAGGTGCATGCGGCTCGCAACGCTCGTGCGCACGTAGACGGCGGTCGCGCCAGCAGGCGGCACCTCCGGCCGGCGGCCGACGGCATACTTGTGGCCGAACTGGAGGCACAACCGCGCGTCAGGAGTGGCCGTGTCGAGCAGCTCGAGGTCCGAGAGGAAGTGCAGCGCCGCCTCATCGGAAGGGGCCTTTGCCATGTTTTTGTCACGGACCGAGAACGTCGAGAAGTCAGAGGGGACTGCGCACCCTGCACACCGTATCCAGCGCTTCTTTCCGGATTTCCGTCGCGTGACCCGAATCGTTTTTTTCGCTCTTTCACAGCCAAAAACACGCACATTCGAGCTCCGCGCGAGAAGGATTCCCGATCGCCAAGCGGGATCACAGTGTTCGACTTCTTCGCTGACCCTTCCTTCCAGGTGCAGCCTGCCCCCAACCGTGCGCCGCGTCTGGCTCCCATGGCGAGCGGCGCATTGCCGGGCTGCGTGCTACGTGCTGGCGCATCGTACAGGCATGCCGGATTGGCTGGCGTGGCCCATCAGGCACTCACATTGGCTGCGCCCTAGGCGCCTAATCTCAAAGAGCATCTCGTTCGGCTCTCGTCTGTGCTGCAGGCTAGTCGGCGGCAACCATGGCCGCTGTCGACGCGCCTGCGCAGATTACTGAGTCGGATGACAAGCGCGTCCCATACCACCTGCAGCAGCGCCTGCCGCCCTGGAAGCTCAAGGACGTCCGGTGGGCGATGGGCGGCTACATTACGGCCGTGCACGTGCTCGCGCTCTTCGGCCTGACGTACATCGCGCAGGCCAAGGCGGCGACCCTGTGGTGGTCCTTCGCGCTGTGGCTCATCTCGGGCTTCGGCATCACCGGCGGCGCGCACCGCCTCTGGTCGCACCGCAGCTACACTGCTGGTCCGATCTACCGTGGCCTCACTATGATTGCCAACAGCATCGCCAACCAGGGCTCGATCTGGCACTGGTCGCGCGACCACCGCACGCACCATTTCCACAGCGAGACCGTGGCCGATCCGCACGATGCGATCCGCGGCTTCATCTTCGCGCACATCGGCTGGCTCTACCTCAAGAAGGACAAGCGCGTCGGCGAGGCGGGCGCAAAGGTCAACATGGACGACCTGCGCCAGGACGGCTTCGTCATGTTCCAGAAGAAGTGGGACCCGTACTGGAACATCCTGTGGTGCTTCGCCTTCCCGGCCATCGTCGCATCGTACGGTTGGGGCGAGAGCGGCGCCGTCGGCTTCTTCGTGCCGGGCGCTGTCCGCTATGTGTGGGTGCTCCACATGACGTGGTTCGTCAACTCCGCTGCTCATCTGTGGGGCGAGCGGCCGTACGACCCCAAGTCGAACCCGGCCGAGAACCCGCTCGTGGCGATCGCGTCGATTGGCGAGGGCTGGCACAACTGGCACCACAAGTACCCCTTTGACTACGCCGCCTCCGAGTACGGCGTGCTGCAGCAGTTCAACCCGACGAAGCTCATCATCGACTTTGCCGCCATGTGCGGCAGCGTCACCGAGCGCAAGCGTGGCACGGGCATGTGGAAGCGCGAGAGTATCAAGCTGGCCGAGGAGGCCAAGAAAGCCAAGGCGATGTAGAGACGATATCGCCCCCCTCCATGCCCCGGGGACGACCGTGGGGCGGCGGGACCGCACGCGAACGCGTCCTCTCAGCCGTCACACCCCAATGTTTTACGACATGCAGCAGTGTCTTAGCACACTGTGTGCACCGATCCGTTTTTGTGCAGAGGGTCTTCGGAGAGCTGCGTTGTCGACATATCGTTTCATTTGTATCAAATTCGCGCGGTCGTCGCCGCTAACCACCCCGCGGTAGTCACCTGACAGTGACACACCTCGCGACCGCTGGCAGTGTCACGCAACACTCACGGCGGAGGACGACTTTGCGACTCACGTGTCACGACGCGCGCGACCCCCACTCGACACGAGTCACGACACCGGTCGCGCGGTCGGCCCAATTGGATATGGGCGATAACCGATATCCGCGGTTCCGGCTTCCGCTCGGATTTCTCGGCGCAGCGGGCAGAGAGGCGCAGAGCCAGAGGTGAGACCTGAGAGGACGCGTCTCCAGTCTCAGTG
>Ga0209550_10004146_pt1 | contig 13728 bp, 10 predicted proteins | sample LauGreSuBDMM15SN_2_FD_187567 | JGI IMG/M metagenome (GOLD analysis project Ga0209550, IMG submission 187567) | Freshwater lake microbial communities from Lake Michigan, USA - Su13.BD.MM15.SN (SPAdes) (version 5) | ecosystem: Environmental > Aquatic > Freshwater > Lake | place: Lake Michigan... | reverse complement strand
AAAGAAAAGCAGTGAATTATATGTAATATAAGAAACGCTTTTCCAAGTTTCATCGTTGATGACGATGAAACTTGGAAAAGCTCAAAGAAACAAGAAACGAGAACAAAGAACAACGTATAAAAAAGAACAAAGAACAAAGAACAAAGAACAAAGAACAAAGAACAAAGAACAAAGAACATATAATAGCTCTAAGAACAATGATAGAAAAGAACAAAGTACGTTCTTTTCTTTCTTTTCTTTTGTGTTACTTTTCTTTTTTTTGCAAAGAAAGGAATGGAACCTTGGTAAAAGATTGAGCTTACAAAAGAAAAAAAACCAATAAGTTGAACCTTTGTTTTTAGCAAAAAAAAAAGAAACATCGTCCTACAAAGAGAACATCAAAGGTTCGAAACCCTCACTATCCGTTGCCAAACCTAAGTGGCTGTTCTTTGGAAAGAGCAAAGAAACTCAGGGAGAAACAGATAGAGACTCTCTTCCTAAAAGATCGAAAACCCTGAAACAAAATCTCTAACTATTTTTCATTCGCCTCACCTAGTTTCAACTACATTAAAGAGAAGAAAAACGTAAATCCACTCTTTGACACTTCTCTCTCCACTTATGAAATAAAACTCTTGCTCACTTTTTATCTCGATCGAAAAAAAGAGATCTATGGAAAATGTGGTTTTCTCCTCGTCCATTTCAGAAAAAACTCAACCGGAGAAGGAAAGAAGATCTACCTTTAAACGGGCAACACAAATAATTCTAAAAAAATATCTCTTTTAGCCAATGAGAGAAGATCATGAAAACTGGGACAAACATATTGATTTTGGAGATAATTGGAATAAACGAGTTGAAGCCATTTATGAAATAAAAAACTCTTTCAGAAAATAACATCTTTTTTTTAACCAAAACCTTTTTTAAAAAACAAGGGAATAGAAAAAATGAATCCCCCCCAACGGTTAAATCTGACGAGATCTTTTTAGTGATTTCATTTGAAGTGAATGACAAATCTTTCTTCAAAAGAAAAAAAAGGATCCATTGACGACATTTCCGCCAGTTTTCCCAAAAATTTCCATCCATCAAGAATCCGTTCCTTGGTTCCAACAATTTGCTTTTCTAGAGAGAGAAAAACAAGTCACGGATAGTAATAAGTAGTTTCATAGTTTTTACTGGAAGATGTAAATGCGTTGAGAAGCTCAAAATACTTATTTCTAGCCTATTTTCTTCTTTAAAAAGTACGATTTATACAAACTTCTGCTAAGAAGGTAAAAACGCTAGTTTTTTTTAATATTTTACCCAATTCCTTCCCCCTTGCCTTTCTAATGTTTTTCGACTTGTGTAGCATTCAAAGACGAAGTGTATTTTTAAGAAAAACTTATAATAGGTGCAGTCACGAAAAGGATTTCCTAAGTCATTCGATTTCCCCGTTTTTCGTGCAAAAAGATAGCAAGAGGAAGAGAAAAAAGATCGAGCAAAAATGGCTCGAAGGATGCGGAAAGAAAACAAAGCACTCAAACGTTTTTGTTTTTTCCTAATACGTCTTCGTATCCCTACCCATTTTTGAAACGTGAAGGATTTCTATCCTTCTTTACGTGATTCAAGAGTATCTAAAAAAAGAAGAAAAATTACTTTCGAGAAAAAGGAAGCAAATTGGTCAAAGACAGAGTGAAACAGGTTTCAAACTCTTTCAAAAAATACATCTGTCTCCCTGACACAGAGAAATAAAAAGTCTCTTCACAGAATGAAAGGGAAAAGAGTAAGATCCTTTCAGGAGAATGTTTTCAAGATACCTTTTTCGATGAAAAAAGAAAATTCGTAGGTTTTTGAGCTCTTTTTTCCAAATTATATATACAAAGATTTCTTTTGAAAAAATATGACAATTACAATTGGACAGGCACAAGTCAAAAAAGAAGGAATCTTTAGTTTAATCGATGACTGGTTAAAACGTGATCGTTTCGTTTTCGTTGGTTGGTCTGGTTTACTTTTATTCCCTTGTGCTTATTTAGCCTTAGGTGGATGGTTAACAGGAATTACATTTGCTACTTCTTGGTATACTCATGGTTTAGCAAGCTCCTTTTTAGAAGGGTGTAACTTCTTAACAGCTGCCGTTTCTTCTCCTGCAAACTCAATGGGTCACTCTCTTTTATTATTATGGGGACCGGAAGCGCAAGGAAACTTTACTCTTTGGTTTAAAATTGGTGGTTTATGGACTTTTATTGCTCTTCATGGAGCTTTCGGATTAATTGGATTTACATTACGTCAATTTGAAATTGCACGTTTAGTTGGGATTCGTCCTTACAATGCTCTTGCTTTTTCAGGTCCCATCGCCGTTTTCGTCTCTGTTTTCCTTCTTTACCCATTAGGACAAGCGAGTTGGTTCTTCGCTCCAAGCTTTGGAGTCGCGGCGATTTTCCGTTTCCTTTTATTCTTACAAGGTTTCCATAACTGGACGTTAAACCCTTTCCATATGATGGGAGTTGCTGGAATCTTAGGAGGAGCCCTTTTATGTGCGATTCATGGAGCTACAGTAGAAAATACTCTTTTTGAAGATGGAGACTCAGCAAACACGTTCCGTGCATTTACGCCGACTCAATCAGAAGAAACATATTCTATGGTTACAGCGAATCGTTTCTGGTCTCAAATTTTTGGAGTTGCTTTCTCGAATAAGCGTTGGTTACATTTCTTCATGCTTTTTGTTCCTGTCACAGGACTTTGGGCAAGCGCTGTTGGAATTGTAGGTCTAGCTTTAAATTTACGCGCCTATGACTTTATTTCGCAAGAATTAAGAGCGGCAGAAGATCCAGAATTCGAAACATTCTATACGAAAAATATTCTTTTAAATGAAGGAATTCGTTTATGGATGGCTGCTCAAGATCAACCACATGAAAACTATATTTTCCCAGAAGAGGTATTACCACGTGGAAACGCGCTTTGATGAATTAGAAATTACAACGGATAAATCCGTTGAATCCACAGGATTTGCTTGGTGGGCTGGAAATGCACGATTTATTAACCTTTCAGGGAAGCTTTTAGGAGCTCATGTGGCCCATTCAGGACTTATGGTATTTTGGTGTGGAGCGATGACGCTTTTTGAAGTGTCTCATTTTATTCCAGAAAAACCATTATATGACCAAGGATTTATTCTTCTTCCGCATTTAGCTACATTAGGTTGGGGTGTAGGTCCAGGAGGAGAAATTTTAGATATTTATCCTTATTTTGTTGTAGGAGTTCTTCACCTCGTTTCTTCGGCTGTTTTAGGGTTTGGTGGAATTTACCATTCTTTATTTGGACCGGATACATTAGAAACAAATGCTCCTCTCTTCGGATATGATTGGCGTGACAAAAACAAAATGACGACAATCTTAGGAATCCATTTAACTCTTCTTGGAATTGGGGCTTTCTTATTAGTTCTGAAAGCAATGTATATTGGAGGAATCTATGATACATGGGCACCGGGAGGAGGAGATGTTCGTTTTGTGAAAAACCCTACGTTAAACCCTCTTGTTATTTTTGGATATGTTTTCAAATCTCCTTTTGGAGGAGACGGATGGATCATCTCTATTAATAACTTAGAAGATTTAGTAGGAGGACACATTTGGGTTGGAATTCTTTGTATTACAGGGGGAATCTGGCATATCGTAACAAAACCATTTGCTTGGGCACGTCGAGCTTTTGTTTGGTCAGGAGAAGCTTATTTATCTTACAGTCTTGCAGCTCTTTCGGTAATGGGATTATCTGCTGCTGTATTTGTTTGGTATAACAATACAGCTTATCCAAGTGAATTCTTTGGTCCTACAGGACCGGAAGCGTCTCAAGCGCAAGCTTTCACTTTCCTTGTTCGTGACCAACGTTTAGGAGCGAATGTTGCTTCCGCTCAAGGTCCAACAGGATTAGGAAAATATTTAATGAGATCCCCAAGTGGAGAAATCATTTTTGGAGGAGAAACAATGCGTTTCTGGGATATGAGATCACCATGGTTAGAACCTTTACGTGGGCCGAATGGGTTAGACATTAATAAAATTCGTAACGATATTCAACCTTGGCAAGAACGTAGAGCTGCAGAATACATGACACATGCTCCTTTAGGATCCTTAAACTCGGTAGGAGGAGTTGCCACAGAAATTAACTCTGTCAATTATGTTTCTCCGCGTTCATGGTTAACATGTTCTCATTTCTTCTTAGGATTCTTCTTACTTGTTGGGCACTGGTGGCATGCAGGACGTGCGCGAGCAGCAGCGGCTGGATTCGAAAAAGGAATCAACCGTGAAACAGAACCTGCACTTCAATTACGACCGATTGATTAAGAGAATCTTCGTGATTCCACTTCTTCGTGTCTTTTCTTTTTAACAAAGTGGGAGGTTATCCCTCCCACTTTCCTGTTCCTTTTATAACCTAAAAATATTGCCGAATTCACGCTACAGATGAAACATTTCTTAAAGGAAAAAAATTACAAAAGCGTTTGGTTTTTTGAAACAAAACCAAGGGAATCTTTTTAGAAAAAATATGTAGAAGGAGATGAAAATAGGAAGTCTGTATGCTAGTAAGATGAATGATTGATACTTTGTTTTTGAAATTGGTTTCTGATTCTATCTGAACATCTAGTTTTGGAGAATAGGAATATTGAAAATTTTCGTAGACGGTATTCCGAAACAAGTGTAACCCTTTTCCACTCAATATTCAAAAGATTTTGTTCTCAAAAAGCTTAGATAAGGGGATATCTTAGGCTTATTTTACCCTGAAATGCACAGATTCGCAGACGTAAAGAGATTTGAAATGTTGGATTTTTTGCCAAATCGATTGACGTCGAAAGAATCTATTTAAAAAGAAAGTTGATGAAAAACATAGCTGACTTACACTCTGATATTTTTTTCAACGCCTCGAAAACTCCCATTGTAAACATTCGATGTAGAACGGCCTGAAAGTCTTTTTTTCTAGTTTTTTAGATCAGAAAATCCTTGGGAAAATGCAAAGATTGAATAGACTCTTTTATTTTCATGAGCTCAGTAGGATTCGAACCTACATTAGAAACTTAGAAGGTTTCTGTCCTGATCCCTTAGACGATGAACCCTTATGTAGAATCGATTGGAATCAAACTTCATAAAAGAATTTCATCCAAAAAAGGAGAAAAAGGATCACAAGGTCTCGTCATGAGATATGGCAAGTTTCCCTTTGAGAATGTCTTTTTTCTTATTTTCGATTTTTTTTATCTAGGCGGTACTGGATTTGAACCAGTGGCCATCTGCTTGTAAGGCAGAAGCTCTACCACTGAGCTAACCGCCTCTTCACAAATATTATAACTTATTTTTTAAGATTCAAATTTATTTTACTTGCTTTATTATTTCTTATGCTTTTTTCTCCATTCTTTTGTATAATAAGGGAGTGGAATAAAAAGATATCTTTCAGCGGGGTAGAGCAGCCCGGTAGCTCGTCGGGCTCATAACCCGAAGGCCAATGGTTCAAATCCATTCTCCGCTAAAAAGAAGATAAATGGCGCCAACAATAGGATGCATGGAAAGGGATATCTTTCCAGCTCGTAGAATATGGATGAAAAAAAGAAAGTAGGTATGACTTATTATTTCCCAGAATTTGGTGGTAGTACAGGAGGATGGTTACAAGCGGCAGAAACAGAAGAAAAATATATCTTAACTTGGACGAATTCCAATACCAATCCCGCACCTGAAGCGAATATTTTTGAAATGCCAACAGGGGGAGCCGCGATTATGAAGAAAGGTCCTAACTTAGTTTATTTTGCAAGAAAAGAACAATGTCTTGCCTTAGGAAAACAATTAAAGTCAAGCTTTAAAATAAATGACTACCGTATTTTCCGCCTTCTTCCAAATGGTGAAATCCAATTCCTTCATCCAAAAGATGGTGTTTTTCCTGAAAAAGTAAATGAAGGAAGAACAGCCGTAGGGAAAAGAGAGTTTTCTATTGGGAAAAATCCAAATCCTGCTTCTATTAAATTTACAGGTGTTGCTCCTTTTGAAACTCTTTCTTAAAAAGAAAGAAAGAGAATTCCTTCAGAAAAACGGGTGAAAAATTGAGAAAATACAACAAAGGAAAAAGTAAGAAAGAATCTTACTTTTTCCTCGGAGAGATGGCAGAGTGGTCTATTGCGTCTGACTTGAAATCAGATGAACTTTAAAGGGTTCCGTGAGTTCGAATCTCACTCTCTCCTTTTTGCACACTTTGTTTAAATTTTTTTTTATTCCCAGCGTTCTTGTGCTTTGAATTTTTCTAATAAAACCAAGCAAATTTTTTCACCTTGCTGAAAAAAAAATTCTATATTTTCTAACTTTTTCTTGTCCCCATGGAGAAAAGAAAATAGTATTCATCCCTTTTCCAATTTGAAAAATGACAATAACATATCCACTTAGTTTTATCCAGGAAATAAGTGTTTCCTGGTTGTTTTTTAATGCGTTGATTTTGTCCTGTTGAAACAGAAGTAATTTTTCAATGTTAGCTAAACGTTCGTCTAGACTATCCCATTCGAATTCAAGTCTATTGACTCTCATGGCTAGAGGGTCTTTTAGAGGTAAAAATGGCGGTAGATGACAGGGGCTGGGGTTTTGTTTGTTTTAAAAGATAAAAGGGGTCAATTTGTGCACTTGCCGTAAGAATTAGGCTTTTGATACTGCGATCGTTCTCTAACACGCTTTCTTTTGCGCTTTCCAAAACTTGTTCTTGCATCAAGTTTTGAAGAATTTCATAAGTGATAGAATCTTGTGTATATTTTCGTTGCAAGTGTACCTTCGTAAGCTCATATCATCCGTCTTTTAACGCTTTTACGATAGGCTCATTGGTTTCTTCAATGAATTTTCTAGCCTCGCTTCGTGTGAAACGGTGATTTAAATACGTTTTTTCCCTAAATCTATCGACTGCCGTTTGAGGAATGGGCACTTCTGGTGTAGCACGACTCGGGGAAAGAGAAAATTGAAAAAATAGAATCATAAAAGCAAGAAGTTGAACTTTTTGAATATCTTTTACAAAGCAAATTTCCTCGTTTGACCTAATTTTACGAATTACATAATACCCTGCAAATTCATTTTCTTTTCATTCCCATTCTTGTTTTTCACTTATTTCTATAGTTTTATATTGTTAATACGAGATATCTTTTATCAGAAAAAAATGTCTGGAAAAAAGGGAGTTTGCGATTGTAAGAAACGATCATTTTTAATGATCGGTAGAGGTTTTTCCCATATTTGTGTATCAAACCATGAAGCTTCTTCATATAAGAAACGAGAGTAAAGAAAGCGAGTTTGAAATTGTTGCCAAGAAAAATAAGAAAAAGGAAAAAAGAGTAGTAAAAACATGCTATGCACTATTCTTTGGAATAAATTTTTTTGTTTGATTTCCTCTGCCTTTGCTTGTTTCCATTGGACATATTGTTGAATTGGCTTTTGTTCTTCTGGAATAGGACAAAGGAAAAATATTTGAATTGAATTTTTCATCGTATTATATCTTCTTTTCTATTTCTCTTTAGTATAAAAAGATTCGGGGGGAAAGTGGGAGTGTTTTTAGGTAAAATCTTTTTAGAATAGTAAACAAAACAACGGTTTTAACAAAAAACAAAGAAAGAAGACACCAAAACTAAGGACACACTTTTTGGACGATTCCACTTTTTTCAGAGAGAAATGACTTTTTTGTGCGTCTGAGAAAACAATGTTTTTCAATCGGATCACTTTTTTTTGGTTCGCGAACTGAAATAAAAAATTCTTTCCCATAGAAGGTTTTTGCTAACTGTCTCTTCAGAAAGAAAGGAAAGATTAGAAAGAGCCAAATGGTATATTTTCTTTATGCTTTATTATTCGAAACGAACGAGACAGGCACTTTCGTCCAAAGTTGCTTTTTAGATAACGAATTTTGAAAACCAACAAATAATAAATTCCTAATGAGCCAAACGTTTCACAAATCAATTCTTCCTATGTATCTTATCTATTGTCGACTGGTTTCTTTTTGCCAAGCTAACATTGATTCAAAGGAAATTTTTATTGAGATTTTTACCGGAAAAAGGGAATTCGTATCAACATAACCCTTTATCATCATTGAAAGTTCAAATATCTTCCGTGAGACACAGATCCTTTCTTCTTTACTAAAATCCAGACATAGAATAAGTGTCATCTTATTCTTTCTCATTCAGCTCAGGGAAAACATTCTTGCGAAGAAGGGACTCTCCCTTCTTCGCAAGAATCTTCTACACTTGTGTTTCTGCAAAAATTTTTTCAAAGATTCCTGTAATTTTTTCGCCCGAATTAATAGATTCCATCGGATCGCGACGTAAACGATGACGTAAACAAAGAGGAATCGTTTTTCGAATATCATCCACAGTTACCTCGACTCGATTTTCAAAAGCGGTTAATGCCTTTGCAGCGCGTGTAGAAACGATATCTCCTCGTAACCCTTCTATTTCTAATTCACTACAAATTTGAGAAATTTTTAATTGAAAATCTTGCGAAATCTGAACTTGAGGTAAAAGATTTTGAGCGGTTACAATGCGTTTTTGAATTTGTAATTGTTCTTGTTCATATTTTTCAAACCAGGATTCCGGATACAAATCAAATCGAATTCGTTCTTCTACAACTCGAACTCGTAATTTAGGATCACGAATCGTACGAATTTCAGCATGCATTCCAAAACGATCTAGCAGCTGAGGTCTTAATTCTCCCTCTTCTGGATTTCCAGAGCCTACAAGAATAAATTTCGCAGGATGTTTAATAGAAATCCCTTCTCGTTCCACGGTATTCCATCCGGAAGCCGCAGAATCAAGTAAAACATCTACTAAATGATCGTCTAATAAATTAATTTCATCGACATACAGGATTCCACGATTGGCACGAGCTAATAAGCCAGGTTCAAAACTACTTTTTCCTCCTGATAATATCTCTTTTAAATTAATTGTTCCGCAAACACGATCTTCGGTAGCTCCGAGAGGTAATTCAACCATCGGAATTTTAATCTCTTCCGTTTCATATTCTTTGGTGAAAGGTTTTGGATCGGTATTAAAGGGATCATTTTTAATAATTGTGATATTGGGAAGCAAATCGGCCAGGGCTCGAATCGTTGTTGATTTTCCTGTTCCTCGATCGCCCATAATCATGACTCCTCCTATTTTTGGATCAATGACATTCAATTGTAAAGCTAATTTCATTTCTTCTTGGCCAATAATTGCAGCAAATGGAAAGTTACTTAATTTTGAAAGAGTGGACATATTTTGTTAATCATTCAATGAAATATTTTTATTTTGATTGTGATGTACTTTTTTCTATTTTACGTGGCATTCGAAAGAAGAAATTTTTCAAACCGTATTTCCGATCGCTAAAAAACGCTAGAAAAAAGTGTACAGGATATTTGAAAGATTACTATGTAGAGAAAAGGATTGCAAGGTTTGAAAAAAAGAATCTTTTTTCTACAAAAATTCTGTTTCGGATTCAAAAGAATCATTTCAAAAATTTTCCTCCAAGAAATGGGGCAGTCATCCAGAATGAGTTGGACAAAAATTTTGGAACAAATTGTTAGGAAAGAGAAAAGGATCCTTTTGCAAACCTTAGCTCCACGTCAAAATCTTGCTAGACTCATTTTGAAAAAGCTTTTGGAAATTCTGTTCTCACCTTGTATTATAAGATCGAATCTTTTCAGGACGATTTTGAAAAAAAAAAATGACAACGCGTGAAAACGAGCTCTTTTTTGCGATCTTTCTCAAGCGAAATTTTTTTCAAAAGGTATCTATCCTTTATTTTCGCCTTTTTGTTCTTTTCGAGATGCCATCTCGTTTGGATTCTGTTTTTATTTTGATTGTTTCGCAAAAAGTTGCAAAATGTAAGCACTTTATTTTCCAAAAAGGGATGACTATTTTTCAGAGAGAAGAAGAATTATAATAGCAAAAATTAAACAAAAAATGACTTATTATGATTGATGTAATTAGTTTAGGATGGGGTGCTTTAATGCTAGTATTTTCATTTTCTTTAGCATTAGTAGTTTGGGGTCGAAACGGTTTTTAATTGAAACAGAAAAAGGAAACCGGAACATAAATATCATTGGAAGGGTTGTTTTTACTTCCCATTGGAACATACACCTTGAAAACAGCTCGTTGTTCCAACGTCTATAAAATGTTTGGAATCATTTTTCAAAAGAACGTCCAAGGTCCAAGTTTTTGAGAAAAAGCCCCAATCAATGGAGCCAATAAATCGGCTGAGTGAAAAGGTTCTGAAAGATGCTTTGTCATTTTTTATTTTTTTCAACAGATTTTCCTTGCGCCTTTTTTTTCAAAGATTCGATTTTTGGAACGTCGATTTCCATTTTTGAGAAAATAGAGAAGAGATTTTTTCAAGCGAAGAAACGAAATCCAATGAAGAACCTTACTTTTTACGCATTCTATCTATTTTATCATTATAAAAAATAAATTATGGGAGAAATTTTAACAACGGCCTTCGTCTGCTTTGGGATCACACTTTTTGGACTTGCTTTAGGATTTGTTTTCTTACAAGTTCAAGCGAATACATAAAAACGAGTCGACAATGAACCTCTTGCCTTTTTTTTTCTTAGTCAATTCCTTCGTGACGATTGGTTTGATTCTCAATCAAAATGATGTCAGCAAAGATCCCAATCAAACCGCAAGTTCGAACGTTTCCCCTTGGGAAAACGGCACTTGGATCGGGCTTCTTTTCCAATTTTTTTTCCTTTTAGTGCAGACAAAAATGGCTGATTTTTAAGATCAGCCATCTCGAGTTCTCAAACCAATTTCTTCATTGATTTTGAATCTCTAAGGAAATTGGCGCACCTTTCTTTCTTCTGTGATATAAAAAAAAAGAAAATTCTTAGGACGAATGGAAATTGAGATTGGTGTTTTTTTAAAAAACGTTTGTAAAAAAGTTTGCTGAGGAAAAAAAAAGGAAGGAATAGGAAGAATATTGAGTTTCGGTAGTAAGTTTCTACCTTGCTATTGGATTTTACAACAAATGGTGAAAAATTCTTTCTTTTTTTCTTTCTCAAAATTTTGATTTTTGTTATAAAATAACCCAAACCTTTTTTCCAAAATTTCTTGGGGTGAAGTTTGAAGCAAAGTTTCAAATGAAAGTGAATTATCAACCTTTGGAAAAGTTTTTATAAAAAAAGTCACATCACGTTCTGTATTTACTACATGCCTTGTTAACGAAATCGCTTGACTCAAACAAAAAATTGAATTGATTGTCAAAAGGAATATAATTGAGCAAACTGTCAATTGGATCGTCTTCTGACTTATCTTTTTTATAGAAAGCGAATACAAAAATCTTTATTTTTTTTCGCTGAATAGCTTTTGTTCAACATCTTCCGAATACAGAATGATGTTTGAATTTATCCAAACAACTTCACAAATAGCAATTCGCATAATTTTTTTTATCCGTATATTTCCAATAGAAAAATAGAGTGAGGGGAATTGGGCAAAGGATTACTTAGATAACCGAGAGTCTCGCACTTGCCTTTTAGAGTAGTTTCTCTGATACGGAGAGATTCTTCTATTTTGGTATGACAACCTTCCGTGAATTCTTTGGTTAGATTTGCCTCTCTCTTCGTGACTCTATTCTTCCCACTCTCATATCCCAGCTGTTTTTTTCGGCCGTAATCTTTTGAAGACAATTTTCCTTTTCGGAAGCTACTGTAGTCGCATTTGCTTTGTCTATTAACCTATTCGCTTCGAGCATGTGATCTATTTGCTTCATTTGAAGTTGGTCCGTTGTTTGAAGTGTTACTGAATCATGGAGTCGATTTTTTGCGGTAGCAAACATATTTTGTGCCCCATCGAAAGGAGATTCTGCCTTTGCACCTGGTGGTGATAATTCTAAATAAGACTTCTTGCGTTGTAAAATGGAACGACTTTCTTTTCTTATACAATTTTTTTCTTCTCAAAATATAGAGTCGCGTTCATTTCTACATAGTTTAAGTTCCGCATGGGATTGAGCAATTTTTTCATTGCCTGTTAGAGCTTCTTGTTTTTGTTCTGGAATAATATTTTGTGATTTCATTGCAAAAGAAGGAGAGGAAAATAATTAGGAAAAATCTCTTTTTTATTCTTTCACGCAGGAGTTTTTTGGGTTTTTGTGGAACTTTCTGCGTCAAATGCAACTTCTTTTTCTTTTTGAAACGCGAGGCTTACATTCTTTCCTTTCGTTGGGAATAAAAAAGTTTACCTCTATTTTCCCAGTTAAAAAAGCAACTGATACTTCTCAAATAATAGATCGGAATAAGGGAAGCCGAATACATCCGGCTTCCTGATTCTGATCTTCTTTACGTATATTTTATTGTCCTGTTACATCAATTACTTTTCCTTTTGGTTTTGCTTCTCCATTTTGGGAAGAAAACTCTTGGCGAAAATATTCAATTAAGAGCAAATTATAAGCATAGTTAATATTTCTTAAGATCGTTGGAATCGTTTTAAATTCTTTTTGTTGATAAATAAATTTTAATTCTTGAAAACTTTCCGAAAGGAAAGATTCAATGTCTGAGTCAATAGAATTCGAACGAAGGAAATCTTCTAACTTGTCTAATTTAGATAATGTGTTATCTAATTCATAAGTTACATTAACTAATGCCTTTTTCGATTGATCAAACGTTGCATTCTCTTCTGCTTCTTGAATCATTTTTGATACTTCTTCTCGTGCTAAAACGGATGCTCCTTCGATTTTAATCGATTGTTCTTGTCCAGATTTTTCTTCACGAGCAGAAACAGCTAGGAGACCATTTACATCTAATTGAAAAGTTACACTAATTTTTGGAACGCCTTTAGGAGCAGAAGGGATTCCTTTTAAGCGGAAAATGCCTAAACTTTTATTGTCTTTTGCAAACGGGCGTTCCCCTTGTAAAACATGAATTTCTACTGTTTCTTGAAAATCTGCTCCGGTAGAAAAAACTTCAGATTGTTTTACAGGAATAGAAGCATTTCGATTAATGATCGTAGTCATTAAACCTCCCATTGTCTCAACCCCTAAAGATAAAGGTGTAACATCTAATAGAATTAAGTCTGTTATCTCTCCCGCTAAAATACCTGCTTGTACTGCTGCTCCCATCGCCACAACTTCATCTGGGTTAACCGTTTGGTTTAAAGGTTTTCCTAGATAATCCGTCAATAGATTTCGTACCGCTGGAATTCGTGTCGATCCTCCTACTAAAATAATTTGATCAATATTTGCTTTTGTAAGCTTTGCATCTTGTAAAGCCTTTTCAACAGGTTGTTTACAACGTTGTAATAAATTTCGGCTTAAATCTTCAAATTTTGAGCGGTCAAATTCTAGATCAATATGTCTAGGAATATTTGCTTCCAAACAGATAAAAGGCAGACTAATACGTGTAGATTGTAGTGTGGATAGCTCAATTTTCGCTTTTTCTGAGGCTTCAATAACTCTTTGTAAAGCCTGTTTATCTTTATATAGGTTTAAACCTTCGGTTTCTTGAAAAGTTGTCATAATATAATTTACGATAAGCTGATCAAAGTCATCCCCCCCTAAATGTGTATCACCGGATGTAGCTAATACTTCGAAAACTTCATCGCCTACTTCCAAAATAGAAACATCAAATGTTCCTCCCCCTAAGTCAAAGATAAGAACAACTTCATTTTTTTTCTTATCTAAACCATAAGCTAATGCAGCGGCTGTAGGTTCATTTAAAATACGCAAAACTTCTAATCCTGCAATTGTACCGGCATCTTTTGTTGCCAGTCGTTGCGAGTCATTAAAGTAAGCCGGAACTGTCACAATAGCTTGCGTTACATTTTCTTTT
>Ga0209550_10004145_pt1 | contig 13729 bp, 12 predicted proteins | sample LauGreSuBDMM15SN_2_FD_187567 | JGI IMG/M metagenome (GOLD analysis project Ga0209550, IMG submission 187567) | Freshwater lake microbial communities from Lake Michigan, USA - Su13.BD.MM15.SN (SPAdes) (version 5) | ecosystem: Environmental > Aquatic > Freshwater > Lake | place: Lake Michigan... | reverse complement strand
CATGATCAGGGAATCAACAAATCCGCCAAGAAAAGCGGCGACGAGACCCAGCGAGACACCCGCAATCACCGACACAACCATGACTGCGATGCCGATGAAGAGCGAAATCCGTGCGCCGAAAATCAACCGGGACAGCATATCGCGCCCGAGGGCGTCGGTCCCGAGAGGAAAGGCCCAGTTTCCGCCTTCCACCCATGCGGGAGGCAGTTTTGAAAAAGCGCGGAATTGCTCGATTGATGAATAGGGGGCGATGAATTCGGCAAAGATCGCGAGGACGACAATGCCGATCAGCACCAGAAGACCGCCAACTGCACCGCGATTTTGGGAAAACGAGTCCCAGAAGGCGCGGAGGGGGGTCGGGGGCGCCACTGTCTCCCGTATGGATGTTTCAGCCCGCATGCCTGATCCTCGGATTGATCGCGCCGTAGAGCACGTCAACCAACACGTTGACGATAATCACAAGCGACGAAATCAGCAGAATGCCGCCCTGCAAAGCAGGGTAATCACGCCGCGCGATCGACTCGATCAGCCATTTGCCAACGCCGGGCCATGAAAAAATCGTTTCGGTCAACACGGCCCCTGCGAGCAAGCCACCGACCTGTAAGCCAACCACTGTCACGACAGGGATCAACGCATTGCGCAACGCATGCAGCGAAATCACCCGGAACTCGGAAAGTCCCTTCGCGCGCGCCGTGCGCACATAATCCTCGCTCAGGACTTCCAGCATCGAGGAGCGCGTCATGCGCGCAATCACGGCCAGCGGATAGGTGCCAAGAACGATCATCGGCAAAACGAGATGATGAAGCGCTGAGAGAAACGCGCCTTTCTGGTCGGAAAGAAGGGAATCGATCAGCATAAAACCGGTCACGGGCTCGAAATAGAATTTGATCATGTCGATCCGCCCGGAAACAGGGGTCAGGCCCCACCCTTCGGAGACAAGCATGATCAACAGCAGACCCCACCAGAAGATGGGCATCGAGAAGCCAGTCACAGCGGCACCCATCAGGGTGTGATCAAACCAGCTTCCCCGTTTGACAGCAGCGACAATGCCCGCCGGAATACCGATGATGATCGAGAAGAGCATGCCCGCGAGAGCCAATTCGAGCGTTGCCGGGAACAGGGTGAAAAATTCTGTCAGCACCTTTTCACTGGTGGAGAGCGACGTGCCGAAATCGCCATGCAGCAATTGCCAGACATAATCGACGAACTGCTTCCATACGGGCTGATCAAGCCCCAATTCGTGACGAAAATAGGCGAGGCGCTCTGCTGAAATACCGCGTTCGCCCGTTCGGACCTCAACCGGATCACCGGGAACCAGACGAATGGCAACGAAGGTCACGAACATCAACGCGATGAACGTCGGAACTGTCAGGAGCAGGCGCTTGACAAGGAATTTGATCATGAGAAGCGGCTTGTCCTGCAGATACATTTATCGTGCTTCTCCTTGACGGAGAAGGTGTCGCCGGAGGCGACGGACGAGAGTCCAATGGTGGCCATCAGAACCTCATCCGACCGCTTCGCGGTCGCCTTCTCCCGCGAGGGAGAAGGCTAATTTAGGATTACTTCACGTCGACGCCTTGGAATTCATGGCTGCCAAGCGGGCTCTGCTTGAAGCCGACGACTTCCTTGCGCATGGCTTCGTACACGATCGAATGCGCAATTTTCATGTCTGGCGCTTCTTCGTGCTCGATAACCTGCATTTCCTCATAAAGCTTGGTGCGCTCGGCCATATCCGCGCTCGCCTTCGCCTTGTTGAGCTTGTTCGAATAATCCTCGTTGCACCACTTTGTGAGGTTCTGGCCACCCGGACGGGCAGCAGAACAACCACGCAAGAAGAAGAAATTGTCCGGATCACCATTGTCACCGGTCCAACCGAGTTGCGCTGTCATATGTTCGCCCTGCTGGGCACGCTTGCGATACTCGCCCCATTCAAAGGTGACCAGTTTCGCATTGATGCCAACCTTGGCAAGATCCGCCTGCATCATTTCAGCAATGCGCTTTGCATTCGGGTTGTAGGGACGCTGCACGGGCATGTACCAGAGGTCGATATCGAGCGAGGTAACGCCCGCAGCGGTCAGCATCGCCTTCGCCTTGGCAGGATCGAATGGATAATCCTTCACGGCGTCATTGTATGACCACAGAGTCGGCGGGATCAGGTTCTTCGCAGCCGTTCCCGTGCCGAGATAGACGTCCTTGATGATCGCTGCCTTGTCGATCGCCATATTGAACGCCTGGCGCACTTCCTTTTTGTCGAATGGCGGCTTCTGGACGTTAAACGCCCAATAAGCGATATTCAGACCGGACTGGTTGATCACGTTCAGTGCCGGATCCTTCTTCATTTCCTCAAGATCGGCTGGGCGTGGCGCGATCATGAAATGGCACTCGCCTGCACGAAGCTTGGCAAGACGGGCGGTCGGATCAGGCGTAATTGCGAAAACGAGATCGTCAACAAGCGCCTTTTCGCCCCAATAGCCCTTGTTGGCCTTGAAGCGGATTGCAGCATCTTTCTGATAGGCAACGAAGGAGAACGGGCCCGTTCCAACCGGAATCTGGTCGAACTGCTCAGGCTTGCCTGCCTTCAGAAGGGTATCGGCGTATTCGGCCGAACCAATCGCGGCAAAGTCCATCGCCAGATTGGCGAGGATCGGCATATTCGGCTCGTTGAGCTTCATGACAATCGTGGAATCGTCGGTTTTTTCAACCGAGGCGAGCAAAGCAGGCATATCCATATCGTTGAAATAATCGTATTTGCCGCCGGATACCTTCGCGTAAGGATGATCTTCCTTCCACTGGCGATTGAACGACCACACCACGTCATCGGCGTTGAAATCACGGCTCGGCTTGAAATTATTCACGCCCGAATGGAACTTCACACCCTTGCGGAGCTTGAAGGTGATCGTCTTGCCTTCGTCCGAAACCGTCCAGCTTTCTGCGAGACCCGGAACAACCTTCGTCGATCCGCGTTCGAACTGCACCAGCTTGTCATAAACAGGACGTGCGGCATCAAAGCTGGTGCCCGTCGTGTTGATTGCCGGGGTAAAATTTTCTGGTGAACCTTCCGAGCAATAGACCAAAGTCTTTGCCGACGCTGCCGAAATACTCAGCAGCATTGCTGCGGCACCAATGCCTGCAGCCCATTTCAATCGTGTTTTCATCATGGGTTATCCCTTGTTTATAATTGTCCCGATCCTAACGGATCAGTCACCCTTCACTTGGCGGAGATATTAACGAACGCCTTTTTTTATTTTTTTGCAAGTTCGGACAAATAGGACTTTGGTTGGAGAGAATTTTCAACTGTCCATCTTGAGCGCGGCAATGAAAGCTTCTTGCGGAATTTCCACGCGCCCGAACTGGCGCATCCGCTTTTTGCCTTCTTTCTGCTTGTCGAGCAGTTTGCGCTTGCGGCTGATATCGCCGCCATAGCACTTCGCCGTAACATCCTTGCGCAAGGCCGAGATCGTCTCGCGTGCAATGATTTTTCCGCCAATCGCCGCCTGAATGGGGATCTGGAAGAGATGCTGCGGAATAAGCTCCTTCAGCTTCTCGCACATGGCCCGCCCGCGCATTTCGGCGCGGGTGCGGTGAACCAGCATTGAGAGCGCATCCACCGGCTCGGCATTGACGAGAATCGACATGCGCACGAGATCGCCCGCACGATAATCAGTGATCGCATAATCGAAACTGGCATATCCTTTGGAAATGGATTTCAGCCGATCATAAAAATCGAACACGACTTCGTTGAGCGGCAAATCATAGACGACCATGGCGCGTTTGCCGACATAGTTCAGGTCAACCTGCGAGCCGCGGCGGTCCTGACACAGCTTCAAGATACCGCCGAGATATTCATCCGGCGTGAGAATTGTCGCGCGGATCCACGGCTCCTCGATCTCCAATATCTTCATGATATCCGGCATATCCGCCGGATTATGCAATTCGACGTCCTCGCCATCGCGCAGTTTGAGCTTGTAGATCACGCTTGGCGCAGTGGCGATCAGATCGAGATTGAACTCGCGCTCGAGGCGCTCCTGGATGATTTCGAGATGGAGAAGGCCCAGAAAGCCGCAACGGAACCCGAAGCCCAAGGCCGCCGATGATTCCATTTCATAGGAAAAACTTGCATCATTGAGTCTCAGGCGTCCCATCGCCGCCCGCAAATCCTCGAATTGCGCGGCATCGACGGGAAACAGGCCGCAAAAAACGACGGGTTGTGCCGGTTTGAAGCCCGGCAATGCACCGTCGCAGGGTTTGCGCGTTTCGGTAATCGTATCTCCGACGCGGGTATCGGCAACTTGCTTGATCTGCGCCGTGATGAAGCCGATCTCGCCGGGCCCGAGCTGACCCACATCATTCATTTTTGGCGTAAACACGCCAATTTTTTCGACATGATAACGGGCATTCGTGCCCATCATCGTAATATCCATACCCTTTTTGAGCACGCCATCCAGAATGCGCACGAGCACGACAACGCCGAGATAGGGATCATACCAGCTATCCACCAGCAACGCCTTCAGCGGCGCGGTCTCATCGCCCTTCGGTGGCGGCAGCCTTGTGACAATAGCCTCAAGCACGCCTTCAATATTTAGGCCTGTCTTCGCCGAAATCGGCACAGCGTCCGAAGCATCAAGCCCGATCACTTCCTCGATCTGTTCCTTGACCCGATCAGGTTCGGCGGCAGGAAGATCGACCTTGTTCAGAACCGGCACGATTTCATGCCCGGCATCGAGCGCGTGATAGACATTCGCCAAGGTTTGCGCTTCAACGCCCTGCGAGGCGTCAACGACAAGCAACGAGCCTTCGCATGCAGCCAGCGACCGCGAGACCTCATAGGCGAAGTCGACATGGCCCGGAGTATCCATCAGATTGAGGATATAGGTTTTGCCGTCCTTCGCAGTGTATGAGAGCCGCACCGTTTGCGCCTTGATCGTGATGCCGCGCTCGCGCTCGATATCCATCGAGTCGAGCACCTGCTCCACCATGTCACGCGCCGCAACGGCACCCGTGTGCTGAATCAGCCGGTCGGCCAGCGTCGATTTGCCATGGTCGATATGGGCAACGATGGAAAAATTACGGATATTGTCAAAAGCATGCTGTGTCATGGATGCGGGAATAGCAGCAAGAGCGACGTTTTCCAAGCGGCAAGGGCATTATTTGCCCCTGATCATTCAGGTTTCCGATTTCGCTTTTTTCACGGGAGGGCGATAGACTGGAAATCGACGTCACATCTTTTGATTCGCGTAGCCGCATTTGACCCTTCTTGTCTTCCTTTCAGCGCTTCTCAGCGCCATGACCCATGCGGGCTGGAACGCGGCAGCGCGCTCGCGGGATGATCCAAGCGGCGCAATCACTGCAACGGTTGTCATGGCGGGCGTCGTCGCGATTCCTTTTGTGATCTGGCTTGGTCTGCCGCCTGTTTCGGCACTGCCATGGCTCTGCCTCGGCACAGTGGTGAATTTGATCAGCCTCAGACTGTTGATGACCACCTATCGCACCATGCCATTTGCGATGGGATATCCGATCTTTCGCGGTTCGATCCCGCTGGCGATTGTGGCGATGAATTTCGTCTTTCTGCCCGAGCAAGTCCCGCATTCTTTCGGACTCATCGGGATTATCCTGATTTCCGCCGGTGTGATGTTGCTCGCCCGCTCCGGACGTAAAATCGAAAATATCGGCATGAAGCCGCTTCTGCTTGCGATCAGCGGCGGCTTTTTTGCTGGCGCTTATGTGCTCACCGATGTCATGGGCATTCATGCTTCGGGTAATGCCATTGTTTACGGGTTGGCAGCGGCGATGATCAATTCGATTTCCATGCCGATCGTTTTGAAGCTCGAAGGCATGCCCGTCGGAGCGATGCTTCGAAAAAATCTCGCCTTCGGAACGCTGGCCGGCATTGTTTCCATGATCTCGTACGGCTTTTTTCTCTATTCCCTGACCTATGGCCCGGTGGGGCCTGTCTCGGCGATCCGGGAAACCAGCGTCCTCTTCGCGCTTCTGATCGCGGTTGTGACGTTGAAAGAGCGCGTCGGGCCGATGCGGTGGCTCGCTTGCGCGCTCGGGTTCACGGGTGCGGCCTTATTGCGGCTTTATTGACGCTTTCTTCACTCAGCGTCCTTGTTCGAGCAATTTAGAGACGACCTTGGCCGTGTAATCCACCATCGGGATCACCCGCGCATAATTCAGGCGTGTCGGGCCGATAACGCCCAGAACGCCGACGATTTTTTGATTTGAATCGCGAAACGGCGCGGCGATCAGCGAGGAGCCTGACAGCGAGAAAAGCTTGTTCTCGGAGCCGATATAGATCCTGACACCCTCGCTGGTTTCCGCCCGTGACAACAGATCGATCACGTCTTTCTGGGTTTCGAGATCCGACAGCAAGAGCCTGATCCGCTCGAGATCCTCGGCGGCGTTCAAATCCTCGAGCAGATTGGCCTGTCCGCGAACGATCAATTGCCGCCCGTCCGGGTCGCCTGCCCATCCTGCGAGGCCCGCCGCAACCAGACCTGCCGTCAAACCATCCAGCTGTTTTTCCGCGTCAAGGCGGGCGGCTTCAAGCTCGTTCCGGACATCCGCCATTGTCTTGCCGCGAATCCGTTCGGACAGGTAATTCGAGGCCTCGACCAGTGCCGAGGCGGGCAGGCCCGAGGGGAGTTCGACAATCCGGTTTTCGATCGAGCCGTCCTCCGACACAAGAACGGCGAGGGCGCGTGTCTTCTCGATGCGGACAAATTCGATATGCTTGAGCGGCACACTCGCCTTTGTCGTGACAACAACGCCCGCACCGCGCGAGAGGCCTGACAGCAGGCTCGTCGCCTCTGTCAAAAGGCTTTCCGTCGTCTTTTGTTGCCCTGACGCCCGCACTTCGGCCTCAATTCTTGAGCGGTCATCTTTTGACACATCGCCGATTTCCATCAGCGCATCGACAAAAAACCGGAGCCCGCTTTGCGTCGGCAAGCGGCCGGCGCTCGTATGCGGCGCATAGATCAACCCGGCGCTCTCGAGGTCGGACATGACATTTCGAACCGAGGCCGGTGACAGCGCCATGGGCAGCAGGCGCGACAAATTGCGCGAGCCCACCGGCTCGCCGGTCGCGAGATAGGAGTCGACAATCCGTTTAAAAATTTCCCGGGATCGGCTATTCAGATCAATCACGGATTTACCTTGATCAGCAATCATTTGGTCACCTCACCAAGCGGATTACTAACACATTGCCACAGAGCCGCGCATCTATTCTGCGCCGCCGCTTCGCCACGATCAAGACTGAAACGCTTGCGGGAACTCCGGAGGCCGCATAGAAGTCGGCAGATCGAAATTGGAACCATCAAACATGCGTCCGTCAAACCGTGCTCCCGCCGAAATGCGTAAAGTCAGCCTCGAGCGTAACGTCGCCCGCTACGCCGAAGGCTCCTGCCTCGTCAAATTCGGCGAAACCCATGTCCTGTGCACGGCCTCGGTCGAAGAAAAGGCACCGGCATGGCTTCGCGGATCAGGCAAGGGCTGGGTGACGGCAGAATATGCGATGTTGCCACGGGCAACAGTGGAACGGACGCGGCGCGAAAGCACGTCGGGCAAGCAATCCGGCCGCACGCAGGAAATCCAGCGCCTGATCGGCCGCTCGCTGCGTGCCGTCGTTGATCTCACCCAGATGAGCGAACGGCAGATTACAATTGATTGTGACGTGATTCAGGCCGATGGCGGAACCCGCACGGCGGCAATCACCGGCGCATGGGTCGCGCTGCATGATTGCATCGCATGGATGAAAGCGCGCTCGATCATCACGGGGAACCCGCTCAAGGACCATCTCGCCGCCGTCTCCTGCGGGATTTATGAGGGCAATCCGGTCCTCGATCTCGACTACCGCGAAGACTCTGCCGCCGAAACAGACGCCAATTTTGTGATGACGGGGACCGGAGGGTTGGTCGAAGTTCAAGGGACAGCAGAGGGAAAGCCGTTCAGCGAGGCTGAACTCATGGAACTGCTCAAACTGGCGCGCAACGGTGTGACGCAATTGGTTGCGCTGCAAAAATCCGTTATTCTGTGAAAGGATCAGCAATGACGGATCGGCGTCTGTCCGGCAAAGTCGTCATCGCGACGCATAATTCGGGGAAACTCCGCGAAATGCGCGAACTGCTCGCGCCTTACGGTATTGAGGCGGTCTCCGCGGGTGAACTTCACTTGGCGGAACCGGACGAAACCGGCTCTACCTTCATCGCCAATGCCTATATCAAGGCAAAAGCGGCTTGCGACGCCTCGGGTCTTCCGGCGTTTTCTGATGATTCCGGCCTGTGCGTTGAAGCGCTTAATGGCGATCCGGGGATTTATTCGGCGCGATGGGCCGGACCCGAGAAGGATTTTTCGGCGGCAATGGCAAAGATCGAAGCGGAGCTTGCGAAGAAAGAAGCGAAAGAGCCCTCTCAAAGGCGGGCCCATTTCATTTCCGCGCTGTCGATCGTATGGCCGGATGGCGAACAGATCGAGGTTGAAGGCCGTGTCGACGGCACGCTTGTCTGGCCGCCCCGTGGTGATGCCGGTTTCGGATATGACCCCATGTTCCTGCCAGATGGCCATACCCGTACATTCGGCGAGATGACCTCGATTGAGAAACACGGTTTGCCACCGCTTGGGCTTGGTCTCTCGCATCGCGCCCGCGCGTTTACGATGCTGGCCAAACTTTGCCTCGCACCGTGACCGCAAACCCGTCAGAAACCGGAATTCAACCGCCCTTCGATGCCGGCTTCGGGGTCTATGTGCACTGGCCCTTCTGTGCCTCGAAATGCCCCTATTGCGATTTCAATTCGCATGTCCGGCATCACAGGATTGACGAAGCCCGCTATTTGGCGGCCTTCAAACAGGAACTTGCAGCGCAGGCGGCAATGGCTCCGGGGCGGACCGTTGGCAGTATTTTTTTCGGGGGCGGCACGCCGTCGCTGATGCAACCCTCGACTGTCGGTGCGATCCTCGACATCATCGCGGGGCTTTGGCCAATCCATGATTCCGTTGAAGTCACACTCGAAGCGAACCCGACAAGTGTCGAGGCAGAGCGGTTGCGCGGGTATCGCGCCGCCGGCGTCAATCGCGTTTCGCTCGGCATTCAGGCGATGAACGACCCCGATTTGCGCGCACTCGGCCGTCTCCATTCGGCTGACGAAGCACGAACTGCCATTGCAGCGGCAGCCTCGATTTTTGACCGCTATTCGTTTGATCTGATCTATGCGCGGCCCGATCAAGACCCGAAGGCATGGGCTGCGGAATTGGCGCAGGCCATCAGCCTTTCAGCCGAACATTTGTCGCTCTACCAGCTGACGATTGAACCGGGCACGGTTTTCGAGCGTCTGCGGGATGCAGGCAAACTCGTGCCACTCGATGATGAACGTGCCCGGATCCTGTTTGATACAACGCGCGAAACCTGTGACCGTTTCGGCCTGCCAGCCTACGAAATTTCAAATCATGCCCGTCCCGGCGCGGAATGCCGCCATAATCTACTCTATTGGCGCTATGGCGAATATGCCGGTGTCGGGCCCGGTGCCCATGCCCGGCTTTTGACGCCTAAGGGCCGGATGGCGCTCTCGACCGAACGTCATCCGGAAAAATGGCTCGAACACGTTGAGGCGCACGGGCACGCCTTTATCGATGAGGAGATGCTGGGCGCGGAAGCCCAAGGCGACGAATTTCTCCTCATGGGCCTGCGCCTGAGCGAGGGTATTCTCCCGCAGCGATTTGAAGTGCTGTCCGGTCGCCCGCTTGGTCACACATCGATCACCGCGCTGATCGAGGGTGGCTTTTTGGAGGAGACCGCAACAGGATCTCTCCGGGCAACAGCGGCAGGTGTTCCGGTGTTGAACACGGTCGTTCGTAATCTGGCGGCGTAAAATTGAACTGTGCCGACCCTAAAACGTCTTCGGGGGCGCATCGATCCGGACGGCGTTGCCCTTTTCGACTTTCATCATCGCCAAGGCACGCTGGTTTGTGCCGTCCTTGAGCAGCCGGAACAATCCATCCGTCCCGATCACACCATCGGAAATGGTCAGATTTTCCTCGGTGAACGCTGAAGGTCCCAATCGCGCATTCAGCGCGTTTGCCAGAAACACCGCGTCATAGACAAGCGTTGCAATCCGCACAGGCTCTGCACCAAAACGCGCCTGATACCGAGCTGAAAAACCCGCAAAGCCGGTTTTGTCAGGCATCGCGAACCAGCCATTATTGAAAGAGGATTGAGCCAGAACGCGCGGATCGTCCCATGCACTGGTGCCGATCAGCTGTACTTTTTTGCCATCAATGCCCGCTTTCAACAAAGCCTGCGCCATAGCGGCAATGCCGTCACCGTTTTCGGGCACAAAGAGCGTATCAAACTGCCCCGCAACGCCGCCCACTCTCTTGGCAGCCGCTGACAGGGTTTCGGCGGTGTACCGCTCAATGGCAATAATTTTCATCGCCCGCCGCGCCGCCGCATTTTGCAACGCTGCATTCACGGCAGAGCCGTAAACCGTCTCGGGTATCAGCGCCGCAATCGCCTTTTTGCCCTGTGCAGCCGCATAATCAAGCGCACGCTCAACATCGCCCTGGGGCATAAAGCTGATCAGATAGACTCCTGGAGCCGCGACGCCCGCGTCTGTTGACAATGCCAGCATCGGCTTTCCTGCCGCCTTCGCAATCGGACCCGCAGCCTGAACCGATGTCGCAAGAAGCGGCCCGATCATCGCAGAGGCTCCCTCGGCGAGCGCCTCTTTCACTGCAATTCTCGCCCCCTCCGGCGTCCCCTTGTCGTCCTTGAAAATGAGATCGACAGTCGCGCCCTTATATTCCGCGGTCGCCATCTCTGCAGCGTTTTTGAGCGATAGCCCTGCAACGCCCGTTGTGCCTGCTGCCGACAGCGGAAGAATCAAGGCAATTTTTGTTCGCCCCGAAGCTGACGGCACCGGGAGTGGTTCCGCCACAATCCCGTCGGCAGGCGCAATGTCCGTCACAATATCGTTCTGGTTTGTTGTTCCGGGCGCGGCTGCAGAGGGGTCGGGGAATGTCGGCACCGCTTCTACAGGTCGCGACGCGCCGCCGATCCGATTGGAGCCCACACATCCGGCAAGTGCAGCGGCAAGAATGACCGCGCAGAGTATCCGTGAAAACAGTTTCATCGAGCCAAATGAATGATAGGACGGAATACTAGGCATAAATTGGCTCCCGAAAAACGATTCCCGCCGTGGCGTCACAACTTAGAACACCTTATAGTAAGGGTTAAAATAGGCGCAATCGTGACTCGGCACGTTTTTTAGTTTTCATCGGTCAAGAAGCCTTCTCATGGCAGGAATTCAGAAACGCATGACTAACCCTTCCGGCGGATCTTCCTACACTGCGTTCGGCATCAAAGCGGAAGCCCAGTCAATCGCGCCGGGCTTGCACGTGGTTGCGACACCGATCGGCAATCTCGGTGACATCACCTTCCGCGCACTCGGAACATTGGCCGCCGCAAAAGCGGTACTCGCCGAAGATACACGGGTGAGCCGCCGTCTTTTGGCGCATTACGGCATCACCACGCCGATGATTGCCTATCACGAGCATAATGCCGCGGAAATGCGCCCGAAAATCCTCGCCCGACTTGCTGCCGGCGAGGCGCTTGCACTTATTTCCGATGCGGGCACCCCGCTCGTGTCCGATCCCGGCTATAAGCTGGTTGAAGCTGCGATCGAGGAAGGGTTTCACGTCACGTCCCTTCCGGGCCCGTCAGCGGTTCTTGCGGCGCTTGTTGTTTCGGGATTGCCGACAGACCGCTTCTTTTTCGAAGGCTTTCTGCCGCCAAAATCATCTGCCCGTCAGGAGAGATTGTCTGCTCTTGCCGCAATCCCCGGAACATTGGTGTTTTTCGAGTCACCCCGCCGCGTTGCCGCCATGCTGGCCGATGCTGCAGCCATTCTCGGCAATCGATCCGCAGCAGTCGCGCGCGAATTGACAAAATTCTACGAGACCGTGCGCCGCGGCACCCTGAATTCGCTCTCGGATGCCTATGGTTCCGAAGATACGCCCAAGGGTGAAATTGTTGTTCTCATCGGCCCGCCTGTAGCCGCGCCCGTCGACGCAGACGATGACATCAACCTCGACCGTCTGTTAACCCGCCATCTCGGCACCTTGTCGATCAAGGATGCTGCATCTGTTGTTGCCGAGGAAACAGGCCTGCCGCGTCGCCGGGTCTATGCGCGGGCCATTGCCCTGTCGCGGATCGAGGATGGCTGATGGCACGACCGGATGTCTCACGACGGCGAAAAGCCTACCGGCTCGGTTTTCTGGCCGAATGGATTGCAGCGGGATTTCTCCTGATAAAGGGATACCGCATTCTCGCCCTGCGCTATTCGGCCCATAGCGGCGAGATTGATATCATCGCGATGCGGCGCGATGTTGTGGCCTTTGTCGAGGTCAAAGCGCGCGCGCATCGCGAGGCAGGTTTGATGGCTATCAGCCAGGAAAAACAACGCCGTTTCGCGCGCGCCGTGCATCATTGGGTCGGACGAAATCCGTGGTCCATGAACCGGACATTGCGCTGCGATGCCATCATTGTCCTTCCCATGCGCCTCCCGTATCATCTCGAGGATGCATTTCAGCTCTCAATGGCTTAGAGAGCAGTGAACGATGTGAGACAGGACAGCGCCGTGAAGCATTTATCTGTAGCGGTCCAGATGGACCCGATCGAAGCGATCAACATCACAGGCGATTCGACCTTCGCCCTGATGCTTGAAGCGCAAGCCCGCGGTCATGCGCTGTTCTATTACACACCGCACACGCTTTCGATGCGTGACGGCATTGTCAGTGCCGTTGTCAGGAGCGTTGTTGTCCGCGATGTCAAAGGCGACCATTGCACGCTTGGGGAACCGGAACGCCGCGATCTCTCAATGATGAATGTTGTCTTGCTGCGTCAAGACCCGCCCTTTGATTTGTCCTATATTACAACAACCCATCTTCTCGAGCGGATCCATCCCAAAACGCTCGTCGTCAACAATCCTGCCTCCGTCCGTGATGCACCGGAGAAGATTTTCGTCACCGAATTCCCGGATTTGATGCCGCCGACGCTGATTTCCCGCGACCGCGACGAGATCGAGTCGTTCCGCAAAGAGCATGGCGATGTTGTCATGAAGCCGCTCTATGGCAATGGCGGCGCGGCCGTGTTCAAAGTCGCTGAAAAAGACCCGAATTTTGGCTCACTCTTCGATTTGTTTTCCGTGACCTTCCGCGAGCAATGGGTCATCCAGAAATTCCTGCCCAAAGTTGTCGACGGCGACAAGCGGATCATCCTCGTGGATGGTGATGCCCTCGGAGCTGTCAATCGTGTTCCGGCCGAAAACGATATCCGGGCGAATATGGTACGCGGTGGTGCCGCGCGCGAAACCGATCTGACGCCCCGGGAGCGCGAAATCTGCGCTCGTTTGCGCCCGTTTCTCAAGGAGCGCGGGCTTATTTTCACCGGTATCGACGTAATTGATGGCAATTTGACGGAAATCAACGTGACGTCGCCAACGGGCTTGCGCGCGATCAAACGCCTAGGCGGCCCTGATCTGGCCGCTGCACTCTGGGATGTGATCGAGAAAAAAACCAGCTAAAAGAGCTCGCTGTCCGCCTCTGCTCAAAGCGCGCGCTGGAACTTGATCTCGCCCATCTGGCCACGCAAAATCAGAAATCCGTCTTTTTCTTCCCATTGTGCTGATGTCCGGATGCCAAGCAGAAAATTCTTCTCTCTTTCCATCAGCGCCTTGTC
>Ga0209550_10004144_pt1 | contig 13729 bp, 15 predicted proteins | sample LauGreSuBDMM15SN_2_FD_187567 | JGI IMG/M metagenome (GOLD analysis project Ga0209550, IMG submission 187567) | Freshwater lake microbial communities from Lake Michigan, USA - Su13.BD.MM15.SN (SPAdes) (version 5) | ecosystem: Environmental > Aquatic > Freshwater > Lake | place: Lake Michigan... | reverse complement strand
TCCTTTTTCGCTTTTTCTTCTTTTTTAATGGCGTCTTTTTTCGCTTTTTCTTCATCTTTTAGCGCGTTGGCTATTGCCTTGAGCTCCAGTCGCTCCGTTGCTTTTCGTAGTTTTTCTTCTGCTTTCTCCCCACTGATAATTTCTTTTGCTTCGGCGGTAGGAAAACATTCGCCGCGACTGGCGACAAACATGGTTCCTTTTGGGCAAATTCTTTTCCTGGTTTTGTTGGCAATAGGTTTTGCGATGTCATTCTTTTTCGTCTTGTTTTTATCTAAAGATTCTGTTTCCATTCTTTATAATGAATTGACATTATTTATTTGGGAAAGGAAAACAACCTCGTGGCGTTCAGACATTCGGACACGTTTTTGATAAGCGCGATTTTTTCCAGATTATAAGGTCTTATACACTCGACACATTGTTCTATCGTTTTCCATTCCATTTTGCTCACTTCGCTCTGCTGAAAATTACCATACGTCAAACTTTCTTTGTAAGGAAGGAACATGATGTAATATTTATGTCTATAGGAGTAATAGTTGGATCCGGTAAACACCTCTTCCATCGGAATAATGTTTCTTATATTCACCAGTTGTGAGGCTGGATATCCCGTTTCTTCAGTAAATTCTCTCACCGCACAATTATAATCGCTTTCCAAGGCGTTTCGTCTTCCTTTAGGAAAGCCCCATTCAGGTTCAGACCATACAGATATTCGGTTACTCTCTATAATCAAATCTCTCAAATCATATGTTTCGCCATTATACGTCGTTCCTTTGATCAACTGAAATATCTTTTCCTTTAAATTCTGAATCATGCCGCCATCGCGAATAATCGTGTATTTTTTCATCAACAAATCTTTTTCGTGTTGGGTCATTTGCGCCAACATGTTCAGAATATACATTTTTTGGTTCACGGAAAACTTTCCTCGCATAAAATCAATAAATCCTAAAGTATCTTTTCTCCGAATCATCAAGAACTCGGTTTCTTTGTGGTTGATGTTATATCTAAAACAAATAATGCCAATACTGGTAATAGGCGCTTTACATATATTATGTAAATGTCCGCATTTCCCGCAGTTGTTGCAAAAAAGATCATTTCTATACATATTCATCCCACGACGACCGTGTAATACCTTAATCATAAATTTTTATATCTGTTTTTTAAAATATATGAAAGACTTAAAATCCGACATCTGGTTGCCATCTTTTTGGTTTTTTATGTATTCCACGGCACATGCGTATCCCGACACCCCAAACAAGGTAACCAAACGGAAATATTACGAATTTGTCCAGAATCTCCCACTCTTTTGCCCCAACGCAGATGTACAGAAAAGATTACTGCGAATTCTCGATATATTTCCAGTCACCCCTTACTTAGATACCAAAGATTCCTTTACATATTGGGTCCATTTCGTACAAAATAAAATGGACAACGAGTTAGGAAACGACGAACGTACCTACTTTCAGCATTTAGACATTTACTACAACAGTTATTTGCCCAAACCCTTTAAACTGTCGGAAAAATTCGGTATCCAAAAAAAACACATCGTTTTAGGTATTTTGGCCGTACTTGCCATTTTTATATTCTACTACACAAAATAAGTATATCCATATGTAAATAGTATGAGAATAGAAATCGTCATTTTATTCATCACGGGGCTATTGATAGGGAACATTTACACCGATGGCAAAATCTTGAAAAATCTGTTTTCGTATAAAAAATACTACCAAATGGCTGGTATTGCGTTTGGAGGGGTAATGGCATTTTGGCTGTTAAAGAAGAATCCGCAGAAAGCCGGGGAAATGATTTCGGCGTCTCACGAGTACCTCAAATATTTACCGGTTGACCAAAATACATCGAGCATTATCTCCCCCATACTGGACTTTACTTCAAAACAAAACTTTACTGGTGGTATCGGGAATGGCACGACAGATCAAGGTCATTCGTTTAATATGGTAAATATGTTGCTGCCTGGAGGACATAACAATCATAGTAGTACCAGCGCACAAGAAGGAAGACTGAGACATTCAGGGAAAACAGGGACGAAAAGATCCGTCAGCGAGACAAAGAAGAAATTTGTGGCTTCCCGGCAAAATTGGAAGTGCGGAGACTGTGGAGAAACCCTTTCCGCTTGGTTCGAAATTGACCATACACTCCGTTTAGAATACGGCGGAAGCAATCATATTGATAATTTAGTGGCTCTGTGTAGAGAATGTCACGGGAGGAAAACCACTATAGAAAACCTCTAATAACAAAATAAACTCACCTATTATACATGGCTGCATTTTTGGAAATTCCAGCGATCGATTGGGAGAATCTAAAGGATGCAAAGTGGTTTAAAAATGCGATTTCTTATTTAGTGTATTTTTTGTTTATTGCGTATTTCGTGTTTATTTTTATTATATCGTCCAAAGATGAATCCGCCTTGGACAATAATAAAAATGCCATGTACCTGCTTAGTATTATTGTTCCTTTAGTCGCATTTATTTACATTATTTTCACACACATTGGCGACACTCAACACATGTTTTTATTTGCATGCATGACAGGGATTTTATCGTTGTTTTTACTGAGATCTGCCATTCCGTCATTCGATAACATGTTAAACGATATGATGCTGTTTTTTACCAATTACAGAACTCTACCACGACTTTCTGACGAGTCTTCCTTTTTAATCAGTTTGTCTCTCAAGTGTCTTCTGTTTATGATCTGTATCGTTTTTCTGTCTATTGTTTTCTACATATTTTTCGACGAATCATTCAAACAAAAAGGGAGAATGAGCGTTTATTTGTACGCCATCTTTTTTATTCCGTGTTTGGTAAGTGATTATTTTAAATACTTGTTTAACGAAGTGAGTACAACGCCAGCGGTGGTTTTCGCACTTATACTCTTTGAAATTCTACTCGTGTTGCTGTATGTCTATATTCCCAAACTCCTTTCAAAGGTGGTGCTCACGAATAGCAAACAACTCCTTAGAGACCCGATGGAACTCTATACCAAAAAAAGAATTGGACATGTGGATGATTTTTACAACACCACGAAAGATTTGAGAGATATACGAAAGACCTTTAAAAGCGACGAACCGACTTTTTTAAAGAACTACTCTTTGTCCATGTGGATAACTATGAACACGCCCACATTTTCGCAAGATACAGAATGTATGATATTACGGGTTGGAGCCGATGACGGTGATTTTATTACCGACGCCAGTAAAAACAAACTCAATGTGCCACAAGCCGACCTGGATAATCCCAGAGTAGGCACACCGTATATAGGATGTAAGGGAAGTAAATTAAAAGTGGTTTTTTCGAATAATGTCTATGAAGATTCGGTAAAGATAGATGCCGTCAAATTATCTGCAGTCACAACCGAAATAGATGTTCCTTTTCAAACGTGGAACTTTTTTGTATTCAATTACCACGATAATCAAGTCGACCTATTCATTAATGGAAAGATCACGGAAACTAAATCTTTAGCATCTTTTTTACCGATTTACAAAAATTCGCAGGTGTTTTGTGTAGGTTCAAACACAAATTTACTACATGGAGCTGTTTGCGATGTACGGGTCCAGCCGGACATCTTAACTCAAACGCAAATATCTCAGACATACAATTTATTGAAATTAAAAAACCCGCCAGTAAATAATATAATTTAAAAGTATAGAAATGAATTATACACTCATCGCTTTAGGAATTGTGTTACTCGTCGTTATTTATGTTTTATACTACGTGATCGTGAACAAAGGAAAGGTGGTCGCTACGAAACTCGACTTGTCTGCCTCCGGAAACGGGTCAGTGACCTATAAAACCTTGGCAAACCCCACATCAAGCAGATATTCGTTATCGGTTTGGATGTATATTGATGCATTAAATAGTACTGGGAAAACGGAGATTATCAATATCAGTACCAGCCCGGCTGCAGTAGTTGGGGATTTTTTCAAACTTTATTTGGATCCTACTGCTAAACTATACTATGACATAAATTGTCAAACAACTGGAACAACCACCAATTTGATCATGAACAATTGTCCATTGCAGAAGTGGGTTTGTATGGTGGTGAGCGTGGAAGGTAAAATAGTGGATCTATATTATGATGGAAAGTTGATTCGGTCACAACAACTTCCCAATACTCCGCTACAGACTAAAGTGGATTACGTGATAACCTACGGTAACTGCGCCGATAGTACATGTAAAGGTTATCTCGCGAAATTCGAAAGAATCCCGACCGCAATGGATCCCACCACTGCGTGGAGCAAGTATATGGAAGGGAACGGAGGAAACTACTTTAGTAAATTATTATCCTCATATGGGGCTTCCTTTACATTAACCAAGGACAGCATTGATTTAAACAAGTACACTCTATTTTAGTTGAAACGTCTTCTATTATAATCTATTTGTATCATATAGATTATTATTATGGATGGGGCTCAACCGTTTATCAAACAAATGCAAGATAAAATTCCATCAAGCGGCGATGTACAGGCAGGCCTTTCCGAAAATATAAAAGGTATTGGAGAAAACATGAACGAATTGCGGGACAATTTCAAATCATCTATGAGTGAATTTTCCGATAAAAGCAGCCAGTCTTTTTCGGACGCAAGCAAAGAATTTTTAGATTCGAATTCTCTTTTAGCAAAATTTTCGTTTATCATATTGGTTGTGATTATTTTCATGGTGTTGTTGAAGGTGTTTATGAGTCTATTGGCTTTATACTTATTACCCGCCTCTAACCCGTATGTCGTGCAGGGATCCATCGGTGGAAATGATCGAGTAGTTGTCACGCAGGATCCATCCAAAGATACTTCCGTACTCATTTCAAAATCCAATGATCGTAGTCGCGGCGTTGAATTCACATGGAGCGTATGGCTTTTTCTAAGTGAAAGTACAACAACCGGTTATAAAAGCATATTTGTCAAAGGAGATGAAAATTTCGACGGGAGTTATAATATGACCAATGGCCCAGGATTGTATGTTATCTCCCAAAAACCGATAGACGCGTCTTCCAATACATATGAGTTAGAAGTGAGGATGGATACAATAAACCAGACCGCTGGCCAACAAAGTAGTGTCATCAATATCGCGGATATACCCATTCATAAATGGTTTCATGTAGCCATCCGCTTGCAAAATACAGTACTGGATACATATATAAATGGCACACTTGCAAAGAGAGTCAATATGGAATATGCACCCAAACAAAATTTCAACGACGTGATTATTGGGGCAAACGCGGGATTCCCAGGAAAACTGTCTAATTTACGGTATTATGCCCACGCATTAAACGTGTTTGAGATAAACAATATAGTCATGTTTGGACCAAATATTACTCCCAGCGCGTTGTCCATTGATGCAAAAGGTACATCTGGTTCCTACGGTTTCCTCTCCAATTTATGGTATACCCAAAAGTATTAACTAATATATAGAATATAATTCAGCATGTTATTATATATATTTATAGTCGAAGAATGACGACGAGTGCCAATTGTTATTTCCGGTCCTTGAGAATGACGTACACGAATCCTCCGCCACGTTTAAATCTTACGTCTCCGTATCCCGCCAATACAAAAGAAGAGTTGGACATGAGAAGAAAAGCCGAAGTGCTCAAACATCAAGGCCCACAGAAAAGCACACAAATGAACACGCTCACGAAAAATCAGAAATTCGCTCAAGTTGTACGTGGATACAGCCCTGTCCAAAAAGCACTGAGAACAAATAGATATACCCTTGAACAAATGGCTTACTGCGACTCGTCGAATAACCGGACTCTTTCTTCGTCATCGGATGTACCGGGGAAACCAGTTTTACTGTACATGGACCGATCCATCCCTCTTTATAATTACGTGAACGAATACAGAACGTACAGTGATCAGCCGAAACCTGTGGGCGAAGCGCTGCCTTGGAGATTTTTCGCGAATGAAGAGGCGACGTCGATTGTTTCTGATGTAGAAACGAATATTGGCGTTTTGGAAATATTGAAAGATATTCCGTCTGATGTTTCCGCTTTTACAATAAATATACCTGGAACCAACTTGTCCAGCAACGATGTCATTCTACTGAAAGTAAAATATGCAAACCAAGAAATTTCCGATATAAACCAACCCTCTATGAAGCCTACCTTTACATACGTCATCACCCCGTATAATATTTATATAAGCAACATACAATTGTACACCATCGATGGATACTTTTACGAATTTTTCGTGGAACTGGTTCGTTCTTCTCAGAATGCGTTGTCTATATTAGGCGGCAATACTACAATCACCTAAGATTGGGGTTCAAGCAAAGCTCTTCATTCGGAAACACCTGTCCGGACATACATTTGTCGCTTTCGGAAATAGAAATGCAACCACGCTTGTTTTGATACTCACCTGCTAAACACCATTTTGTTTTCAAAGACGACCTTGATTTTTGGATATTATCTTCAGAGGAATCCGGTTCCGGGTCATTAAGCGTATAACTTTTTTTCTTTGAGCCTACATCTGACTTTCCGATAAGCAAGTTCCCGACCTCCTGAACTGCTCCTTCGGCCAAATCAATTCCGCCCTTGGATACATCAGCGGTTACTTCCGCGGCTTTATTTATGGCTTTCCCCGAAGAATCGCCAATGAAATCCAATAGATACGCAAATACCGGGGAAATAAAATCAACTCCGGACTGAATACCATCTCCGACTATGGTAATCAAATTGATTTTCACATACGCTAATACCATGATAATGAGTAAAAAAATGATGCATAGGGTTTTCAAATCAAAAGAGAACAAAGAATCACTTAGAGCTCTTGTATTTCCCTCGGAATAATCTGCGCGTTGGTTAGAAAAAGGACGAGCGTTTTCGAAAATTGGATTCACAGTTCCTGTAGTGGCCGAATTCCGGTTTTCTTCTAAAATATTCATTATAAACTATACTTTGAAATAAATTATTTAGAAGAAAAGACATTAAATGTTACGTTATTGTATATAATATATTATCGACTCCTCTTTATAATGACGATATTTTCTCTTTTAGAAAGTTTCTTTTTTTTGTTCCTCGGTATTTCGTTTATTTTGGTTTTGTTGATGGTCTATCATTTCAAAAAAAAATTAGATTTGATTGAGAAGAAAAATGAAACGTTGCAGGATATTTGCAAAACGATATGTGAGGAATTGGATTTTGTAAAGTCGCAATCGCCCCATTCAAATCCGCAGAATATCGATCCCTTCTTCTACAAAGACACTCCTGTTGTTCCGAATATTTCAGAACTCTTCAAGACAATCATGGTTACAGATGCCTTAGATATTCAAAACTATGAAAACGAAGAGTTAGACGATGTGCAGAATTACGACGAAGAAGACTTTGATTATCAAGAAACAGAGACTACTTCGTCGGTTGAAGAGGTCGAAGATTTTTCTGAAGAAAAACAGGGTTTTTACGACGAGGTTATGGTACATGTTCAAAAACTCGACGACTGTGTCAGACCAATGTATGACTTGTATGTGGTGGACTCTGATTCAAGAGTCGAGGAAATCGAGGAAGTCGAGGAAATCGAGGTAAAAGAAGAAATCGAGATAAAAGAAGAAATCGAGGTAAAAGAAGAAATCGAGGTCAAAGACGAAATCCACGAAATCGAGATCAAAGAAGAAATCGAGGCCAAAAAAGAAGAAGAGGAAATCCGCGTCGAAAAATTACTTCCAGATGGTGAGGACGAGGAAGTGCCTTTAGAATATGCAGACACAAAGGCCACAAAAGCGGAGTTGCAAAAATTTACCCTGCAAATGCTTCGTACAATGGTCATCAAGGAAGGGCTGTGTACAGATCCTTCTAAACTGAAAAAAAACGATTTAATACAAATCGTCCTGGATTCTCAACAATAAGCCAAGTTGGCTTTAGGAAAAATATGCAGTATTCATATATTATATATTTATGTTTGGATTTTTGAAATCAGACAAAGGACAACATATTGAAACCGCCTATCCGAGTATGCCATTACCTAATACAGGATATCAAACAAATAATCAGTATAGTAAATTCCCTCCATTCATGCATGATGGCCGATCCGTTCTTGCTTCGTGGCAACCTGAAACAGTACTCAACGAAGATTTATTAAAAAGTGAGGGAATACAAACCAATTGGCAATATCGTCAGTTTATGACTGCAAACAGCCAAAATATCCGAGAAAAGATGTTCCAGGATGCACTGAATGATGTGGGGATCGTAGCACATGGTCAGCAAGAAAACTTTTACACCCCTCCCAAATTATATTCTTCTATTCATGAACCGATATCGCATATTCAAGCAACACCAAGCGACCTGAAAGAAACTTATCTTACGCGCAAACAATTACAAGATAAACTTATCGTTCCATCTCTAACCCAAGAACAATTGGTGAGACAATGGCAGACCGCAGGTAAGTCATAATAAACACATTATTATATTTTGAAACTGACATAGAAAGAGTTTTATGATGGTAGATAATACATGTCTCAAACACGTATTATCAGTTTTGATGTTGGAATAAAAAACCTTGCCTATTGTATTTTAGACGTGAATGGCGAGAAACCAACCATAGTAGATTGGAACGTACTGAACCTTTGCGACTCCTCCCTTTCCACTCCTCAACCAATATCTGTTTGCAGCGAAATACTGAAAAACAAGAAACCCTGCGGGAAAACAGCAAAGTATAAAAAAGGTCCGATTTGTATGTGCGAAAAACATGCAAAGTTGTCTCGGACCTACGTCTTGCCTCAGCCATGTAATTCTCTCGGATCTCTGAAGAAAAAAACCGTAGAAGATATCAAAACCTTATACCAGAGTCTTCTTCCGCCACCATCCACCTTCCCCAAAAAAATAGATATGATTCATGAACTGGTATCTTTCCACGCGAATCGATCATGGGAACCGATTGTGGTTACTAAAAAAAATGCAAGTACAGTGGATCTCATTTCGGTGGGTAGATCGCTGTACAACCAACTCTCTCGAATCGAAATCATGCGTACAGGTACTCATGTGATTATTGAAAACCAAATCAGTCCAATTGCAAACCGAATGAAAACGATTCAAGGAATGTTGGCACAGCACTTTATCTCATTGGGCGTCTCGAATATTGAGTTTGTGTCTTCTGGCAATAAACTGAAGAATTTTCAGCAGATATCAGACGCAACGACACCTTATCAAAAACATAAAAAAGACGCGGTCATTCACTGTAAAGCGATTCTCGATGAAATGAAAGAAGACAAATGGATTGCATTTTTCAGTGAGCATGCCGCCAAAAAAGACGATTTAGCGGATTGTTTCTTGCAGGGTATTTGGTTTTTGAAAAAGAAATGAAACCGATTATTTGAAAATAAATAAAGTAATATACAATGCGTACAACTTAAAAATAACTAATGTAATTAGATCATAAATGGAAGTCGTCGATATTGATTTAGATAATATTCCATTGAGTCAGGATACTACCAGTCAGAGTTCCCGTCCATCGGTTTCTTTTGGAAGTGGAATCGAATTGTTAATGAACGAGAAGAAAAAATCATCGTCGACCTCGACCAAGATCAATTTAGACGATTTGGATAACTTGGAAAACGAATTGAACGATTTATCCACTTCTGTCCCTGTACCAGGAGATTCAAAAATGTTGAGTGGTTTAGGCGGTTTCAAAAATCTGTTTTCTTTTGGAAGTGGAAAAGAGGATTCTTCTGCAACTTCCTCGAACCCGATTCACCTCGGCCAGGCAACGAAAGAATCGTCTTCTTCAAGAACCTGGGACGGATTTTCAAAAGTCAATGAAGATATTCCGAAAGATGTCCGAAGTTCATCGTCGGCCCACATGTCCGACCGTGATAAAAGACGGAAAAAAAGAATTATGATAAAAAAACTCGAGGAATGGGCAGAGAAAGGAACGTACAAGAATGGAACTCAATTCAATATGGAATCCAATTTCGAGGAGGTGGAAGATGAGTATGAGGGCGCATTGGAGGAAAAACGGAAAAAGGACAGTATTAAATTACAAGGCTGGTGGTTTACCACCGTGGTGAGTACAGTAGAATATGGAAATGCCATGTTGAATCCGTTCGATCTCAATTTGGATGGATGGGGGGAACAGGTCAGCGAGGATTTAGATAGTTACGAAGAAATATTTTCGGAATTGCACGAGAAATATAAAGGAGGGAAAATGTCTCCCGAGGTATCTTTGTTGCTGAGATTAGGCTTTTCGGCCGCGGTCGTGAATATGAGTAATAAAATGTTGAGTTCGGCCACTCCAGGATTTAATGACGTGATCAAACAAAGCCCGGAACTCATGAAAATGTTTTCGAATGCAGCCGTAGAAACCATGAGTAAGCAAAACTCGGCATTTGATTTCGCCAAATCGATGATGAATCAACCAGAAGAAGTGAATACAAGACATGGCCCGCCTCCTTCGCCTGTAGAAACGAAGAATCAAGCACCTCCTCCTCGGCCTGGAGCTACTATGCAATTTACACAAAACTTCAGTAATCGTCCAGATTTGACGGCTGCATCCGCATCATCCTCTTCAGGTTTTCAACAACGACCTGAAATGAAAGGACCTCAAGCCAGTACCGATATTGAAAAGTTATTATCTGGACTCAAACCGAAACCACCCGACTCTATCCCACTATACGAATCGAAACCACAAGAACCAATGAATGGTAGTGAGTCTATTATCAGCGTCAGTTCTTTGAAAGATTTAGACGGAACAACCCTTCCGAAAAAGGTGAAACGAAGACAGAATACTTCCAATAAAAACACAGTGGCTCTCGATATTTGATGATGAAAGGGTTATTATAATAATATAAATATAGTGTTCATAGTTATATTATGGAGTGGTTCTGTTCTTCGAAACGTACGAACTATATCTATTTCGTCGCTCTGCATTTGTATCGGTCGTTTATGATTTGGCTGTACAACCTTTTTGTTAAACCTTTGGAAAATATTATAGAGAAATTTCTTAAACATGAACCGAGCGAAACACAATGGGTTCATTTTTATTCTCTCACCACATGCAGTTATATTTCAGACTTAGGGGTAGAGAACTATTCATTTGATTCGATGGAAACCTATCTCTGTCCTCTGACAAACTACTTTGATTTATTTATCCAGAACGAATACGATCTTTTCATAAACCATTCGGTGAAACAACCAAAGTATGATTATGAATTTGAGCAAGTCCCGAAGATAATGGAAACATTGTTTGTGGTGCGGAAAGACGATAAATATGTGTTTCGGAGATTTCCTTGTTCGTTTTCGGCGAATCATAATAAAGAGTTACCGTTTACAAAATCAGCTATACAATTCGTCATTATCGAATATAAACATCCGAAAATGTATGACAAAATAGAACTGAAGATACCGGATAGTTATTATGTAGAGGGGAACGAGATTTTAAGTCCCGCATTTATCCAACGAATGTTACAACTGCAACGTAGCTTTTATGTTTTCGACTTTGACTATGAAGTGTTGGTTATCGACGACGATCTCGAATGCAAGAAAATACATTATAATAATTACGTCAAGATAGAGAAGACTTCGTATAGAATATGTACTTGTATGGATGAACCTCCACCGGTTTTAGAAATAACGTCGGTAGGTCGTCCGGCGAAAAACGAAGAAGAGGAAATAGAAGAGGAAATAGAAGAGGAATTAGAAGAGGAATTAGAAGAGGAATTAGAAGAGGAATTAGAACCAGCTGAAAAAGTGATTGGTACAATGATAACCCCACCACCTTTGTCTAATACGTTTGTTGTTGTATGCTGTATTTTAATGGGGAGTGTTTTACCTTTAGCGCAGATCTTGAATGATCGCTGTAGATTTATTGGGTAAATTTTTGTGGTTGTTTAGCTTGTTTGAAAATATATATATATATACTGTATATAATGAATCTTACCTTGCCGAGTATAGTCGGTGGTGATAAGGAAAAGAAGAAAAAAGGGTCGGCTTGTGTTTATTTAACTGAAGAACAATGCAGATTCCCTTGTCGGAAAGTGAGGTCGAAAAGAAGTAACGGTAAGGGCAGATGCAGAACCATATTCTCTCGGAAAAAATATAATAAAGCGAAAGAGGGAAAAACAAAAAAAAATAAGAGAACAAGAACAACATCGAAAAGTCCGCAAGTGACTGATGATTCGTATGCCACTGATATACTCCAGCCGGGTAATACACCTCAGCTCGGAGAGAATAATTTTGTACCAGAAGAAGTTAAAGAATCTACCTCATCATCAGATCCTGTTGTACCAGAAGAACCTGCTGTACCAGACGATGTATCGAACGATGTACCAGACGCTGTATCGGGCGCTGTATCGGGCGCTGTATCGAACGCTGTATCGGAAGAAGCAGACGGAGAAGGTAAGCCAGAAACAGGTCCCGGAACTGGCGATAACGCAGGTCCCGGTTTTTTCGACGGAATTAAAGAGACAGTAACAGGTTTTATGAACTCTAAAAAAGAGGGGGACGAAGAAAACCTACCCGAGGAAGTAAAAGGCGGTAAAAAAAGAAAGCGTAGTAGGAGGCGGTCAAAAAAATCCAGTCGCAAAAAATCCAGTCGCAAAAAATGATCCACGTCCAAAAAAGTATCCACACGCTAAAATCCCCAAAAAGAATATAAAGAAAGAACTCCTGTATTTATTATATAGTATTGAAGATGAGCGATACACCCGAAGCTCACTCTACTATTTGTTCTTCACATTATTTGAAAGACAAATGGACTTTATACTGTCATTTGCCCAGTGAAAAAGATTGGAATCTTTCTGGCTATACCGTTATCTTAAGTGATATTGATACGGTTGAAACAACGATTGCCATTAATAGAGCCTTGACTGAAAATATAGTCAAGTACAGTATGTTGTTTTTTATGAGAAGAGGAGTGACTCCTATTTGGGAAGATGAAAAAAATAAAGACGGTGGATGTTTTTCTTATAAAGTGATTAATAAACACGTGATCCAAGTCTGGCGTCATATGATGTATATGCTTGCCGGTGAATCTTTAGGTATGAACACAGATTATAATAATTGTATCAATGGAATCACCATCTCCCCGAAAAAAAACTTTTGTATTATTAAAATTTGGTTAAGAGATGCGAATCATCAAGATCCTAAAATGATAGACAATATCGAAAACCTCACTAAACATGGTGCGCTATTCAAACGGCATGGTGAAAATTAATTAATTCAACATCAGCTTTCCATCCTTCAAACAACCAATGGCGACGTCCCCTGAACATCCGTCGCCTTCAGAATCAATGCAATACTCATACACAGACCCGTTCTTTTCAAACTCGTCGGTTGTCCAGTATCTCACTCCGTCACGAATAATCAACCAATGTTCAATCTCAGGCTCGTCGTCGGCCTTTTTTAGGGTCGCTTGTGCCTGTGCCTGTGCCTGTGCCTGTGCCTGTGCCTTTGGCTTGGCCGTGGTAACTTTCTTCGCGACTACCTTTGTCTTTTTAATTGTAGGAGGAGTAGTCAAAGTCACTGGTTGATAAGGTTCCTCCTTCATCTCGTCAGTAAGGTTCATCTCTTCTTTTTCTTTCTCCTCCTCTTGTTCTGGATTTGGTGACTCCGCCTTCTTTTTTACAACTCTCTTCTTTTTCGGCTTTTCTGCGATAACCGTGGGAACAGGAACAGGAACAGTCGCCACAGGATCAGTATGAACCGGATCAGTATGAACCGGATCAGTATGAACCGGATCAGTATGAACCGGATCAGTATGAACCGGATCAGTATGAACCGGATCAGTAAGAACAGGAAC